>JAEEGL013946471.1_pt1 | contig 18925 bp, 21 predicted proteins | sample 9134231 | NCBI WGS metagenome assembly JAEEGL01 (sample SAMN16246548, study PRJNA631951) | gut metagenome | biome: gut microbiome; feature: rumen; material: fiber-attached | host: Bos | place: Iran: Karaj | collected 2018-10 | reverse complement strand
TAGCCGCTCTCGCCGAATAATGATCATAGAAGACAAAGAATTTGGCGAGGTAATCGTAAGAAAAAGCCCGCTTTCAAGAAGCATTAGATTTTCAATCTCAACTTCCGGACGGCTTCAGATGTCAGTACCAAGTTCGACCCCTAATCTTTTTATTAAGCGGTTCCTTGGCCTCAATCGCAAAACAATTCGCGAAAAACTCCCAGTCAAAGACCCAGGGACCCAAAAAGCCCGAGATTATCAAAAGAAACAACTCATGAAAAAGGCAAAAGAATACCTTCCTTATCGCCTAGAATATCTTGCCAAGCTATATGGCTACAAATACGAAAAATGCCGCCTAACCCACGCCAATACGCGCTGGGGTAGTTGCTCATCGACCAAAACTATATCTTTAAATATCGGGCTTATGAAAGTCCCAGAGCCTCTTCGAGACTACGTCATCACCCACGAACTAGCCCATCTGAACCATATGGACCATTCTCCGGCTTTCTGGGCCGAAGTCGGCGAGCATGACAAAAATTACAAGGATCACCGCCGAAAGCTCAAATCTTTCAGCCCCGGAGTCTAGGGTTATATACGGTTAGCAAAGACAATAGTGCGCTCAGTAGCGTCGCCACCACCAAGCATCGTACCAGCACAAGTCATGAGAGAAATGGAGTACTGAACCCCGTTATTAACGGCCTTAACAACCTTATTCATCTTGATATCGCCCTTAGGAATGGTGATATTTTCTGCGACGACATAGTTCTGGACCTCGCCATCGACAAAAATCGCGAAGGTTGAACCCTTAGAAAGGCCAGCAAGTCCGCCGAAAAGATTGGATTTATTGTGCGCATAGTAGAATCTACCACCCTTATAGCGAGCAACGAGATTATCAGGAGTCCACTCAGTCGTACTAGAGTCAACAATTTGAATATTACGACCGAGAATAGAGATTGAATTCGTAGCAGAAACAGGGTTAGAAGAATAGTGGACAGGAGCAGGAACAAATGAAGAACTATAGCTAGAATGAATCGCACCAGTATCGATTTCATCGACAAGAGAAACCTGGGCGAACTCGCGCTCAGTATTCATCTCGAGCAAACCATAGGCATTCTCAGCCTCAGTATTACCAACAAAACCGAAACCTAGTCCAGTGACCACAGTAGCGATAATCAAATTAAACAAAAAAATCCGCGGGTTAATACCTCCGCGGCTATTTTTTATAGCCTTCATATACGTCTCCCAATCAGTATATACATATATTATAGCACAAAAAGCATAAAAAGTAAAGGGTTTTAAACCAAATTGCTCATGCTATAATAGGGAAAAGGAGTTATATGGGTGCTAGATCAAAGCGCGTAAAAGCCGTTATCACAGCTATTTATGCCGTATTTTTTAGTGTCTACCTCTATATTGGCTTCCAACCGGTCGAAGCCGCCTCTTATGAGTCGTCGGGCATCTTAAGCATCCCGAGCATCAGTCTCACCTCTGAAGTCGCCAAACTAAGCCTACAAGATGGCCAGCTCATGACCCCTAGAACCATCCCGGGCTCCTATTCCAAATCCAAGACCAAAACCCTCATCATTGGCCACTCAACCACCATTTTCTCAGATCTAGAGTCGGTCAAAATTGGCGATACAATCGAATATAAAGACGAAAAATATATCATATATGATATAAAAACCATGCCAAAAGAGTCTATCGACATGGCCGAGGTTCTCAAAAGATCACCAGAAAAGACTATCATCATTATGACCTGCGCCGGAGAACCAATCGGCAACCTCGACGCAACCCACCGCCTCCTCGTCTACGCAAAAATCGAGAAATAACCACTTGATTTCGCATAAGTGTTTATGCTTAAATATAGTAAATAAGCAGGATTTTTTATGATGGCAACCAAGAAAACCACAAAGAAAGCCACGACAAAAACAGTTCAAACCAAGAAGCCAGCCGTAAAAGCAGTCAAAACCGCCAAAAAGTGTGATTATATTCCACGAACCTACAAAAAAGGCCTCATTTTCGTCTTGATCGGAATCTTGGGTCTCGTTCTCATCGGCGGCTACTTCTTCTCAGTCTGCAAGAAATAACAGACAGATAGATCACTAAGAAGGTTTTTTAAAGTAAGTAATTTCAAAAGTTGTGCCAATGCCTTCTTTTGACTTAACCTTAATTTGGCCACCATCTGCCTCAATCATCGTTTTTGCAAAAGCTAGACCAATACCAACGCTCTCTGCTTTAGCATTCTTTGCTTTGTAGAAGCGGTCAAAGATATGGCCCAGGTCTTCTTTTGATATCCCTTCACCAGAATCTGAAACCAAAATCCTGGTATATACCGGATTTGAGACGAACGAAATGTCGACCGATTGCCCAGATTTGCTATGCTCGATACAATTTTTGACGATATTTGTTAAGGCTTGAGCCTGCCACTTTGGATCAACTTCAATTTTGGTGGATTTATTGCCAGACACCTTAATTTCGACATCACTTATTTCGGCAAGAATAGCTAACCCGCGAACCACGTTATTCAAAAGTTCAGAAACAGAAATCTTTTCAGGACGCATCTTGAGCGTGCCATTATCGATTTTCGCAAGATTTAAGAGTGTAATAACCAGTTCGGACATTTGTTCGATCTGCCTGCCAGCAACTTTCAAGAACTCCTGCCTAGTTACGGGGTCAAGGGTTGGGTTTTCATAAAGATTATCAATCGTGATTTGGAGAGATGTAAGTGGAGTTCTGAGCTGATGTGAGATATCAGCGAGTGCAGTCTCCATTTTGCTTGCACGATTTTTATTAGTTTGTGCCGCTTCCTTAAGTATAACTGTTGTCTTATAGAGTTCATTCGCAAGCAAAGAAAGCTCACCTTCACTATTTTCATCTAGCTTCAGGTCATAGACCCTCTCATTAATCTTGCGTGCATAATCAATAACTTTTACAATCTTCCGCTTCTCGACATAATCATAAACAAAAAAGTAACCAACAATAGCAAGCAAATACCCACCAAAGCAAAGCGCAAGATGTTGATAATTAGCACTGCCTACGACCTGATCGCTTTCGTACCCATATTTTTCAAGAACAGAAAGCGCAGAGTTTACCTCCTCATAATCTGGCAGTTTTGGCTTTGGTAACGTAAGAAAATAGATACCAACAAAGAAACCAGTAATTAGAAGAATTGGCAAAATTTTCTTAAAAACCCCTCTCATTTAGACTCCATTTTGTATCCGATACCTTTTATGGTTTTAATTGAATTATCTCCGATCTTTTCTCGGATGCGTTTTATATAGACAGTTAGCGTGTTATCGTTTACAACATTTCCAGCAAAATCCCAGATTTCATCAATCAGACGCTCGCGTTTTACGATATATCCAGCATTTAGCATCAGAAGACGTAAAATTTTATATTCGAGTGCCGACAAAACAATATCCTTATCACCCTTTGTGACCGTATTGGTTTTTTCGTTTAAAATAAGGTCGCCACATTCAATTTTGTCTGCAGTAGCCCCTCTCCGCCTCAGTACGGCATTGATACGAGAAACAAGCTCGCGATTTCTAAAGGGCTTCGTAACATAATCGTCCGCATTAAGATTAAAACCCTTAATTATACTTTCCTCGTCATCGCGTGCAGTCAAGAAGATAATAGGAACATCCTTCATCTGCCTTCTGATTTCAGTTGCCACATAGTAGCCATCCTTATCCGGCAAATTAACATCAAGGAGAACTAAATCATAAAGATGTTCAAGAAACTGGTCGAGGGCAGAAGCGGCACTAGAGGCTACGGCCACTTCAAAGCCCTCATGCTCAAGCAAGAATCTTAATGCACTTGCGGTAGCTAAATTGTCCTCAACCAGCAATATTCTCATATCTAAATTATACAGTATCCGAGCGAATCGTTTCGATGATGTTCTGCTTACTAACGAGGCTAACAGAATACTTCATAACGACAAAGATGAGAATAGCGACAGCAAGAATGGCGATAATGATGGAATCGACAGGGAAGATATAGCCGAGATCATATTCGCTCGACATTGCTTTATAAAATAGCCATGAAAGCCCCAGCCCGAGTGGTACGCCAATAATTAGCGCCTTAAGTGAATACATTAAGCTTTCGAGACGGATCATGCGGTTGAACTCTTTGGTTGTCATGCCGATAGATTTTAGACTCGCAAATTCAGAGCTACGTAGCGCAATATTGGCTGAGATCGTATTAAAGACATTAGTCATGCCGATAAGCGTGATGACGGCGATAAACCCATATAGGAAGATCGCGACAAGAAGATACAAATTATTCATCATCCTAAGAGTTTCACTGACATTTTGAGTAAATGCACCTACGTAACGTTCATCTTCTTTTGCTCGTTCGTCGATAAACTCAATGATTTCCGCCGACTTCTCGGTATCAGCAAACATATTGTAGCGTGGTCGATTGTCGCTATCCGGCATCAGTTCAAGATGGTGATTTTTGGCAAAATTCTCAGTTACCATCAGAACTGGCATTTCAATAAGCTCAAGGCCAAGCGGGTCTTTCTCCGCAACCGCAGCAATTTTGACCTCCTCAGTACGGCTTTTGTCCATGCTCTTTATTTTCACAAATTCACCCGCTTTGATATCCGTCGAGTGTTTTAGGACACGTTTGTTGCCTTCGTTCCCAAAAACGTAGTCCTGAAGAATGGCGATTTCATCAAGATCATCTTTTATGCCGAGACTCTTAGCAAAATCTTTGAAATATTCTTCATTTGTGACTAGAATTTCAGCTCCACCATCCATCGCTTCATTCCTTGTGTTTACGTAATATGCCATCTGTTTGATTTCGAATTTGTCCTGAATTTCATTAAAGATTTCAGGATTTTCAGTAGCAACGGTCACGTCATACTCTACATGCTGAAAGAAGAGACCGATTCCGCCAAACGCCTGATTCATGAATGTCGAGAGCCCAATGAAAGTCGCGACGGAAAGGACAATCGAAACGACAGTGGTACGATATTTTCTTTTTGCACGCTTTAGATTTTTATCAGCAATCACCCCGCCGACTCCAAATAATTTGCGGACGACTTTTGAGGTGCGAATTTTCTTTGGTTTGATTTTTACTTCACGATTTCCACGGATTGCTTCGACTGGAGACATCTTTGCGGCACGGATTGCCGGAGACAACGTCGAAAGCGTTACAGTAATATAGCTAAGTATTATGATGATTGGAAATACCCAAAGTGGCACGCTAAAGACCATTTCTGCCGATAAGCTTTCACCAATAAGCATAGTGACAGTTGCAACAAGAATTGCAGTCGCTGCAAGTCCAAGGATGATTCCAAGTGGCATAGCAACAAGCCAAATCATCGTCCCTTCGAGCATGACAGATTTTCTGATCTGGTGTTTGGTAGCACCAACTGAGCTTAACATCCCAAATTGACGCATACGCTCTGTAGCGGAAATGCTAAAGCTATTTCGAATTGCAAAGACACTCGTGACAATAATAATGAGAATCACAATTAAAGCTACAGTAGATATGACACTAAAGATATCCTCCGAAAGACCACCCTCGAGATTAATCAAATCATCGTTAGTACGATAATTAATTTCTGCCCCAGTTTCATTTTTTATGGTTTCTAAGATTTTTTCTCTAGTTTTGTCACTTCCTCTAATGTCTTTATAGTGGACAAAGATACGCGATCTATCAATTTTGTCGTTATTAAAATCTATACTAGCGGCACGATATGCGTAATCTGGAAAGTTTTCATAATACTGAGCCAAATCGTCGTCTACGAACAATAGCTCACCTTTATACTCAAAATCCTTCACATTTGCGTTATTTTCAATATACTTAAGGCCCTCTTCGGGGACATTCTCGTATATTTCGTGATAGTCACCAATGGTGACTTTTACTTCATTAATCATCGTTTGGTGGAGACTCGTCACCATTCCAGCAACTGCAAACATCAAGGCGCTAGCAAGTGCAACGCCGATAATCGTAAATATTGTTCGGCGCTTATTTTGCTTCAGGTTCTCAAAAGTTAGTTTACTCAGGACCGACATCTTAGTTCCTTTCGTCTTTGATAATTTTGCCGTCTTCGAAGGTAATAACACGATCAGCTTGTGCGGCAATTTCTAGGTCATGAGTAATTACGATGATTGTTTGATGGTATTTGCGGTTTGAGAGCTTCAAAAGCCCCATTACCTCTTCGCCTGATTTTGAATCAAGGTTTCCGGTTGGCTCATCAGCAAGAACGATGGCAGGATTATTAATGAGGGCGCGACCAATCGAAACACGCTGCTGTTGGCCGCCTGAAAGTTGGTTCGGGAGATGATTGACGCGTGATTTAAGACCGAGCGTTTCAATAAGTTCGTCCAGATGCTTTTCGTCGACTTTTTGTCGATCCAAATCTTGAGGAAGGGTAATGTTTTCTCTTACATTCAAGATTGGAATGAGATTATAAAACTGATAAATAATTCCAATTTGGCGACGACGGAAGATTGCAAGCGCGTCATCTTTCATTGAATAGATTTCTTGACCATTGATGAAAACTTCGCCAGATGTAGGCTTATCGACACCGCCAAGAAGATGCATCAGAGTTGATTTTCCTGAACCGGACGCACCAACAATGGCGACAAATTCGCCTTCCTCAACACTTAGATCAACATTATCAACAGCCCTAACTTCCGTTTCGCCTTTACCATATGTTTTCGTTAAGCCTTTTGTACTTAAAATTTCCATATATTCCTTTCTCGTTTTACACCATTATAGTTAGCCAATGTGACAGAAAAGTGACAAAGCAGCATTTTTTCGTGAAACAAAAAATGGCTGGAGCGGAAGGATTCGAACCCTCGAATGGCGGGACCAGAACCCGCTGCCTTACCACTTGGCGACGCTCCAACGTGACTCTATTTTATCATATCTTCGATAAATAATCCATGCTATAATCAAAATATGTCTAGTAAGAAAGTTTTTACGAAGGAAGAACTCGAAACCCTTTCTTCTGAAGAAATTATCAATAAAATTCAACACGAAAATTACTCTCTTCTAAAATCTCTTGGCGGCGAGAAACTCCGCAAGGAAATGGTTCCTGTCGGAAAAGCTTGCCACGCCATCATTAATCATTTCTACAATGTCGGTCCCGTAAAATCCGAAGCCGAACGCGAGAAAAAGGCAAAACGAAAGATTGTAAAAACCTTGAGCCGCATTTCTCCAGCCATCTATAGCACCGAAGAAATCACAAAACACTCTAAAAACGGTCTCGTCATCGGTTTCAACCACCCATCTCTCGGTGAAGTGCTAAGAATCCTAACCATGAAAGTCGACGCACTCCCAGATAAGCCAGTCCTATTCCCAGTCAATCTTCCATGGTACGAATCAATCGCTAAAGATTACGATAGACTTATTGGCCTTGGCATAATAATCACCCCAACCATCACCCCGTCAACCTGGAAAAAACTCGAAATCAAGGAAGGCCACGAACTATTCGAGATCGCCTCAAAAATCAAACACGATTTCCGCGACATCTACACAAATCTTTCTCATGAAAACGTAAAGCACGGTGGTGTCATCGCTGTTGCCCCATCCGCCACCCGCCAAGCCACCGTTTTTAAGACCAAAAAGGTCTATGACAAAAAAGAAGACATCATCCCAACCATGTCCGTTCTCGCAATCAAGCTCTACAAAGATCCAAAAATGAGCTGTGACTTCCTTCCTATTGCCGTCAAACCACCAGAGAAATTCAAACGTGGTCTCAATCTCTTCAAGAAATATGAGCTTATTCCGGGCGAAATTATGACCGCCGAAGAGATCAAAAAAACATACTTCAAGAGCAAAGATCCGAAGCGCCTCGAAGGGTTCGACTACGAATTTCACAAGCGTATTGCCGAAAAGCTTCCGAAAAGCCTTTGGTACTAAAAGAAATCTGGCCGAGAAATCGGCCATTTTTCTATATAATTATCTTCACAAACCAATAATTAAATGCTATAATCTTGACAAGTCTGGTAACAGACTTTTTTTAATAAGGAGTTAATAATGGCCAAAGCGAAAATCACTCGCATCAAAGCTAACGACTCTAAAAACACCGATTCTAAGGCCGATGAACCGGTCATAACTCGGAAAAAAGTCGTCCTAAAAGACAAAAAACAAGAAAAAACCGAAAAGAAACTTAAAAAAGAAGCAGAAAAGTCAGAGAAAAAGAATGAAAAGAAAGCATTCATTCTTTTCCGCCCATTCATCGCCGTAGGCCACTACCTACGTGATTCATGGCGCGAAATTCGCCAAGTTCGCTGGCCAAATCGCAAAGCCACCTGGAAAATGGTGCTTGCCGTGATTGTCTACACAGCAATCTTCGCCACAATCTTGGTTCTTCTCGACATGCTCTTCCAATTTATATTTAGCAAAATCTTAGGATAAGGAGAAATATGGCAGTAAACCGTTATGATGATACACGTGCTTGGTATGCTATCTCAACCTACAGCGGCTACGAAGACAAAGTCGCAGATTCTATCAACCAACGTGTCAACACCGTGGAAATGGCCGACAAAATCTTTGAAGCCATCGTTCCAAAAGAAAAACAAATCGAAATTAGAAATGGCAAACGCAAAATTGTCGATCGCAAAATTTTGCAAGGCTATGTACTAGTCGAAATGAAACTTTCAGATGAAACCTGGTACATCATCCGAAACACCCCAGGCGTCACCGGCTTCATCGGCACCGGCACCCAGCCAACCCCAGTTTCCGAAAAGGAGATTGCTAAAATCAAGAAGCGCATGGGCGTTGAAGATCCAAAATTCTCCGTCAAATACGAAATTGGCGAAGTTGTCTCCATCACCGATGGTCCATTCAAGGGCTTCGACGGTACCGTTTCCGAAATCGACGCTGCCAAAGGCAAACTCAAAGTCATGGTTTCAATGTTTGGCCGCGAAACACCAGTCGAGCTTGACGCACTTCAAGTTAAACAATTGTAATTTTAAAGAATTTATAGTATAATAATTCACAAGTTACGCACTATTATTAATCTAAGTAAGAAAGCATACTATGGCAGAAAAGAAAGTTATCGGCAACCTCAAGTTGCGCGTTCCTGGTGGCAAGGCCACCGCAGGCCCTCCGGTTGGTTCAACCCTCGGTCAATGGGGCCTCAACATGATGGATTTCATCAATCCATTCAATGAAGCCACTAAAGAATTCATGGGCAAGAACGTTATCGTTCACATCCGTGTCTTCGATGATCGCACCTTCGACTGGAAATGCCTTGGTCAACCAGTAGACGACCTCATCCGCGAAGCAATCAAAATTGAAAAGGGTTCAGGAAAACCAAACGTCGACAAGGTCGGCAAAATCACCAAAGCCCAGCTCAAAGAAATTGCAGAAAAGAAGATGGATCAATTCAACGCCAACGACATCGATGCAGCAATCAAAATCGTTGCCGGCACCGCTCGTTCAATGGGCGTCGAAGTAATCGACTAATTAAGGAGCAACCCCCTAAAAAGGGTTGCTTTTTGTTGCAAAATATAATAAAATATATGCATCATTAATTCATGTTGGGAGAGCAAAGCTCGCTAGAACCACAGAAAGGATATACTATGGCTGAAGAAGAAGCCAAACTTGAGACTCCTGTTGTCGAAGAACAAGCTGTCGAAACAGAAGAAAAATTTGCCAAATCTGGCAAAAAATCCAAAAAGCACATCGAGGAAGTCAAAGCAGAAGAAGAACGCCAAGAGCGCAAAGCAACTCGTGCCGCTGAAGAAAAAGCTGCTGCTGAGAAACCAAAAGGTGCCAAACCAGTCACTCGTCCAAAAATTGAACGCCGTGGCAAATCATACCAAGAAAAAGCTAAGCTCATCGAAAAAGGCAAATTCTATAGCTTGAAAGATGCCATCGAACTAGCTATCAAAACCAACCCATCAAAGTTTGACGCCAGCCTTGAGGCTCACGTCCGCCTTGGTGTCGACCCACGTCAAGCCGATCAAAACATCCGCACCACTATCGTTCTTCCAAACGGTAACGGTAAAACTGTTCGTGTTGCTGTCTTCGCTCCACTCGACGTTTGCAAAGCTGCTAAAGCCGCTGGTGCAGACATCGCTGAAGATGAAGAATTCTTGAAGCAACTCGAAAAAGGCGTCATCGATTTCGACGTTCTCATCTCAACCCCAGCTTACATGCCAAAACTTGGTAAGTTCGCTCGTCTTCTTGGTCCAAAAGGCCTCATGCCAAATCCAAAAGCCGGAACTGTCACCATGGATGTTGAAAAAGCTGTCAAAGAATCCAAAGCTGGTAAAGTTGAATACCGCGTCGACAAACAATCTATTGTCCACATCGGCCTAGGCAAAACTTCCTTTGGCACCGACAAGCTTCTTGAAAACGCGAACGTCTTCTTTGAAAGCTTGAAGGCCCAAAAGCCAGCCAGCCTCAAAGGTACCTATGTAAAGTCTGTCTTCGTGACAACCACCATGGGTCCATCAATCTCTGTAGAAAACCTCTACAACTAATACAAAAAGAGCCCTGAGTTCGGGGCTCTTTTTTGTGCTACAATAAGCTTATGGAAAACGTACAAAATATCGAATTTATCATTGCCCTAGTTCTAGGCCTCTTTGCCTGTTTCTTCGGTTACAAACTTAAAAAAGTTATCTTCTTTATTGCCTGGTTCTTGATCGGTTACTCAATCATGACCAAACTCATGCCATATATCAACGACAGCGCTCCAATGATCGCCGAGTCGGAATTATACCAATTCTTACTCCCAATCGCAGGTGGTGTCCTCCTCTCGATGTTTGGTTTCTCTATCGAAAAACTCTGCGTCGCACTCCTAGCTTTCTTTGCCGTTGTCGCATTCGCAATCAACCAATTCGGAATTAGCGGGGAAGTGCTCGCCGTTTCTGCAATTATCGGCGTCTTCGCCGGCGCTCTCGCCACTACTATGATGAAACCAGCCACCATCCTCGTCACTGCAATTGCTGGCGGCATCGTAGCGGCCGATTCAATCATGAAAATTTTCCCAGGCATCCCATACGCTCAGTATTATTATTTGATCTTCCTCGGCATCACTACTGTTGGCGCCATCTTCCAATTCGTCAACGCAAAAAATGCCTAAGCTCGCAAATCCATCATACTTATGCTAAAATAGGCCAAAAGGAAGGTTTGTTATGCAAAAAATAAAACTTGGTGCTTTGTTCGCGCTTTGTGCTTCACTTATAGCTTGCGCAAACGTCTCAGCAGACGGCGACAATATTTTGACGGTCAATGCCGACGTCACCACTAAAATATCCCTGATCTTAAGTCAGGAACAAATGAATTTCACTTTCGAAGATGGAGCATTCCAATCAAGCGGCGTGACCATCACCGGAAGCACCAACAGCTCCCGCGGCTACAAAATTAGCGTTCAAGCCAACCTTCCATACACTGAACTCAAACATCAAAAAGTCACCATCTTAGACAACATTCCAGCCATCGCTGAACCAATAGAGTCGTCAGCCTTCCCAGAATCCGGTTGGGGCTATAGCACCGACGCAACACTATTCAAGCCCCTCACAATCGAACCTGCCACAGCCTTCGAAACAGCCGTGAACGGCCGTGTCGACCATACTTTTACGACTGGCATCAAAGCCAGCACCACCCTTCCAGCTGGTATTTATACAAACGAACTTCTTTTTAGTATCGTCGCAAATCCAACCGCAACCTCTCTCGAAATGGCCTATGAAGATTCCGGAGCCGAAAGAGTAACGGTCGGAAACGGACAATATTTCACAATGCAAGACATGACCCCAGAAATCTGCGCCATGACCGACGATATTCCATCCGAAATCCAAGCCGTCGACGTCCGCGACAATAAACTCTATTGGATCACCAAACTTGCCGATGGCCACTGCTGGATGACTCAAAACCTCGACTTCGATCTCGATGCAAACGTCGCCCTAACCTCAGATACAACCAATCTCAAAACCGTTAGCTCTTGGACCCCCGTAGAAAGCACAACAACGGTAAGTGAGGCAGCAGGGCATAGTGACTACAACCTACCACATTCATTAGATACCGGAGAACAATACTCATATAACGGTAATAACCTAAAGACATATCCATTTGACGAAAATGGGCAACACGGACATATAGGTAATTTGTATACCTGGGCAGCAGCATTGGCTACAAATAACTCCGACGTTTATTATCAGGGTACCGACGGACATCCAGAAAACACCCCACAAAATTCAATCTGCCCAAAAGGATGGAGGCTTCCAACCAAAACAGCCAATGACCCGGCAAGGGCCGGAAGCGACAATGAGTGGGGTAGAATAAACTACCTATATAACGAAAACAGATCAAATACCACTGCAGGACTAGACAACGCACCGTTATACTTCAACAGGGCACGCCTTGGGTATGGGTATTATGGAATTTTCGCTTCAAACAACGCAGGCGACGGTTACTACTGGACACCAAATTACCCAGAAAAACAATCGTATAGCTCCACCCAAATATTTGCATATTATGTAAGGTTGAATTCAACTACTTATAATACATTTGGAATTAGTACTGATGTGCAAGGCAGAGGCACTGGATTATCCATCCGCTGCATCGCAGAGTAGCAAAAAGGCCGGGATAAAACCCGGCCTTTAACTATTGGCCAATCTTTTCGAGCACTCCAGCATAAATCTCAGTGTCGCGCTGGAGTTGGTTACGAAGAATCCATAAGGTGTGATAATAACGACCCGTGTGTTTTGTAGCTTCGCGAAGCATCGGGATAATATAATCAATATTTTCGCGAAGATTCTTGCGGAGGCTTTCTTCCCCAAGGGAATACATCGTCGTCATATTATCAAGTCGATCAAGAGCTTTAATGATGAGCGCCTTCTTCTTTGACGCCATATTATTGAAGTATCGGCGCTTAGCATCGGCTTTTTCCTCGTTTTCCATTCGGCTGAGAGACACAAGTTTCACAAGTTTTCTGACCTTCCCAGAAAAAGGCAGTTCATCAACCGAAACGCCGCAATCCTCGACAACATCATGAAGAAGGATAGCAGCAAACAGAACATCATCTCCGTCAAGCTCAGGATAGTGGCTAGCATCAAGCGCAATCTTCATGGGATGGACGATATACGGCTGACCGGAAACCTTTCGAGTCTGACCCTCATGCTTCTCGAAAGCATATTCAAGTGCCCTCAGCGACTGATTCATTACCGGATATCTAGAAAAATACCCACGAAGCTGCGGCTTCATTTTGTCGACATTATAGACCGAATACAATCCTTCCATAGACTCACCTCCCTTTTAATGTACGACCAATAGTTGAGGGAATTATATCACACCTTGCAAAAGTCCTGAATCTTTGATATAATAGCCAAAGTTACCAAAGACAGTAGCGGGAGAATCCTTAATCATGCTACCGAGGCAAATTCTTGTTTAATTTGGTGACGTTAATTAACAATTAGCTAACCAATAATTTTTAACCAAAGGAACTTTTTATGGCAATTTCAAAAGATAAAAAGACTACATTGGTTGCAGATTTGACCGAACTCTTGAACAACTCCAAAATGGTCGCCTACGCTAAATACGAAGGCCTCACCGTTGCTGAACTCCAAGAGCTCCGCAAACTCGCTCGCGAATCCGACGTCAAAATCAAGGTCGTCAAGAACCGTCTTCTCAAAGTTGCGATGAAAGAAATCGCTGCCTACAAAGACACCGAAACGACCGGCCTTACTGGCCAACTCATCTACGCTCTTGGCGCTGATGAAGATTTTAGTGCTGCTAAGGTTCTCGCTAAATTCGCAAAGACCCACAACACCATGGAACTCGTTGGTGGCTTCAATAGTGAAGGCGCTAACCTTTCCAAGGAAGAAGTTACCACTCTCGGTAACCTCCCAACCAAGAACGAACTCATCGCACAAGTTGTCGATACTCTTCTTTCTGGCATCAACGGCGTTGTTTCCGGTCTCGAGAAACATGCAACCGAACAATAATAACTATTAATTTTATAAGGAAGTATTATGGCTACCGATATTAAAAAATTGGCTGAAGAACTCGTCAATTTGACCGTTCTCGAAGTCAACGAACTCAAAACTGTCCTTAAGGACGAATACGGCATCGAACCAGTCGCAGCTGTCGCTGTTGCTGCTGGTGGTGACGCCGCTGCTGCCGATGAAGGCAAATCTGAATTTGACGTCGTCTTGAAAGACGCTGGCGCACAAAAGATCGCCGTCATCAAGGCTGTCAAGGAAGCAACCGGACTTGGTCTTGGCGAAGCTAAGGCTATCGTCGATGGTGCTCCTGCAACCGTCAAAGAAAAAGTCGCTAAAGCTGACGCCGAAGCTATGAAGAAAGCTCTCGAAGAAGCTGGCGCAACTGTCGAACTCGCTTAATAAAAACCAGGTTAGCTAATGTTACAAAATTTCTCCCGAAAGGGAGATTTTTTGTTGCACTCATGTTAAAATAATACATATATTAAAGGAGGACAGAGAATGAACGATTTCGACTATATAAAACCTGGTGAAGTATATCTCGACGGCGCCTGTCAGTCTCTCCGCCCTCGCCAAGTTATAACGGCTATTTCTGATTACTACGAAAAGCACAATTCATGCGGCGAACGCGTGAAATACGAATGGGGTCGCACCACAGACAAAAAAGTCGAAGAAACTCGCGAAAAAGTTCTCAAATACCTTGGCCTAAAGTCAAGAAACTTCACAGTATCTTTCACACTAAACACCACCTATGGCATCAATTTGCTTTTGAATCAGCTCGATCCAAAGTATTTCGAAAAAGTCATGACCTCCGAAATCGAACACAATTCACCATTCCTCGCAACCATGGCTTTCTCAAAGAAGAACAACCTTCCGCGCATCGTCATGAAACGAAACGACGACGGCAGTATCCCACTAGATGAATATGATTTCAAAAAAGCCGTTGTGGTCGTAAACTGCGCCAGCAACTTCGATGGCCGAAAACTCGGCAACATTAACGAACTCATCAAGAAAGTCCACAAAGAAAACGGCATCATCATCATCGACGCCGCGCAGGCAATGGCTCACAGCTCCGACATTCTACACAAGACCGATGCTGACGCCATCTGCTTCTCCGCGCACAAACTCTACGCGCCATCTCTTGGCGTTATCGTTTGGAAAAATGAACTCCTAAATAAGCTCCAAGATTTATTCCTAGGCGGCGGCATGGTCGACGACGTCGACAAAGAATCCTATATGCTCTCCGCCGACAGCAGCGAGCATCGCTACACTAGATTCGAATCTGGCTTGCAGGCCTGGGGCGAAATTATTGGTCTCGGCGCCGCCCTCGATTGGCTAGAAGGCCTAAAGAAAAATGACAAAGAAAACCTCAAGAAAAATACAGAGGATCTTTATAACTTCCTAAAAGAATCTCCAAAGGTCCACCTAATCAATAACGAGCCAAACCCAACCATGTCTTTCTACATTGAAGGCATCGACTCGCACCTCCTCGGCGAAGCACTCTCACGCGAAAATATCATGGCAAGGACCGGCTATTTCTGCGCTCATTATTATCTCGACCATGTCTGCAAATACCCGCCGCTCATCCGCTTCTCACTAGGCTACCAAACTAAACCAGAAGACATCGAGAAGGTCAAAAACGCTCTCGCTAAAGTCATTAAATAGTGATAACATATTATTAATATGGTGTGTATAGCTGCATTTATAATTTTGGCCCTCATGGGCATTTTCGTCGGAATTCTATCAATCTTCAAGCGTGACATCGGCAAAAAATATTGGAAAATGTTCAAAAAAGCTTGGGGATGTGTCTGGAAAAAAGTACGCCTCCAAAAATGTGAAACCGGCTTCAAAGAAGACGTCAAAAACACGATCATGAGTCGCGTTATCATCAGACACCCAAAGTGGGTCAAACCGCTAGAAATTATTCTTGAAGTCTTATCCGTCATTATCGTCATTATCGCAGTCTGGGCCATCGCAACCGCCATCAAATCCCTCCTAGCCCTCTGGGCGCTCGGAACCTGCAACGTTACCCAACCAGCATCTTGTACACTTGGCGCCGAAGTATGCGGCATCGAAGAGAAAGAACCAGAAAACATCTTCGAAGCCACCGGCCGCTGGTTCACCGAATGGGGTGAAATCTTTGCTGCTATTCCAGACAAATTCACATCCTACAATCCAGAGAAATTCGACCTAGCTTATATTAGACCAGTCGAACCATTTGAAGAAGGCGCAAAAATCGTCGTCGATATCGTCGACCCAGGCTGCATCATCTGCAAAAAATCATACTATGCCCAAAAGAACTCCGAATACTTTTTGAAACACGAAGTCCGCGTCGTTCCATTTGTTATCATGAAACCGGACGGCACGCCAAAGTTCAAAAACAGCGAAATCGCCGCAAGATATATGCTCGCCCTAAAAGACCATGACGTTGCCGGCATCATTATCCTCGAAAAAATCTTCCTCGAATCCGACGCCGACGGAGTCTCATACCAAGACCGCTTCAACGACGATTACGACGAAGCCAAAGCAAAGGAGACTATCGAAAACTGGCTCCGCGAAATTAACATGAGCGAAGAAGAGATCTCTGCTGCTCGCGAAAAAGCTGCCTCCGAAGAAGTCACAAACATGCTCGAGAAAAACCGCAAAATCGTTGAAGAGGATATCCATGTTAAGGGAATCCCTACCATGATTTACGACGGTGCAAAGCACACCGGCCAATACAAAGCCGAATAGAAAATGTAAAATTTACAACATTTTTGCAACTACCGCTGTTTTAACGGTGGAAAAATACATAAGAAAATTCTTGACATTGTTTTAACCCAGATATAATATAATATCAATACTATATTTAGACAGGATGCGAGGTATGTCTGAGTTACCAGAAAAACAAATAAAACGTTTACGCAGTCTCATAACAGAAGCAGAGACTAATTTATCAGCAGCAAAAGAATTATTAAATTCCGTTCTTGGCGATGGTGAAGCCATCACTGCTCCAAGCGACACAGTTGTTTCAACCCCAGAAGGCAAAGTGATCGAAGGTATTTTCGATGGCCAAATCATGATTGGCCCAGATGGCAAGAACTATCCAGTCCCAGCCAACTATGCCTCAAAGTCTAAGCTTGTCGAAGGTGACATCATGAAGCTCACCATCACAGAAGACGGCAAGTTCCTCTACAAGCAAATTGGCCCAATCGAAAGAAAGACCGTTATCGGAACCTTGACTCACCACGACGACAAATACTACGTCGAGGTCGCCGGCAAAGAATACGAAGTTCTCTACGCATCCGTAACTTACTTCCATCTTCGTGAAGGTTCTCAGGTTTCAGTTATCATCCCAGCCGACCCAGAAAAAGCCAAGCTCGCAAACTGGGCAGCTGTCGAAGCCGCACTATAGATAAAAAACAAGAAAGACCCGAGAGAACGGGTCTTTTTTCATGCTATAATAAAACAAATGGGAAAAGCGCTATATCGAAAGTATCGTCCAAAAACCCTTTCGGAGGTAGTCGGCGAGGAACAGGTAACTGATGTCCTAAAAAACGCCATCGAGTCCGGAAAGATTTTTCATTCCTATCTTTTCATCGGCCCACGTGGCTGCGGCAAGACTTCAGTCGCCCGCATTTTTGCGCACGAAGTCAATAATTTCAAATATGAACTCGAAGACGAATATATTGACATAATCGAGATCGATGGCGCCTCAAACACTGGCATCGACAATATCCGCGAACTCCGCGAAAAGGCCAACATCGCCCCAACCAAAGGCAAATACAAAGTCTACATTATCGACGAAGTCCACATGCTCTCCAAATCCGCCTTCAACGGACTTTTGAAGACCCTCGAAGAGCCACCAAAACACGTCATTTTCATCATGGCCACAACCGACGCCTACAAAGTCCCAGCGACCATCACCTCTCGCTCCCAAGTTTTCACATTTAAACTTGCCGACGAGAAAGTCATGTTCCCATACATGAAGTCCATTTGCGACAAAGAGGGAATTAACATCGAAAACGACGCCCTTGAGCAAATCGTAAAGCGTGGCGGTGGTTCATTCCGCGACACCCTCTCCATTTTGGACCAAATTTCCATCATCTCAAAAAACGAAATCACCAAAGAAGACGTTCTGAATTGTCTTGGCCTGCCAGAATCAGAAGATATCAACGATTTACTAGCTTCGTACGAAGAAAAAAATCTTATCTCCGTCTCCGAAAAACTTAACCAACTCTTCTCAAAGAATACCAAAGCCGAAATTATCACTGAAGAATTAATTGGAACGATTATAAAATCCCCAACCCCGACCCGCATCAAACTCCTCTCAAAATTAACAGAGGTAAAACCGCCTTTTTCTGAAGCAAAACTTTTGATTGCATTAACCTCAAACATTGAAGAAGAAAAAAATATCCAAAATATTTCAGCCGAAAAAACGTCATTCGCACCAAAAAAATCATTCTCTGAACTAAAAAAATCATACCTCGAGTCCGTCCAGAAAAAACAAACTGAATCCGCGCCAAAATCTGAACCGCAAGCAACTAAGCGACAAACATCAATCGCCGAAGCCGGTGAGCTCACGTGGGACGTTTTCCTCATGCGTGTTCATGAATCCAATGATTTAGTCTATGCACAACTGGGCAAAACCAAACATGAGCTAAAAGATAATCGACTAGATCTCTACCCAGCCAAACCACTCATCGAAAACATCCTTAATAAAAACCGCGCAATCATCAATTCCGCCGCAAACGGCGCAACTGTAATCATCCATACCGCCGGCGAAGAATTTGGAGAGAAAAGCGAACTAGTGTCCAAGATTTCTGATATAATGGGGAAAGTAGAGGAGGTAGATACAAATGCCGGAGACGTCCCATTCTAATAGTTCCAATCGTTCCGATGGTCGAATTCCGCCACAAGACATTGTAGCCGAAAAATCATTGCTCGGTGCTATTTTGATTTCCGACAACGTCATGACCGACGTCGCTCCAATTTTGAAGCCTCAAGATTTTTACGATGAAAAGCATCAAATAATCTACGAAACAATCTTAAAACTC
>JAEEGL016965522.1_pt1 | contig 18926 bp, 13 predicted proteins | sample 9134231 | NCBI WGS metagenome assembly JAEEGL01 (sample SAMN16246548, study PRJNA631951) | gut metagenome | biome: gut microbiome; feature: rumen; material: fiber-attached | host: Bos | place: Iran: Karaj | collected 2018-10 | reverse complement strand
GCAGGCCATCGCCCACGGGGCGGACAGCTGCCTGTACTTCCAGATGCGCCAGAGCCGCGCGGGGCAGGAAAAGTTCCACGGCGCGGTGATCTCCCACTCCGGGCGGGACGACACCCGCGTGTTCAGGGAGACCGAAGTGCTGGGCAGGGAGCTTGAGACGCTCAGCCCCCATGTGGTCGGCAAGCGTACGAAGGCGCAGGTCGCCGTGGTGTTCGACTGGAACAACTGGTGGGCGCTGGAAAACTCCTCCGGCCCCAACCGGGACATCGACTACCTGGACGGCGTGCACAGCTACTACAAGGCGTTTTACGACAGGCACATCTCCGTGGATTTCGTGAGCGAAGACGCGGACATATCCGGCTACAGGCTGGTCGTGCTGCCCTACACCTACATGTTCAGGCCCGGCCTTAAGCAGAAGATCGAGGCCTTCGTCAAGGGCGGCGGCACGCTCCTGGCGGGGGCGTTAAGCGGTCTGGTAGACGAAAACGACCACGTTCTGGGCGAGTTCCCGGGCGCGCTAAAGGACGTGCTGGGTCTTAGCATCGAGGAGACCGACGCGCTTAAAAAGGACTGCCTAAACGACATCGAGGCATTCGGCAGGGAATACCCCTGCCGCCTGGTGTGCGACCTTATCTTCCCCGGCACCGCCGAAACGCTGGGGCGCTTCACCCGCGAGTTCTACGCGGGCGGCCCCGCCGTGACCGTGAACAGTTTCGGCCGGGGCAAAGCGTATTACATCGGCTCCGTGCCGGACACCGCCCTGGTCAGTGACCTGATCGGCACTCTCGGCCTGTCCCCCGTGCTCCGGGCGGACGACGGGCTCGAGGTCACTCTGAGGCAGGACGAAAACGAGGAGACCCTGTTTATACTCAACCACTCGGACGCTCCCCTGCGCGCGGAGCTGGACAAAGAATATCTTGAGCCGCTGACCGGCAGCACCCTGTCCGGCGAAACGCTCATCGCCCCGGGCGACGTACGCATATTCGTAAGGAGGAAAACCGCATGACTTCCAGGCAGCGATTCATGGACACCCTGGCCCGCTTAAGCGTGGACCGTCCCGCCAGCTGGGTGGGCATGCCCGACCCCAAGAGCCTGCCCGCGCTGTACGCTTATTTCGGCGTAAACGATATGCCGGGGCTAAAAGCCGCGCTTGACGACGACGCGTACGTGATCGAGCCCCATTACCAGAGCGAGACCGCCTCCGCCATATACGCCGCCTTCGACTGGTACCTTAAAGGCAACGTGGACCAGTACAACCGCACCCTCACCACCCCCGGCTTCTTCGCCGAGAGCGAGGATCTTAAGGACGTGGACACCTTCCCCTGGCCCGACCCGGAAAAGTACATGGACAAAGGCGAGATGGAGCGCCGCTTCGCCGCCCTGCCCAAGGACAAGGCGTCCATAGGCATGGCCTGGAGCGCGCATTTCCAGGACACCTGCGCCGCCTTCGGCATGAACAACTGCTTCATGAACATGATAGACAATCCCGAGCTGGTGCATGCGGTGGACGACAGGATCGTGGACTTCTACCTGCGCGCCAACGAGATCTTCTTCAAAGCCGCCGCGGGCAGGCTGGACTGCGTGCTCATAGGCAACGACATGGGCACCCAGCGGGGGCTGATGCTCTCCCCCGGGCTGATAAGGGAATTCGTGCTGCCCGGCTGCCGCAAACTGGTCGCCCAGGCGCACAGCTTCGGCATAAAGGTCATATACCACTCCTGCGGCTCCATCTCCGCCATAATCGACGACCTGCTCAACTGCGGCGTGGACGCCGTCCACCCCATACAGGCCAAGGCGGCGGGCATGAGCGCGGAAGAACTGCAGGCCAAATACCTGGGCAGAGCCTCCTTCGTGGGCGGCATGGACACCCAGGACCTGCTGGTGAACGGCTCACCCGAGGACGTGAAACAGCGGGTGCGCGAGCTGAGACAGCTGTTCCCCACGGGACTGGTCATCTCCCCCAGCCACGAGGCGGTGCTGCCCGACATCTCCCCCGCGAACATAAAAGCCATGTTCGAAGCGGTAAAGGAGATATAAATGATGAAGAAACTGCCCCCGCAGCCTGCTTTGACGGCGGCAGTTTCAAATGCCGTAAGCTTTGCCGGCTCAAACGGCAGAAAAGAACGCGAAAGCGGCGGAGGGATGACCCTCCGCCGCCGTTTTATACCGTATCAGGCGATTATCTCGACCTCGGACAGTATGCCCGAGGGGCGCAGGCGGTATGAATCCGTCCACTGGGCGCCATTGGTGCGGTAGGAATCAGGCCCGTACCACATGTACGCGGGGTCCGCGTTGTGCAGGGTGCCAAAGCCGTTAAAGCGGCTTAAGCAGGCCGTTACGCGTATCTCGTGGCGGCCTTTTGCCAGTTTCGGCAGCTTCGCCTCGTAGGGATGGGTGAAGATGAGCCCCGCGTCCTGCCCGTCGACGTTCACGCTCAGCACGGGCGCGGAAAAGTGCTTGACCCTCAGCCGCGCGTTTTCAAGCGCCTCGTCAAGGCTGATACGGAACACGTACTCGGCGTTGCCCGTATAAAAGCTCAGCCCCTGGCGGGTCAGGTCGTCCAGCTCCGGCAGCCGTGTCGGCGCTGTCAGCGTAAGCCGCGTGCCCGCCGCCTTCGTGCCGAAATCTCCCAGCAGGTACACTGGCTCGATCACGCTTTTGCGGGTGAGGGGCAGGCGGAGTTCGAGGACGTTCTCGCCTTTCACTATTTTAGGCAGGGCTACGGTCTTTATGTCCTCGTCAACGTACCAACCCGTGACCGTCATGTCCGCTTGGGTACCGTTAAGGCTCACCCGCGCGGTCTCGGGCTGCTCCAGCGCGAGACATACCCCCTCGATCTCCGTTTCGGAAACAAAGCGCGCCTTAAGAAAAGCAAAATGCCGGGCGGGTTCGTCCTTTATCAGCCAGGGCTGCACCTGACTGCCGTTTCGGGCGGGCAGCCCTACCTTTGCGCGCAGTATGTTGTCCAGCCGCAGCACTTCTTCGGCGCCCTGCCAGTTTTCGCCGTCCAGCGCGTACTCGAAGCGGTCGATGAGCAGCGCGTTGGGCTCGGACAGGCTGAAAGCGTCCGGGCGGGAGATCTTGAGTACCGCTTTGTCCCTTTTCTGTTCTGCCGGCAGTTCCGCGGCGATAGCGCCGGGAGTCAGCCTGACCAGCAGACTGTCGTGGGCATTGCTTTTCCATATAAAGCGGGTGTACTGCCCGTCCTGCCTTCCGCCCGTTTCGCTTATCGCGCCTGTCGCGGGGTCGAGCTTCCTGACCCGCCACAGGCCCCTAATCTTCACTTCGTACGTCCTTGCGGTCTCCCGCGCGGGCTTACGCACATGGCAGACGAACAGGTTTATGTCTTCCCCGTCCCGCTTCAACGACATCACCAGCTCGTCGCTCGCGGAGCCGCTTTTCGCGTCGCGGATCTCTATCTCCCTTTCGGGCCTTAACGCGTCCAGCAGCTGCTGGCGGCTGAAGGGCACCCTTTCGGCCCGGCTCCACACTTCCCGCGCCGCGTCCGAGGGCAGCGCGTCCACCAGCCCGGGCGCGTCTCCCAGGGCGATCAGCCGCCCGCCCGCCTCCGAAAACGCCCTTAGGCGCTCGAGGGTCGAGCTTCTGACGGTGATCAGGTCAGGAAGCACCACGGTATCGTATCCGCACCTGCCCACCTTCAGCGGGAAGCCGCCCTCCGGGCACAGTCCCGGCAGCAGGCTCTCTGAGATATAGTCGAAGTCGACCAGCCCGAACAGCAGCCACTCGGCCATATCCTTAAACTCCCCGTCCATCCGGCTGCGCCTTTCCAGCGTCTGGGAATTGGGGCCGAACAGCAGCCAGAAGGACTCTATGGGGTGCAGCACCGCCACCTTCGCCATCGGCTTTCCCCGGGTCAGCACGCTGTTTATGCGGGTGAAATAGTCTTCCAAGGGCTTGTATTTGTCCCACCAGGCAGACTGATAGAATATGGACGCGGGCCAGTCCCGCTTGGCCTCCCCCTGCATGGACATGAAGCTCAGATGGTGCACGCGGGTGGTCACGCCCAGCGCCGCCAGCCAGTCTCCCTGCAGCTTGTGGTCCAGGAAGCCCACGTCCCACTCCAGCACTCCGTAAAGCTCGCACACCAGGCCTTCCCTGCCCAGCTGCCTGACCACGGACTCCGCCTGCTTGACGGTGGTAAATTCCTCCTGGGAGCAGAGTATGTCCACACCCGGCAGCTGCTGGGCGCGGTAATGGCGCATGGTCTCGCCCAGCGCCAGCGTCTGGGAAAACAGCGTGCGCTCGGACAGGAAGTGGCCGGTGTAGGCGATAGAGTGCTTTTCGCACCAGGCGCCTATCCTGTCCCCGTATTCCCGGGCGAAGCGCTCCGCCACGTGCTCGTGATACCTGTATCTCCAGGGGGAAACGCCGGTTTTGAGCTCCCATATGAACTCTGGCGCCACGTCCAGGAAGGGCGTGCCCCAGCGCGCTTCGAAATCCTCGTTCAGCCCGTCCGTCCAGCACAGGGTGGCCCTGCCTTCAAAGGGCGTGGGCATGCAGTACTTGCCCTTGAAGTGGGGCTCGTCGGTGAATATGGCGGGCACGTCCCTGCCGAAACTCCCGCCCATGCGCTCATAATACCGTTCGTGGGTGACGTTCAGGAATTTCTCTATGGCTTCGCCGCACAGTACGTCCACGTAGGTCTCGCCGTTGTACCAGCCGTCCTCCGCCATGAGCTCCGCCCAGGCGTACCAGTTGCCGCCTTCGTCCGCGCGGGAGTAGCTTTCCAGCCGGCCTTCCGGGTCCAGCTTTATAACGTATTCGCATACCCGGTAGCCCCGGGGCTTTTCGCCCCTGCCCGCTTTTTCGTAAAACTCGTCCGCGTCCCGGCAGATGCCGTCGCCCGGCGGGGTCCGGCTTATCACGAGCGTGCGGGAACGATAGCGCATGTCCCGCGTCACAAGGCCGCCCGCGCAGCCGCTGGGGAAGCGTTCCTCGTCGTACAGCCAGGTCTGCATGCCCTTTTCGCTGAGCCGCTCCCTGGCGTACTCGGCAAGGTCCAGGTATTCTTGGGACATGTACTCCGTGTCCATGCCCGTTCTGGGGTGCAGCATGGCGCCGCCCATGCCCATGCGCCTGAAGCACTCCGTCTGACGGTCTATCTTGTCCCGGGTCACCCGGCAGTTCCACGCCCAGAAGGGCACGCCCCGGTACTCCATGGGCGGGTCCCTGAACACGTTTTCGTCAAAGGGTCTCCGGTTCATCGGATACAGCATCATTTTTCCTCCTGTCCGGGCGTGAAAGGGATCGTGACCCTGACTTCTTCGGTCCCCGGCGCCGATAGGATTATCTCCGCGTCCCGGCCTTCCGAGATGAGCGCCGCCATGGCGCGCCCTTCGTAAAAGCGGCAGGCCGTGTCAAAATAGTTCTCCTCCGAGCGTCTGTCCGCGCTGCCCAGCGCCGCCAGGCGGGCGCCATTCACGTTTACCGTGACCTGCCTTGAGTCAAACGTGCGCAGGGTGCCTTTTTCGTCCGTAAGCACGATCATCAGATACACCAATTGGCCCGGACGCGTGAACCTGCCTTCGCTCGGCAGCGCGTGCAGACAGGCCCGCTCTGACGGGGTGGAGACGCTGCTTTCATTTCCTCCGTCCTCGGCCGCTGTCAATTCGCCCGGGCGGTAGACGGTCTCGAACACCGCCCTGCACTTTTCCGCCTTCTGTTTTCCGACAAGCGCGCCGTTCAGGTACAGCGAGACGTATTCCCTGCAGGTGTACACCTCCACCCTTATGGGCTCGCCCTCGTGCCCCGGCCAGTCCCAGGCATTGTACCTTTCGGGGAACCCCCAGTAGGACACGAACCCGTCCGACCGGTACCTTTGGGGCGGCTGCACGGCTATGTAGGGCTTATTAAGCCTGCCCCACACCGCGTCGCGGTAGTAGGAGGCGGGAGTCTTGTTTCCCAGGATGTCGATGTCCCCGCAGTTGGCGGTCTTGAAGGGATACTTTTCGAAGTAGCCGCCGCCTTCGGTGTCCCATATGTGGCCTATGCCCGCCTCGCCCAGATAGTCTATTGCCGACCAGCAGAAGTCGCCTATCACCCGTGGATCGCTTTTTGTCGCCTGCCAGGTTTCGTACGCCTCGTGTGTGACGGACTCCGTGCCCGCTATAAAGCGTCCGGGATGCGCCTTCAGGTCTTTTGCGTAGCGGGAGAACATGTAGTTGTAGCCCGATATGTCCAGCTTGTCCAGAAACGGAGTTGCGAAGCGCTCGAAGTAATCCTCGTCCCCGTCCTTCACCAGGTTGGCGTCCAGCATCTCCGCCTTCCAGGCGCCTATGTTGTTGAGGCCGCTGGTCACGGGGCGTGAGTCGAATTTATGCACGAACCCGGCCATGTCAAAGGCAGTGGAATAGCCGCCGTTGCTGCCGTCCCTTTCCGGTATCTCGTTGCCTATGGACCAGATCGTCACCGAAGGGTGGTTCTGCCCCTGCCATATCATTTTGGTGATGTCGCTCCTCCACCAGTCGTCAAAGAACCTGTGGTAGTCGTGCAGGTTTTTGCCCGTGCCCCACATGTCGGTGAATTCGTCGAGCACGTACAGACCCACCCGGTCGCAGGCCTCCAGAAAGGCGGCGGAAGGCATGTTGTGGGCGCATCTGACCGCGTTAAACCCGTTCTGTTTGAGCAGCAGCGCCTTGTTTTCCTCCGCCTCCGGGTATGCCGCCGCGCCCAGTATGCCGTGGTCGTGGTGGACGCAGCCGCCCTTCAGCTTGACCGGCTCGCCGTTGACCAGCAGTCCCCTGTCACTGTCGAGTTTTATGCTGACGAAGCCCGTTTTGATCGCGTGTTCGTCCAGGCATTCGCCGCCGCGCATGAGCTTTAACGACACCCCGTACAGGCAGGGCTCTTCCGCCGTCCAGCTTTTGAGCCCCGGGCAGGGCAGGCGCACGCCCTCGCCCGCCTTGACGGCGGACAGGGAAAACGCGTATTCCCCCACCGTAACTTCCAGCGTGTCCGTTTCCGTGATATTTCCCAGGCAGCGCGCCTTAAGCTCCAGCACCGCTTCGCCGTCTTCCCATTCGCCTTTTACGCGCGTGGCGAAAGGGTCTATGGCGGTCTCGCCGCTCACATACAGGAACGCCTGCCGGTATATGCCGCAGCCCGCATACCAGCGGGAGGAGGGCTCGCCGGACGCCGCCAGGGTCACCCGCACGCTGTGGGCGCCCGCTTTGGGCGCCACTTCCGCCCAGAACGGCGCGTAGGGATGGGGCTCCCGCACTTTAAGCATGCCGTCCACGTACACCTCCGCGTCCCGGTATGCTCCGTCAAAGTATATGATCGCGCGCTTCGCGCCTTCCGGCAAAGTAAATTCCTTCGTGTATTCCAGGTCGGACGTGACGAAATATCCCCCCGCGCTGCCCGAAGGCGCGTCGGGCCGCCTTTTCTGCCCTATGCTCCAGTCGTGGGGCAGCGTCACGTCGAACTTATCGCCGCCGGGCAGCGTCCGGCAGCGCCACATGCCGTTAAAGTCGATCTTTTTCATGGTTTTCCCTCCCAAACAGCTACGCCCATTATAGGAAATGCGTTATCTCTTGTCAACCGCTGTTTTCCCGATTATAATAGGCACAGAGGTGATATAAGTGGCCCACATCAGCGTAAATGTTTCCCGCCAGCCGGACATCCGCTTTCTTGACGGCGGGCTTTTGCACCAGAAAGGCGTAAAGAGTTACCAGATACTCAGGGCGGACCGCGCCCTGCCGGACACGGCGGAGGGGCTGGGCTGGACCTACAACCATGCCCCCATGCTGGCCTGGTATCACGGAAGGTTCTACGCGGAGTACCTGTCCAATCCCGTCAACGAGCACGACCCCGAAGGCCACACGCTTCTGACTTCCAGCGCGGACGGGGTCACCTGGTCGAAGCCGCAGGTGATCTTTCCGTCGATCGAAGTGCCCCTCGACTGCTACAGGGGCAGGCGCTCGGAAGACATGCCCGCCTTTTCGTCCACCTGCGCCCACCAGCGCATGGGCTTTTACTGCGCCGAAAACGGCGTTATGCTGGTGCTGGGCTTTTACGGCATCGCCTACGACCACCGCTATGCCTCCCCCTGCGACGGCTGGGGCGTGGGCAGGGCGGTAAGGCGCCTGTTCCCGGACGGCAGCCTGGGCGACATATACTTCCTTATATACAATGAGGCAGCGGGCTACAGCGAAACCAACGTGCCCGCCTTCTCGCACTTTGAAAACAGCCCCGACGGGGAATTCGTCCTCGCCTGCCGGGAACTGCTCAAAAACCGCCGGGTGCTCAACCAGATGTACGAGGAGCAGCAGAGGGACAAAGACCTGTTCCCCGTAAAGCTGGGCAAAGCGCCCTGCTTCTACACAGCGAAGGACGGCAGGACCGTAACCCTGTTCAAAATGGGGCTGTCCATGCTTACCGAAGACCCGGACTCCTTCGGGGAGCTCGCCGCCAACCCCGACATAAAGACCTCCACCGGCAAGGTGTGGGGCCAGAAGACCCCGGACGGAAAGTACGCGCTCATATACAACCCCACTCCCGACGGGCAGCACCGCTGGCCGCTGGCCCTGGTCAGGGGCGAGGACGGCTATTCCTTCGGGCACATGCGCGCCGTGACGGGAGACATCGCCCCCGCGCGCTACGGCGGGCGGGACAAAAACCCGGGCCCCCAGTACATGCGGGGCATCGCGGAGGGCAATCCCCGGCCGGACGGGGTGCTGCCCGTGGTCTATTCAGTGAACAAGGAGGACATCTGGATCTCCCTTATCCCCCTGCCGCTGGGCGATGAAGACGCCGGGTGCATAAACGAAAGCTTTTCAGACAGCGCGGCATGCGGAGGCTGGAATATATACTCCCCCTCGTGGGCGCCCGTGCGCTTTGAAGAAGGCGAACTGCGCCTTGCCGACACGGAGCCCGCCGACATGGCGCGGGCGGAAAGGTGCCTGCCCCTGTCCGAAAAGGGCGAGATCTCGCTCAGGTTCAGGGTGGACGAGGTCTGCCCCGGCGCAGAGATCTGCGTGTGGCTCATGGACGACGCGGGCGGTCACGCCGCGGGCGTGGTGTTTGACGGCGAACAGCACGTGCACGCCTATTCCGCGGGCAGGACGGAATACTGGACCGCTTACGAAACGGGCGGGATAATGGAGCTTAAGCTTGGTTTCGACTGCCCGAACAACTGCTTTACCGCGGAACTTAACGGCGCGGTCAAGCGCTTCCGCCTGTCCTCCGCCCGGAACGCGATATCGCGTTTCGGCGTATGCACCAAGGGCTTCTGGAGCGTGCCCTACCCGACGGAGAGCACCCTGGGCAAATACGGCACCTTCGACCAGGTGCTCCCCGGCAGCGAACACCCGGTTCCTAACAGGCGGCTCAGCCTGATCTCCTTCGGTTTCAAAAGCCTGTAAGGCATAAAGGCGCCGCCCCGGCAGTTTTGCCGGGGCGGCGTGATTTGTTTTAAGCTATTCCACCATGTTATCAAAGTCCTCGTCCGAAGAGAACACGTCCTTGCCTTCGGGGTCTTTTTCGCTCTGCGTAATGTTTATGCTCAGCACATAGCCGTGCCCTTTTTCAAGGTAGGCGACCGTGGTGCCTTCCTCGTCGTACTCCAGGGTCTCATATCTGGCGTATCTGCCGAACATCTCCCTTACGCCGTAGTAAGTCTCGCCGCTGCCGTCCTTGATGGTGTAGCTGCCGCCGGGCAGACGCACCGTGGCCTTGCCCGTGCCGCCCACGAACAGGTCGCTCACGTGAGCGCCGTCCCGGTACAGGAGCGCAAAGTACGCCGTGTCGTCCGGCTGGTTCACTTCTATGGTCAGTTCCATATCGCCCGCGCCTAAGCCTTCGGCGCGCCACACCTCGCCGTTCTTGGGCCAGGGCAGTTTGCAGCTTTCGGCCAGTTCGTCCGCGCCCCTGGTGCCGCTCTGGATGAGCCATTCGTAGGCGCTGAAATACAGCCCCTGCTCCATGCACTCGACGCCCCTGTCGTACTCGTAGTCCCTCTCGGCGGGGGAAATAAACGTCACGGCATGCCTGGGCGCGAAGAACTCCTCGTTTATGGCTTCCAGGGACTCGGTTATGTTCTGCTCCCCCTTGCCGTCCGGCAGGCAGATCACGGTATCCCGTTCATATGTGCCGTAGGGCTCGTAGTATGTCACGGTGCTTAGGTCCACCGCGAAAACGCCCGCCCACACGGCGCTACCGTCGTCGGTATACAGGGGCACCACTATCAGCGCCCATGCCGCGTCTTCAATGCTCCTGGCGAGGAACGCGGCGGGGATGCCGTAAAAGTCCGTACCGTCCTGCGCCGCCTGCATGGACGAGGCCAGCGGATGATCGAAATCGTCATAGAACACGGCTATAAGCGCCTTGCCCTCTATGTCGGGGTAATACGCTTCAAACGGCACTATCCCGCCCTGTGAGCAGTAGCCGAAGCTGGTCAGCGCGTCCATGGTATCGTCCGCGAAAGCCGCCTGCGTAAGCCCGGACAGCAGCACCAGCGCCAGCAGGAATGAAAACAGCCTGCGTTTCATTTACAGCACCTCCCTGTAGTTCATGCCACAATTATACCATCCGCGCGGGGCGTTGCAAAGGGTTTGGGCCTATAAACCGAGCACTCTTTTGGCGTTCAGGCAGAGTATCTTCTGTTTTTCGTCATCCGTGAGGCTGAGCCGTCCGAACAGTTCGAGGCTCTGCTTCTGCCCGCCCCAGGGGGAATCCGTGCCGAACAGCACCCTGTCCGCGCCGTAAGCCCTGATGATATCCTCAGCCTCGCTCAGGGAAAGCATTTCCGGATGCGTGACGGTGTCGTCCGCCGGTGCCATGCTGCCTATGGAGAAGGAGGTGTCGATCATGACGCCCGTGCCGCTTAGCAGCGCGCACGCCTCTTCCCACTGCCTCCAGGCGCCCATGTGGGCGAGTATCAGCCTTTCGCTGCCCAGGCGCTCTGTCACGCGCAGGATCATCTTCGGGGACACGTGCTCCACTCCCGGGAAGCCCACGTCCAGCCCCGCGTGGATCAGCACCCACATGTCCAGTTTGAAGGCGGCTTTCAGTATCCTCAAAAACCTTTCGTCGTCAAAGTCCACGCCCTGGTACACGGGATGCAGCTTTATGCCGCGTATCCCGGCATTTTTCAGCCGTTCCAGCTCCCTTTCCGGCTCGGGATACTCCGGGTGCATGCAGCCGAAAGAATATATCCCCGTCTGCTCGCCCAAAGCGTTCAGCCGCACGGAGGCGTCGTTCACGTGCTCCACCTGCCTGGGGTTCGTGGCCACCGGCAGCACCAGGCTCGCGTCTATGCCGGCTTCGGTCATGGAGCGCTTTAGCCCGCCTTCTGTGCCGTCCGTAAAGGGCAGGGTATGACTCAGCCCGGACAGCTTTTCTATGGCTGCCCGGGCGATCTTTTCGGGAAAGGTATGGGTGTGTATGTCTATGGTCATTCGCCGTCACCCAGCGCTTCGGTCTGGCGTACGGTGACCTTCTTGTCGTAGCAGGAAAACACCTGGTTCACGAACTGCTCGTCAGGCTTGGGCGTCACGAAGCTCACCAGAGGGATGATCACCAGCCCCGCGAGCATGCAGAACGCGCCGGCGTAGATGGGGTTGTTGAGCATGCCCAGGAAGTTGGGCAGCACCTTGAGGTTTATGAGCATCACCAGCGTCATGAAAATGCTGGAGAAGAAGAAGGACACGTAGCAGGAAACGCGGCCGGTGCGCTTCCAGTACAGGCCGTAAAGGAAGGGAGCCAGGAACGCGCCCGCCATGGCGCCCCAGCTCACGCCCATCGCCTGGGCGATGAACGCCACGGAGGATTTCACCTGAATGATCGCGATCACCGCGGACACCGCTATGAACACCACGATCAGCAGGCGCATGGTGGTCAGCTGAGACTTTTCGTCCATCTTCTTTACCAGACGGCCCTTGAGCAGGTCAAGCGTCACGGTGGAGGAGGTGGTGAGCACCAGGGAGGACAGCGTGGACATGGACGCCGAGAGCACCAGTATAATGACCACGGCGATCAGTATGTCGGGCAGCTTGGAGAGCATCGCGGGAATGACCGCGTCGAAGCCGCCCACGGGGCCGCCGGCCTCGGTCACGCCGATCACGTCGGAGAACAGGCGTCCGAAGCCGCCCAGGAAGTAGCAGCCGCCTGCAACTATCAGGGCGAACACGGTGGAAATGATGGTGCCCTTGTGTATGTCGCCCTCGCTCTTTATGGCGTAGAACTTGCCCACCATCTGGGGCAGGCCCCAGGTGCCCAGCGAGGTCAGTATCACGACGCCCAGCAGGAACAGTGGCTCGGGTCCGAAGAAGGAGGAGAAAATGCCGGGCACGTTCCCGTTGACGGCATGGGCGTCGTTTATCTGCGCCAGAGCGCTCATGGAGCCCACAAGGCCGCCGTTCAGGTTCAGCACCGCCGCGATGACCGCGACTATGCCGCCCAGCATGATGAGGCCCTGGATAAAGTCGTTGATCGCGGTAGCCATGTAGCCGCCGGCGATCACGTAAATGCCGGTCAGCACGGACATTATCACCACGCACCACACGTAGTCGATGTCAAACGCCATGGCGAACAGGCGGCTCAAGCCGTTGTACAGCGAGGCGGTGTAAGGGATCAGGAATATGAATATGATGATGGACGCGATGACCTTGAGCGACGGGGAGCCGAAGCGCTTCTCGAAGAAGTCCGGCATGGTGGCGCTGCCGAGGAACTGCGTCATTATGCGGGTGCGGCGGCCCAGTATGACCCAAGCCAGAAGCGAACCTATCACCGCGTTGCCCAGGCCTATCCAGGTGGACGCGATACCGAACCGCCAGCCGAACTGTCCCGCGTAGCCTACGAAGATGACGGCGGAGAAATAGCTGGTGCCGTACGCGAACGCGGTCAGCCAGGGTCCCACCTGCCGACCGCCCAGCACGAAGCCCGCCACATTGGTGGCGTGGCTGCGGCAGTACAGGCCGATACCTACCATAAGCCCGAAAAACAGAACCAGCATAACGATCATTATTGTCATATCATTAAATTCCTTTCTCGGAAGTTGCGTATACTTTAGCACGTTGAAGCGTTAAAGTCAAGGGGCGCGCGTGTTAATTCGAGATGAAATAGTGCCCCCTTTCCCCTCTTTCCCGCCCGTTCGGCCCCTGCCGGCGCGCCGCCCGTCTTGCTTTATTTCGCGCTTTGGCTTATAATCTACTATTATAAATCATGTATCGGAGGCGCTGCGATGCTCAAAAAACCACGGCATCTGTTTGATCAGGCGCTTCATATACTGCTCCTGGGCATTTTGTCGGCAGCGTTCATGACCCTGTTTTCATACAGCACCTCCCCCCTGTATCCGCATTACATAGGCAACGACTCGTCCTTTTTCCGCATGGTCGGTCAGGCGATGACCAGGGGGATGCTGCCTTACCGCGACATATTCGACATGAAAGGCCCCTACCTGTTCGTTATCGAGTATGTCGCGCAGCTCATCTCCTTCGGACGCAGCGGCATTTTCCTGGTGCAGATACTTAACCTGTGGCTCGCCCTCATACTGGCGGACAGGCTGTCCTGCCTGTTCGGAGCGGAGGGAAAAGGCGCGCGGCTGCTCATGGCGGTATCGGTATTGAGCGTCGCCGCCACGGCGCTCCCGGCAGGCAATTACACCGAGGAGTTTTCCCTGGCGCCCCTGTTTTCCTGCATATACGTCTGCGCGAAGTTCTCAAGGTCCGGCGAAAACGGAAAGTGGACAAACGGGCGGCTCTGCCTCGCGGGCGGCTGGTTCGGGCTGATGCTGGGTTTCCTCGCCTACGTGCGGGTGACCAACGCCTCCCTGATAGGCGGGCTTATGATCGCCGTGGTCATAACGCTGCTGGTCGAAAAGCGCGCTTTCGGGATACTCCCCTGCGCCGCGGGTTTCATGCTGGGTCTTGTTTTCGCCCTACTGCCCCCCGCCGCCTATTTCTGGGCGAAAGGGCTGCTCAGGGAGTTTTACGAAGCCGTGTTCGTACTGGGATACAAATACGCCACGGAACAGTCCCTGCTCGGGCACCTGTACCAGACGCTCTCGTACAACGGCCTGCGCAGCGCGCTGCTGCTGATACTGGCCGCCGCCTGCGCCCTGCCCGTGCTGTTCGGATGGAGTTCGCGCAAAAACCGGCTGATGCTCGTGCTGTCCGGGCTGTTCACCTTTTTCGCCATCTCGGCAGGCAACAACTACCGCCATTACTACATACTGATGATCCCGCCCGTCACGCTGGGCATCATCGCGCTTATCAAGCAGTTCGGGACCTCGTCGCGGGTCAAAAAGGCGATTGCGGCCGTGGTCCTCGCGGCGATGATACTGTTTGCTCCCGCCTACCTGTTCAGGTCGGGCAACGATCCCGTCACCTTCATGCACATGTACAGCCGGCCCTCGAGCAACGAGGCGCTGTCCCAGGACGCGGTCGCCCATATCCCCGAAGACGAAAAAGACAGTATATTCACCTACAACATCGGCGTTTCCTTCTGGCTGTACGCGGACGTGTACCCCAGCGTAAAGTACTGCTGCTGGCAGAACCACTACATCGAGCTGATGCCCGGCGTCGAAAATGAGCTTACTGAGATATTTGCCTCCTCGCCGCCCAAATGGGTGCTGCTTAGGCCCTACCCCGGCGAGCTCCCCGCTTTCCTGACTGAAGCGCTCGCCGAAAGCTATACCCAGACGTATTCCAACGAGATCTTCGTGCTGCACAGGCTAAACAGCCTGTAAACAGTTTGAACCGCCCCGCGCCGGATGGCGCGGGGCGGTTTTGTGTTTGGTTTTTTATTTGTTTGTCCGGGTCACTTCGCGTGCCCCGCCCTGTGGCAGGCGCCGCAGGACGCGCAGTTGCCGCCGCAGGGGGATACGCCGCGTTTTTTGTCCCGCCTGAGCGAGAATGCCGCTCCTGAAGCCAGGAGCACCACTCCCGCCAGTACCAGTACGGTGCCAATGCTCATGAAAGCGCCTCTCTTTCCACAGATGTCACTTGTCCGTCCTGACCGCTTCGGTCAGGCGCGTAGCTTCCCTGTAAGGCTTAAACAGCATGTACAGCAGGAAGGCAAGCAGCGCCAGGGCGACTATCAGCCCCACAGCCTGCACGCCGCCCGCGAACACCAGGCCCAGCTGGTAAACGATCAGCGCGACGGCGTAGGCGAACACGCACATGTAGCCAATGGCGAAGCAGGTCCACTTGGCGTTGTTCATTTCCCGCTTTATGGCGCCCATGGCCGCGAAGCAGGGAGCGCACAGCAGGTTGAACAGCATGAACGCGAACGCCGCCAGACGGCCGTGTCCGCCGGAGAAGGCTCCGAAATCCGCGTTGACGTTGTCCCAGATCTGGTCGCCGTTTTCCTCCAGTTCTTCCTCTCCGTCATTGTCGTCATAGTTATACAGTACGCCGAAGGTACTTACGACCTCTTCCTTGGCGACCAGGCCCGTGACGGTGGCCACCGTGGGCCTCCAGCTGCCAAAGCCCAGGGGCTTGAACACGAAGCTCACCGAATTGCCCACGTCAGCCAGTATGGAGTCGTCCATGGGCGTGACCTCGTCGGGCTCGATGCCCATGCGGTCCGCCACCTGCCCGACATATTCCTCCGTGACCAGGTTTTCGTCCCCGTACAGCTCGTCCACCATGCCGAATTTGCCGTTCACGCTGCCCAGGCTGCTGAGCGCCCAGATGATGATGGAGCTTAAAAGAATCACGGTGCCCGCGCGCTTTATGAAGCTCCAGCCCCTCTCCCACATGCTGCGCAGCACGTTGCCGATGCTGGGAGCGTGGTAGGCGGGCAGCTCCATTACGAAGGGGGCGGGGTCTCCCGCGAAGAGCTTGGTCTTTTTGAGCATGACGCCGGAGATTATGATGGCGCCGACGCCGATAAAGTACGCGCTCACGGCGATCCAGGTGCTGCCGCCGAACAGCGCGCCCGCGATAAGGCCGATAATGGGCATCTTAGCGCCGCAGGGAATAAAGCAGGTGGTCATGATGGTCATGCGCCGGTCGCGCTCGTTCTCGATGGTACGGGAGGCCATAACGCCGGGAACGCCGCAGCCCGTGCCCACCAGCATGGGTATGAAGCTTTTGCCGCTCAGGCCGAACTTGCGGAAGATACGGTCCATTATGAAGGCGATACGCGCCATGTAGCCGCAGTCTTCAAGTATGGCCAGAAGCAGGAACAGCACAAGCATCTGGGGCACAAAGCCCAGCACAGCGCCTACGCCCGCACAGATACCGTCGGACACCAGGCCCACCAGCCAGCCCGCCACGCCCCAGCTTTCCAGCAGCGCGCGGGAACCATCCACCAGCCATGCCCCGCCGAACACGTCGTTCGTCCAGTCGGTCAGGAAAGTTCCTATGGAAATGCCGCCGTCGCCTATGGGAGTGCCCATGGACAGGGCGTACACCAGGTACATGATCACCGCGAAAATTGGCAGCGCCAGTATGCGGTTGGTCACGATCTTGTCGATCTTGTCGGAAGAGCTCAGCGCGTGCGCCTGCTTTTTCTTATATATCCCTTTGAGCATCTGCGCGATGTACACGTAACGCTCGTTGGTGATGATGCTCTCGGCGTCGTCGTCCAGCTCCTTTTCCGCCGCCGCGATATCCTTTTCGATATGCGCCATCACGTCTTTATCGATGTTCAGCTTTTCCAGCACCTTTTCGTCCCGCTCAAATATCTTCACGGCGTACCAGCGCTGCTGTTCCTCTGGCAGGCCGTGCAGCGCAGCTTCCTCTATATGGGCCAGCGCGTGGTCCACCGGGCCGGAAAACTTGTGCTGCGGCACGGTCTTGCCGCCTTTGGCCGCTTCCACGGCGGCCTCCGCGGCTTCCCTGATGCCGTCGCCCTTGAGCGCCGATATCTCCAGCACCTTGCAGCCCAGCTGGCGGGACAGTTCCTTTATGTTGATGCTGTCGCCGTTTTTCTTTACCAGGTCCATCATGTTGACCGCCACCACCACCGGGATGCCCAGTTCTGTCAGCTGAGTGGTCAGGTAGAGGTTGCGTTCCAGGTTAGTGCCGTCCACTATGTTGAGTATAGCGTCGGGGCGGTTGTCGGTCAGATAGTTCCGCGCCACCACCTCTTCCAGTGTGTACGGGGACAGTGAATATATGCCGGGCAGGTCGATAACGGTCACGTCCGGGTGCTTTTTAAGCTTGCCTTCCTTCTTCTCCACCGTGACGCCGGGCCAGTTGCCCACGTATTGGTTTGACCCGGTCAGGGCGTTGAACAGCGTCGTCTTGCCGCTGTTGGGGTTGCCCGCCAGTGCGATCTTGATCTCCATTCGATTCTCTCCTTCTTTTGTTAGCTTTGACTAACCCTCATGCAAAATAAAAAGGACTTACAGCTCGACCTCGACCATCTCCGCGTCGGCTTTGCGGATGCTCAGCTCGTAGCCCCGTACGGTCAGCTCCATGGGATCGCCCAGGGGCGCCACCTTGCGCACGTAAACCTCGACCCCCTTGGTCAGGCCCATGTCCATTATGCGCCGCTTCACCGCGCCCTCGCCGTGGAGCTTCTTGACCGTGCAGGTCTGGCCCACCTTCACTTCCCTGAGATTCGTTGTCATTGCGCTTCCTCCTCTTTTCAAATCATGATCTTCTGCGCCATCTCCTTACTGATGGCTATGCGGGATTCCTTGATCCTGACGATCACGTTTCCCCCGATGGCGCTGATCACCGTGACGCTCCCTCCGGGCACAAACCCCATGTCCCCCAGGTGCTGCTTAAGCTCCTGCGAGCCGCCCACCTTCCGGATGATCTGTTCCTCGCCCGTCTGGGCCAATATCAGCGGCATCATACGCTCCCTCCTTTCGCGGCCGCGATCCTGAACGGACATGGCCGGGTAAATGTTAGTTACTGCTAACGCAGTATCATTATAGTTATCTTAGGCTAACATGTCAAGCGGTTTTTTCATGTGATCTGTTCGGTTTCTGTAAAATAATAGGGACGGAACGCATTTTTTCGCGTTCCGTCCCGTTTGAGGCGCCTATTTACATGGGCATTTGTGCGTTTGTCTTCAGTTCCGCATTTTACTTAAGTTCGGCCACGAACTCCCCTATCCGCTTCGCGCCTTCCGTTATCTTCTCTCGTTTCACCGCGTAGCTCAGGCGCAGGTAGTTGTCGTCCCCGAACGCCTTGGCGGGCACCGCGGCCACCCGCTTGTCTTCCAGGAGCAGGCGGGCGAACGCCTCGCTGCCGGTGATCTCTTCCCCGTTCACATGCTTGCCGATGCAGCCCGAGATATCCAGCATCATGTAGAACGCGCCCTTGGGCAGGCGGCAGGACAGGCCGGGGATGGCGCTCAAGGCCTCGTGCATGAGCTTGCGCCGGAAATCGAACTCCACGTAGCTTTCCCGCATGAACTTTTCGCCGTTGGTGAGCGCCACCGCGGCGGCATGCTGGGCGATGGAGTTGCAGTTGGATGTGGTGTGGCTCTGGAAGGCGGTCATGGCCTTGACTATCTCCGAGGGAGCGGCGGCGTAGCCGACGCGCCAGCCCGTCATGGCGTAGGATTTGCTCAGGCCGTTTATCACTATGGTCTGCTTTTTGATGTCTTCCCCCAGCGCGGCGATGGAAATATGCCTGGCGCCGTCATACACCAGTTTTTCGTATATCTCGTCCGAGATCACGTAGAAGCCCCGCCTCACGGCCAGCTCCGCCAGGGCGGTCAACTGCCTTAAGTCCCACACGGCGCCCGTGGGGTTGCAGGGTGAATTCAGTATGATCGCCTTGGTCTTTTCGTTCACATACTGCTCTATGTAGTTGGCGGAAGGGATAAAATCGTCCTCGCTGCGCCCCTTCACGAACACGGGCACGCCGCCGCAGGCGCGTATCATCTCCGGATAGCTCACCCAGCAGGGCGCGGGCAGCAGCACTTCGTCGCCGGGATTGATCAGCGCGCTTATGGCATTGAACAGGCTCTGCTTGGCGCCGGTGGACACGATTATCTCG
>JAEEGL015528677.1_pt1 | contig 18926 bp, 14 predicted proteins | sample 9134231 | NCBI WGS metagenome assembly JAEEGL01 (sample SAMN16246548, study PRJNA631951) | gut metagenome | biome: gut microbiome; feature: rumen; material: fiber-attached | host: Bos | place: Iran: Karaj | collected 2018-10 | reverse complement strand
GTTTCAACCATTGCAAATCCGCACTGCATGAAAAATACAAGCGCTGCTCCAATTAAAAACCATACGCTCCATACTTCACTCATATAAACCTCCAAAACTCCGCGTTAGCGGTACATCATGGATGATGTGAATCGCAGTTTTGCCGTAAGGCAAAATCTGCAGATAAAAAAAATACACGGATGTATTTTTTTTATCACACCTCCAAAACTCCGCGTTAGCGAAAAAAAAACGGCGAAGGAATCAGACACTGTGCACTAGTGTTGACGCCATCGCCGTATAAAGATTTGGTCAAAAAAATCGCCGCGCATTCAAAAAGAATAACACGGCGCCTTTGCCAAAAAAATAGGGTCGAAGATTTAATTCTTCGACCCCTTTGTCTTTGATGATTTATTTATATATTTAAAAAAAAATATTGTCAATAGTTATTTAAAAAAAATTTTAAAAAAACAAAAAAATATGTTATAATTATTTTTATGGAAATTATTATAGTTATTTTTGCAATTTTTATAGCACTTCTTATCTACGGAATCGTTCAGGTGTGCCGTACCCCGAAAGAAGAAACGGAAAAGAGAAAACCTTACAAAATCCTGATTATTATTTCTTCGGCAATTGCTGGTTTTATACTTGTAGCTTGTGTCTTTCTTTTTTTTCTTCTCATGCTTGCTGTTACTCATATGTAACAAGGATTTCAGTTTATGAAAGAAAAGAATTTTTTTAAAGCACTCATCATAACAATTATTCTTGGAGTCATATCAACTGCCGCTCTTTTTGCTTATTCATTCAGCTTAAAAAAGTCTGTTTCTCTTACAGCATTTATTGCAACAGAAAAGTTTTAGGATAAACTTATGAAAGACAGAAATTTTTTTCATAATCCATTTTTCCAGGCTTTTGCAATTATTTTTATCGCAGGTTGTTTTTTATACCTGGATTTTTATGTCTATAAAAACATTACGAGACGTCTTATAAATCCATTTGGAAAGGCAGTGCAGGCAAAGGCAATTGACCTTAAAGATTATCTTCCGTTTGATGAAAATTCTAAAACAGTCAAGATTGAAGCAGCCGAAAATAAAAAATTTTCATCCGGGGAAAAGATGCCGGTTCTTGATGGAGCAACTGCGCTTCTTCCTGTGTATTCAGCTTTTTTTCATTCGCTTTACCCGAAAGAAGCCTGTGTTTTTGACGGAACAGATTTTAAAAGTGAAAGTTATCTTCAAAAACATAATACGGCGGGGGCTTTTAAAGCTCTTGTAGAAAAAAGGGCAGATATTGTTTTCTGTGCAAAGCCTTCAGAAAAACAGGTTGAATATGCAAAGCAGAACGGAATTGAGTTTGTGCTTGTTCCTGTTGGGCTGGAATCTTTTGTATTTCTTGTAAATAAGGATAACCCGGTTACTGAGCTTAGCGTTGAGCAGATACGCGGAATTTATACAGGAAAGTATAAAAGATGGTCAGAAGTTGGCGGAGATAATACAAAAATTTCTGCTTTAACCTGTAAAGAGGGCGGTGGAAGCCAGACTGCAATGCTTTCTTTCATGAACGGTACTCCGATCAAGACTGTAAACAATGCATTTGAAGGAAGATCAATCGGATATTCATTCCGTTTTTATGTAGATGGAATTGTCAATGATGCAAATTTAAAAATGATTTTTCTAAACGGAATTGAACCGACAAAAGAAAATATCCGTAATAAAACTTATCCTGTATTCTCGAGCTTTTATGCAATTTACCGCGCTTCTGATTCTGACAGGGAAGACATTAAAAAAGTAATAGACTTTGCTCTTTCTAAAACAGGACAGGAAATCGTAGAAAAAAGCGGTTATGTAAGTTTAGAATAATTTATTTTTTTTGATTAAATTCAGTTTAAAAAAAAGAAGCCCCCTTAAACTAAGGGGACTTCAGGAAACAAAATATTTTACCTTACGCTGTAAAGCAAATCACCATAACTTGGGAACGGCCAGAGTTCTTTTGGAGTAATTACTTCAAGTTCATCTGCTGCCGCGCGAAGTTCTCCCATTGCAGCAAATACGCTTTCACGGTAGAACATTGCAACTTTTCCGGAATCTGCTCCGCCTGCACTTAATTCTTTTGCATCGAGCACTGCTTTTTCAAGAGCGCTTGTTTTCTTAAAGATTGATGCAGTGAGTACAGAAACTTTGCTGAGCATTTCATTCTCATAAGTGCAGTCACATTCTGCGCTTGCAGCTTTCTTTAAGCCGATTGTTGATGCAAGGTTTGTTGCATATCTGCTTGCTGCAGGAAGAATATCTTTTTTTGCCATCTCAAGCATTGTTTCTGCTTCGATGTTGATGATTTTAGAATAGTTTTCGTTATGAATTTCATAGCGGCTTTCAAGTTCGACTTTGCTGTATACACCGAACTTTTCAAATACTTTGACATTCTTTTCATCGAGGATGTGTGGGAGAGCTTCTGGTGTAGACTTTAAGTTGTAAAGTCCGCGTTTTTCTGCTTCTTTAACCCATGAGTCATCGTAACCGTTTCCGTTAAAGATGATGCGTTTGTGATCTTTGATTGTCTTTAAGATCAAGTCATGAAGGTCGCCCTTGAAATCCTTTGATTTTTCAAGAATATCTGCAAACTGTGAGAGTTCTTCTGCAACTGCTGTATTTAAGAATACGTTTGCACATGCAATTGATTCGTTTGAACCGAGCATACGGAATTCAAACTTATTTCCTGTAAATGCAAATGGAGATGTTCTGTTTCGGTCTGTTGTGTCCTTGTTAAATTCTGGAAGAACTGTTACACCGATCTGCATCTTTTCTTTTTCGTGCTTTCCGTATGGAACGCCTTTTTCGATTGAATCAAGAATTGCAGAAAGTTCATCACCAAGGAAGATAGAAATGATTGCAGGAGGTGCTTCGTTTGCACCGAGACGGTGGTCGTTTCCTGCACTTGCAACAGAAATACGAAGAAGATCCTGATATTCATCAACTGCCTTGATTACAGCGCAGAGGAAGAGGAGGAACTGAGCATTGCTTTCTGGTGTTGCACCAGGATCGAGAAGGTTCTTTCCTGTGTTTGTAGAAATTGACCAGTTGTTATGTTTACCGCTTCCGTTTACACCTGCAAATGGTTTTTCATGTAAAAGACATACCATTCCGTGTTTAGAAGCTGTTTTTCTCATAAGTTCCATTGTGAGCTGGTTGTGGTCACATGCGAGGTTTGTTGTAGAGAAAATCGGGGCAAGTTCGTGCTGTGCTGGAGCTACTTCGTTATGTTCGGTTTTTGCAAGGATTCCGAGCTTCCAGAGTTCTTTGTTTAAATCTTTCATGAATTCCTGAACACGAGGTTTAATCATACCAAAGTAATGATCTTCGAGTTCCTGTCCCTTAGGAGCTTTTGCACCGAACAATGTGCGTCCTGTATAAATTAAGTCTTCACGTTTGTCATAAACTGATTTATCAACAAGGAAGTATTCTTGTTCTGGTCCTACAGTTGTTTTTACAGAAGTAACGGCTTCATTTCCTTCGAAGAGTTTGAGCACGCGTACTGCCTGTTTAGAAATTGCCTGCATAGAGCGGAGAAGCGGTGTCTTTTTATCAAGTGCTTCTCCTGTGTAAGAACAGAATGCAGTCGGAATGCAGAGTGTTCCGTCTTTGATGAATGCATAAGAAGTAGGGTCCCATGCTGTGTAACCGCGTGCTTCAAATGTAGCTCGGATTCCGCCGCTTGGGAAAGAAGAAGCGTCAGGTTCTCCCTGTACGAGTTCTTTACCGCTGAACTCCATTATGATTTTTCCGCCTTCAAGCGGGCTTATGAAGCTGTCATGTTTTTCTGCAGTAATTCCTGTAAGAGGCTGGAACCAGTGAGTAAAGTGTGTTGCACCTTTTTCTACGGCCCAGTCTTTCATTGCATTTGCAACTACAGTAGCAACCGAAGGATCAAGTTTTTCTCCACCTTCAATTGTTTTCATAAGCTGTTTAAAAGTTTCTTTAGGAAGGCGTGCCTTCATTACTGTTTCGTTAAAAACGTTTTCACCGAAAATTTCTGTTACTTCGTCCATTTTAATCTCCTTAAATTATAAATTAAAACAAAAGGCGCTGCATATTCTCCGGAGCGTCCTCCGAAAAAAATAACAGCGCCATTGCCAAAATTTACTTAATAAACAAAAAGAGGTCGCAAGAATATTATTCCTGCGACCTCTTTGTCGTCTTATAATTTGTTTATAATGCAAATAAAAAAACTTGTCAACAATTTTTTTTTAATTTTTTTTATTTTGCGAAAATTTTTTTTATTCTCTCAATTGCTTCGATTGTGCGCTCACGGCTTCCAAAGCCTGTAAGGCGTAAATATCCTTCGCCCATTTTTCCAAAGCCGCTTCCTGGTGTTCCGACTACATTGCATTTTACAAGAAGCTCATCAAAGAATGACCAGCTTGTAAATCCTTCTGGAATTTTAAGCCAGACATAAGGAGAATATTTTCCGCCGAATGCTTTAAATCCTGCTTCTGTTACTCCTTTAAAAATCAATTCTGCATTTTCGCGGTAGAATGAAAGATTTTCCTGAATCTGTTTCTGTCCTTCGCTTGAGTAAACAGCCTCTGCAGCTCTTTGTGTTATGTAAGAAACACCGTTAAATTTTGTACTCTGACGCCTGCGCCATAATGAGTTTAATTCAACATTATCAAAAACAAGCTTATGCGGAACAACTGTATAACCGCAGCGAAGTCCGGTAAATCCTGCAGTTTTTGAAAAAGAGCGCAGTTCTATTGCGCATGATTCTGCACCTTCGATTTCATAAATCGATTTTGGGATTTCTGGATCTGTTATGAATGCTTCATATGCTGAATCATACAAAATTACGCTGTGATGCTTGTTTGCATAATCAACCCATTTTTTAAGATAAGCTTTTGAAGCGACTGTTCCAGTCGGGTTATTTGGAAAGCAAAGATAAATTATGTCAGGAACTTTATCGTTTTCGCCCGGGATTGCAGGAAGAAATTCTGTTTCTGCGCTGCATGGAAGAATTATTATTTTATCTTTTCTTCCGTTCATGATGTTCGTGTCGATGTAAACAGGGTAAACTGGATCGCAGATTGCAACTGTGTTGTCGGTTGCAAAGATATCACCGATGTTTCCGCAGTCAGATTTTGCACCGTCAGAAAGAAATATTTCATCTTTCGTAAGATTTATTCCGCGTTTAATATAATCATGCTCAAGAATTTTTTCAAGGATAAAATCATAGCCCTGTTCAGGCGGATAGCCGCGGAATGTTTTTTCGTCTGCCATTTCGTCAACTGCCTTGTGCATTGCATCAATTACGGCAGGGCAGAGCGGACGGGTTACGTCACCGATTGAAAGTTTTATTATGTCTGCATCAGGATGAGAAGCTGCAAACTCGCGTGTTTTTTTATTGACCGTAGAAAAAAGATAGCTTTCTTCGAGGTCTAAAAAGTTTTTATTTATTTTCATTTTGTTCTCCTAATTACTTTTCCTATAATTCAACATCGCCTGTAAATACTGTTTCTGCAGGACCTGTCATAAAGACGCTGTCTTCTTGTTTGCCGCTCCACTCAATTTCAAGGTCTCCGCCAAGAAGATGAACGGTAATCTTTTTTCCTGCATCAACATGTCCGTTTAAAATTGCTGCTACAACCGTTGCGCATGTTCCGGTTCCGCATGCAAGGGTTTCTCCTGTTCCGCGTTCCCAGACTCTCATCCAGATTGTCTGTCTGTCTTCGACATATGCAAACTCTGTATTGGTGCGCTCAGGGAAGAACGAATTGTTTTCAAAAAGTGGACCTTTTTCAAGAACGAGGGAATCGTCTGCCTTTTTATCGATGAATACGACTGCGTGAGGGTTTCCCATCGAAACGCACGTGATTTTATATTCTGTTCCGTCGATTGTAAGGGGATGATTTATGACATTTTTTGCGACATCGACTGCTGCTTGAGAAATATCAACCGGAATTTTTTCTGCTTCGAGAATCGGTTTTCCCATATCGACAGAGAGTTTTGTAATTTTGTCTTTTCTTTCACCTTCGACAACCGTAAGTTTTTTAACGGCTCCCATAGATTCTACTGTAAATTCTTTGCCTAAAGTTTTTCCTGCGTCATATAAATACTTTCCGACACAGCGGATGCCGTTGCCACACATCTGGCTTCTGCTTCCGTCGGCATTGTACATTACCATTTCAAAATCAGCAGTTTTTCCTTTTTTTATAAGGATTATTCCGTCTCCGCCGATTCCAAAATGTCTGTCAGAAAGTTTGATTGCAGCACGGCGTTCTCCTTCTGGACCTCCGGGAAATTCTTCTTCGGTACAGTCAAAATAAATATAATCGTTTCCGCAACCATGCATTTTTGTAAACTTCATAATGCCTCCGCGAGCCAGCGCTTTACGTAAATAAAAAAGGCCACAGACAAATTTCCTATGTAAAAACATAAGAAAAATACCTGCGACCTCTTTGCCGTTAGTTTTCTAAAACTATTTTTATCTCTGAATCTCTTTTTTGTCAAGTAACAATATGATATAATATCTTTAATGGAGATTGTCAGATGAAAAAAAAATTTTTCTGTTTTTTTGTTTTGTTCAGCTCTGGTATTTAGCGGATGCGGAAAAAAAGATTCGCTTGCCAAGATCATTAAGAATTATCCGAAAAAAGTTGTAGAAAATTTTTATAAGAATGGAATCGTAAAGACAGAAAAATATGATGAAAGCGTGAGCGGAAAATCTGTTTACGAGCAGATTTCAGAAAAAAATCCTGATGGAACTGTAAATCCAAAGCCTTTGAAAAAATTAAAGTATTGACGATATCGTGCTTTAGTTGTATAACATCCAAAGAACAAAGACGTTCATTTGATTTACCGGATTAGTCCCGGCAGATTGAGTGAGCGTCTTTTTTTCTGGAGGCTGTATGTCGGATACAAATTATAATTTTGATGCAGAATTCATTTACAAATCATGTGTTGAATGGATTAAAAACTGGTTTTCTGTTAATGCAAAAAGCGATGCCATGGCTGTAATAGGAATTTCTGGCGGAAAAGATTCTGCGCTTACTGCAAAACTTTTGACAGATGCACTCGGTAAAGAAAGGGTTTTTGGTGTAATGCTTCCGAACGGAATCCAGAGTGATATCGAAGACAGCAGACGTGTGTGCGATTTTCTTGGAATCAAACACGCAACGATAAATATTGAAGATGCATACACGGGACTTACAGACAGAATACAGGAAAAATTCAGCGAAGAAAATTTCAGCTATGCAAATTATAAGACAAACACACCGGCAAGACTTCGTATGACGACACTTTACGGAATTGCAGCGCTTTTAGGAAACGCAATGGTTGCAAATACTTGTAATTTGAGCGAAGATGCAATGGGATACAGTACGTTTTACGGAGACAGTGCAGGAAGCTTTGCACCGATAAGTAAGCTTACGACTGATGAAGTAGTTGCCCTTGGAGATTATTCAGGACTTCCGAAAGAAATTGTACACAAAGCACCGAGTGACGGAATGTGCGGAAAAACGGATGAAGATAACCTTGGCTGGACATATCACGAAGTAAATGAACTGATAAGAGAAAATAAAAAGGGAATCCATTATGAAAAAATAATCGAAAGATGGAAGAAGAATAAATTTAAACTTGATATTATTCAGCTTCCATGCTTTATACCAGATCTCCCTGTTTATCTGGAGTTTTAAAAATGAGCAGAGCATATTTAGTACTTGCTGACGGAACAGTTTTTGAAGGACAATCAATCGGTGCAGAAGGAACTACAACCGGTGAAACTGTTTTTACAACCGGAATGACAGGTTACATCGAAACTTTGACAGACCCGAGTTACTACGGACAGATTGTTACGCAGACTTTCCCGCTCATCGGAAATTACGGTGTGATGAGCGAAGATTTTGAAAGTAAAAAATCATGGGTGAGCGGTTATATCGTTCGAGAGCTCTGCGAAAAACCTTCTAACTTTCGCTGTGAAAAAACGCTTGATGATTTTCTTAAAGCTCAGGGTATAATCGGTATATGCGGAATTGACACAAGAGCCCTTACAAAAAAACTTCGCGAAGCCGGAGTTATGAACGGTATGATTATAAGCGGAACAGACAAAAGACCAGAAGTAAATGAAGCTTTACTAAAAAAAATCCGCGAATACAGCATCGTCGACGCAGTAAAAAGTGTTCAAAATGGTTCATCTTTTAAACCTTTAGAAGCAGAAAAAAGTTCTAAACATATTGTACTTTTCGATTTTGGTGCAAAGGCAAACATTGAGCGCGAGTTAGAAAAAAGAGGCTGCCGCGTTACAGTTGTTCCGTATGATACAAAGGCAGATAAAGTCCGCGCGCTCGAGCCAGACGGAATAATGCTAAGTAATGGACCAGGGGACCCGGCAGAAAATACCGGAGTGATAGAAGAAATAAAAAAGCTCTGTGATTATGGAAAAATCCCGATTTTCGGAATTTGTCTAGGGCATCAGATGCTGGCTCTCGCGCGCGGTGCAAAAACTTCTAAATTAAAATACGGTCACCGCGGTGGAAATCATCCTGTAAAAGATACAGAAACAGGAAGGGTTTACATTACAAGTCAGAATCACGGTTATGCGGTAGAAAGTTCAACACTCCCGGATTTTGCACGCTTGAGTTTTATAAACGTAAACGATGAAACATGTGAAGGAATTGATTATACGGATATTCCGGCATTCAGCGTACAGTTTCACCCCGAAGCATGCGGCGGTCCTCACGATACCAACTTTTTATTTGACAGATTTGTAAAGTCCCTTTAGTAAATTCCCTCTGTAAAAAAAATGGAGTTTTTGGATAAATTTTGTAGACAACTGAATTTTTTCATATTATAATTTAGCCAAGAGAGTGTGGGAAGCAGGTTTGTAACCTGAGGGATATTTAATTGAAATTAAAAAAGTGTTTTATCTTTCTGGCAGTAATAAATTTCTCTGTCATTTTCTTTTCGTGTAAAGAACCGGTAAGAGGCTATTTTGAATACTGGTCATCTACCTGTCAGGTTGCCGGTGTTGAATATATTTCTCCGTGTACTGTCATTAACGGTAAGCCCAATGTTTCTGCGCAGGGAGACTCCAATAACGAAGTAGTCATTTATTTAAATCTTATAAATCCAGAACAGCATGATACATTAGCTCAAAGCAACGTAGTTTTTTTTACTCTTTCACGCGGAAAAATACTAAGTCAGATACAAATTAATCCTGACACAATAGAAATTAAAGCAAAGCTTGATGATGCATATGAAGGAGAAACAATAACTCTTTCAGGATGTCTCTGGCCTGATAACCGTACAGGCTATGGTGATGTTGCTGCATTAAAAAAATCAAACCCGGAATTATTTTATTCAACTTCATTTATTCAGAATACACCGCCTGAGAATATTAAGAATCTTAGCAATCAGGAAAGTTCTCACAAGTATTATCAGAATACTCAAAAGCATCATGTTTCTTTTGATATTCCTGACAGAAGTAAGAATAAAAATAAAGATGCACAGTTTGAAATATGCTGTTATTCAAAAGAAGACGGAAGTTTTTTAGGAAAGCAGATTGTTCCGATGCCTCAAAGCGGTAATTCGATAAGTTATTGTTTTGAGTCAATTCAGGCAGAAAATCTTTATTACGATTTTACTGTACAGGTAATAGGAAAGCACGGTTTAAAAAGTGAAATCGTTTCTACAAACGGTGCGCTCGGTGTTCAGATTCTTAATGAGCCTGGAATAACTTTCTCTCTGGATTATAACGGTAAAAAAGATTCTGAAAATTATGAGTACATCGAAGTTGATTCTGCAAATGATAAAGTTACCTGTACGATTTCTTCAGAAAATGGAAGTACGATTGAAGGCGATATAAACGGAACTACAATAGTAAGTTCAACTAATAAATATGAACAGCAGCTTGGAACAGGAAAGTACACGATTAATGCAACGATAAGACGCGATGGAAGTCGTCCTGTATCTGTTACAAAAAAAGTTGCGGTAATAACTGCATTGAAGGATGCTTCTGTTACATTCGGTTCAAATGGAACTCAAAATGGAAAGACTTTATCTAAGGGCGGATACACATATGATGCGATTGAGTATACCGGAACTTCTTTGTCAATGTCTGTTTCAAATTTAAATTCTGATTCTCAAATGCAGATAAAGATAAATAATGTTAACCAGAATATTTCAAACAGTTATACTCTGGCAGATGGATATAATATAATTTCTGTAAAGTTAACAAAAGATGGTTGTAATGATAAAACAGATACGAAATATGTCTATGTAGTTAAAACTCCATCTGCTCCTCGTATTACATTTAATAATGGTTCTGTAACCGGTACAACTACTGTAGGTAATGAGCAGGCAGATATTGTTAAGTATAGTCTCCTTTCGAATGAATATTTAAAAATTTCTGTTACAAATACAGAAAGTGAGAATGCAACAATGATTGTTGAAATTGATAATACTTCTGCGGAAGGGAACATCTCAAATCTTGAATTAGTTGACGGTGCTCATACAATTACTACAACCGTAAAAAGGCAGTACTGTAACGACGTTGTAACTAGAAAAACGATTTGGATTCAATTTAAAACGGTTGTTGTTACTGTAGGTACCTGCGAGTTATGGAGTGATACAGATGATGCGGGTGGTAACTCAGAGTTATGCGGAGAACTTTCTCTTAAAATTAATGATAATCCGTGGAATGAACTGGTAACATTTTATAAAGCCGAATTTGAAGAAAAAAAATGGCAGGCCTTTACTCATAACACTGTATGGTTTGCTTCAACTAAGCGTTCGGATTATATATATTACAAATCAGATGGAATGTATGAACATGATAGTGACACAATTGAATCATCTAATGATTCAATCCCTGATGTTTTTACCTGGCTGTCGATTGATTCTATTGTTGCGCATGTAAGAAATGGATTAGGAAATCCATATTTTAATATCGTAAATTCCGGTACTTCAGGTACAGATAAACTGGAACATTGGATTGAACTTGTCGTGACTGAGCAAAATTAATCCCCCTCAGGGTACTTCCCATAGCCGATAAATTTCGCTATATTATTTTTAGTCAAAGGCGACATCGTTTTTTAGGAGCGGTGTCGCTTTTTTTTTTAGTTCAGCATATAAAAAAAGGAGGCATATTTTGCCACTTAATCCGGATATTCACAAAGTAATGATAATCGGCTCAGGTCCTATCGTAATCGGGCAGGCAGCAGAATTTGACTATGCGGGAAACCAGGCCTGCAAGGCGCTTAAGTCACTCGGGCTTGAAGTCTGTCTTGTAAACTCAAATCCTGCAACTCTCATGACCGATCACGAAATGGCAGATGAAATCTACATGGAGCCTCTTACTATAAGAACGCTTGAACGAATCATCGAAAAAGAAAAACCTGATTCTCTTCTTTCGACTCTTGGTGGTCAGACAGGTCTTACGCTCAGTATGGAACTTGCAAAATCAGGATTCTTAAAAAGTCATAATGTTCAGCTTCTGGGTGCACGACCTGAAACAATCGATAAGGCAGAAGACCGTCAGATGTTTAAAGATACGATGGAATCAATCGGCGAGCCGTGCATTCCGTCAAAGGTTGTAACGACATATGAAGATGCAGCAGATTTTGTTCATAACGAAATCGGTTTTCCTGCAATCATTAGACCGGCTTTTACTCTCGGAGGTACTGGAGGCGGAATCGTAAACAACGACCGCGAGCTTGATGAAATTGCACACAACGGACTTCACCGTTCACCGATTCATCAGATTCTGGTAGAAAAATGTATCTCAGGCTGGAAAGAAGTTGAATTTGAAGTAATGCGCGATTCGCATGGTAATGTAATTACAGTCTGCTCGATGGAAAATTTTGATCCTGTCGGTGTTCATACAGGGGATTCAATCGTAATTGCGCCGACTGTAACTCTTGCAGATAAAGAATATCAGATGCTGCGTTCTGCGGCATTAAATATCATTACTGCCTTAAAAATCGAAGGCGGATGTAACTGCCAGTTTGCTTTAAATCCCGACAGTTTTGAATATGCCGTAATCGAAGTAAACCCTCGTGTTTCACGTTCTTCGGCTCTTGCAAGTAAGGCAACAGGTTATCCTATTGCAAAAGTTGCAGCTTTAATTGCTGTTGGTTTTACGCTTGATGAAATTCCGAACTTCGTTACTAAAAAAACAAAGGCATGCTTTGAACCTGTTCTGGATTATGTTGTTGTAAAGATGCCTAAATTCCCTTTTGATAAATTTGTATATGCAGCGCGTAAACTCGGAACTCAGATGAAGGCAACTGGAGAAGTTATGGCAATCGGTCAGAACTTTGAAGAAGCGATTTTAAAAGCTGTGCGTGGTCTTGAAGTCGGTGTAAAGGATTTAAATTTTGCTCCTTTTGAAAAAGAAAACGATGAAAAAATCCGTGAACGTGTAGGACAGTGTACGGACCAGAGAATTTTTGCAATCTATCAGGCTTTAAAACGCGGTATTTACAGCGTCGAGAAAATCCATGAGATTACAAAAATTGACGAATGGTTCCTGGAGAAATTAAAGAACATCGCTACAAAAGAAATGTCGTTAGACATTTCCAATCCGTGTGGCACCACCTTATTATATCCTCCAAAGTCATTTAAAATGGTTGATACATGCGCAGGTGAATTTGATGCAGAAACTCCATATTTTTACTCAACATGCGAAGGATTTAACGAAGCAGAAGGATTCTAATAAAGATGCTTTCTTTTTTCGTATTCTTTAAAAAGCGAAAGACAGTCATTTCTGTGAAAGTTTTCAAGGTCTAAAAGGTTTTTATCGCCTTTTAAAAAGTCATAAAATTTTCCGTCTCTGAATCCTATTTCATTTGTATCATCTACTGTACAGCCGTAATATACTTTTGAAATGTTTGACCATAGGATTCCGCCTAAGCACATAGGACATGGTTCTGCAGTCGTGTAAAGTTCGCAGCCTGTAAGGTCATGTGTCTTTAGGTTTCTGCATGCATCACGAATTGCTTCCATTTCGCCGTGACATGTCGGGTCTCCGTTTTTAAGAACCCTGTTATGGCCGCGACCTATGATGCGGTTCCCTTTTGTAATCACAGAACCGAATGGTCCGCCATCACCGTTTCCTATTCCGTTGTATGCTTCATCAAGTGCAATCTGCATTGCAAACTCATGTGAAACAGGCTGCTTAATTATTCGCACATATGTGTGTTTTTCATCTTCGTGATGAACCTTTCCGCCGTTTGCAAGCTGAACTTTAATCGAAGCCATATTTGTTTTTAATGCTCTAAGATAAATTTCATCTTCTTTTACGAATTGATATGCATATGTAATTGCAAGTCTTAAACAGTTTTTACCAAAACCTTTACCGCGAAATTCTGGAGCGATGTAATATCCTATATGACCTGATGTCTCTGCAAGTTCTTTCGTAAGATAATGTCTTATTCTTACCTGACCGATTATTCTGTCATCATTAATCAGAAGAAAAAAAGTTTCTGGTACATAGCCTTCTTTTAAATTTTTGCCTTCGTGGCTGTCTTTAAAATAGGGAAGTGCTTTTGAAACATAGTCTTCCATGCTTATGTCATAAAAATCATTCGTGTATTCATTTTCATCAGCAGGAATTGATTTAATGAAATTATATTCGTTTATGTCAAAAGTATAGCTTATTTCCTTTAAGTAAAACATGATTACTTATTCTCCTTTTTTCTTGCAAGTACGATTGAGTATACAAAAAGAATTACACATATACAAAGAATTACAGATGCAAAAACATACTTTCCAACGGGAGTAAAAGATGTAATAAGACTTATTAAACCTCCGGTTACGAATAAAATTCCTCCAAGACGGTTTGTCTTTTGCCATACATCAGGGTTTGAGTTAATCCATGGAGCACGTATTCCTATGACACTGTTTGCCTGAGTTTTAGGAAGATAATTTCCGATTATGATGAACATCATAGAAATAACAGGAAGTAAAAATTGTGTCGGTGTAAGATCAAGTCCTGCAGGTTTTAAAATCATAAAGCTGTTTATGATAAGTGAAAGCACAGGAATAACCCAGATCATAGTAGCAAAAACTTTTTTATTCTGTTCCGGATTTTTATAAGCGATTACGTTTATAATTATATTCAGTATAAGAAGAATAAGAGGGCAGAGAATAAAACCCCACGGCTTTGCAAGAGTCCATGTCGGCTCATCGTTAAAACCGTACTGCTGCGGAATGTGTTCTGGAAGTTTGTCCCAGAGAAAAAAGCCGAAAACTACAGGCAGAATACAGATAATGCAAGTAATGAAAAATGTAAAATTAAAGAATGATTTTTTTTCTGACATAAATATACCTCACTTAGATTTTTTTTTATTTGAGTTGAATTGACCAAGCCACATCATAAGTTCTTCAAAAACGCTTGTATTCAGTTCGTAAAAGATAAAGTTTTTTTCACGGTTTTCACGCACCAAATCTGCTTTTTTTAAGATTGAAAGATGATATGAAATCGTAGCACCGGTCATGTTAAATTTCGAAGCAATGTCTCCTGCAGAAAGTCTCCCGTTTTTTAAAAGCTCAAGAATCTCTCGTCTTGCAGGGTCCGACAATGCCTTAAAGGTATCTGCAAACGGCAAGTTTACCTCCTTAAAATTCAGTTCAATTTAGATAAAAATCTAATTAGAAATATTTCTAAATACTTTATATACCTCAATTGCCAATCTGTCAAGAACTATTTTGAAAATTTTCTAAATACTAATTACTTGACACCCTCACTTAATTTATGTAGTATAATTTCAATACGACAAAGAGGTCGTAGATATTATCTCGTAGTTTGGCGAGATTGTGTCTACGGCCTCTTTTTTTTGTTTAAACTCTGGCAAAAAAAGGAAGTCAAATAGTATGAAAGTAAAAAGCAATAAGACTTTGTATGAACCGTCTTTTGAACATGATAACTGCGGAATCGGTGCAGTAGTAAACATTGACGGAACTAAAACCCACAAGATTGTTGATAATGCTTTAAGCATCGTCGAAAAACTTGAGCATCGTGCAGGAAAAGATGCTTCGGGAAAAACAGGAGACGGAGTCGGAATTCTTGTTCAGATAAGCCATGAGTTTTTTAAATCCGCTGCAGAAAAAGACGGGATAAAATTAAAGGAAGAACGCGATTACGGTATCGGAATGTTTTTCTTTCCGCAGGATAAAAGCGAAAGAGAAGAAAATCAGAAGATAGTTGAAGATTTTGCAAAAAAAGAAAATTTAAAATTCCTTGGCTGGAGAAAGGTTCCTGTCAACGAAAAAGTTTTGGGTAAAAAAGCATTTGACTGCATGCCGTGTATCATGCAGTGTTTTATCGAACGCCCGGATTCATGCGAAAAAGGTCTTGAGTTTGACAGAAAGCTTTATATTTTAAGACGCCAGATTGAACATGTACTTACGGGAACTTATATCTGTTCTCTTTCATCACGTACGATTGTTTACAAGGGAATGTTCCTCGTTCATGAACTTCGTACTTTCTATAATGATCTTCAGTCAGAGCTTTATGAATCATCACTTGCAATCGTTCATTCACGCTTTTCTACAAACACAAATCCAAGCTGGCAGCGCGCACATCCGAACCGCTTTATTGCGCATAACGGAGAAATAAATACAATCCGCGGAAACGTCGACAGAATGCTTGCACGCGAAGAAACTATTGCATCAACAAAACTCAATGATGCAGAACTTTCAAAAGTTCTTCCGATTGTAGATACAACAGGAAGTGACTCTGCAATGCTTGATAATACACTTGAGTTCCTTCTTATGAACGGAGTTTCACTTCCTCTTGCAGTAATGATGTGTATCCCTGAACCATGGAAACATGATGACAATATGGCGCAGAACAAAAAAGATTTCTATCATTACTGGGCAACGATGATGGAAAGCTGGGATGGACCTGCTGCAATTTTATTCAGTGATGGTGATATCCTTGGTGCGACACTTGACAGAAATGGACTTCGTCCGAGCCGCTATTATATTACTAAAGACGGAATGCTTATTTTAAGTTCAGAAGTAGGTGTTCTTGATATTCCGGAAGAAAATATAAAAATAAAATCTCGTCTTCAGCCTGGAAAGATTCTTCTTGTTGATACTGTTCAGAAAAAAATAATTTCTGATGAAGAATGTAAGAATCAGTATGCATCACTTTATCCTTATGGTGAATGGCTTGATATGAATCTTATTCATCTTGCAGATTTAAAGATTCCAAATAAAAAGATTCCTGTTCATACTCTTGATGAGAGAAATATTTTGTACCGCGTATTCGGATGGAATTATGAAGATGTAAACGAAATGATTCTTCCTATGGCTCGTAATGGAGTTGAACCGACTGCAAGTATGGGTGTTGATACTCCGCTTGCCGTAATGAGCGAAAAACATCCGAGTCTTTTTTCTTATTTCAAGCAGCTTTTTGCACAGGTTACAAACCCGCCGATTGACAGTCTTAGGGAAAAAATCGTTACTGATACAACCGTTTATGTAGGAAAAGACGGAAACCTCCTCGAGCCTGAGGCACGAAACTGCCGCGTTCTCGAAATTAATAATCCGATTTTAACCGGAACTGACCTTATAAAAATTGCAGCGCTTAATCAGCCTGGACTTAAAGCTAAAACTTTATCGATTTTATTTGACATAAATAAATCACACGGATTGGAAACGTGTGACAACCTTGAAACTGCATTAGATAATTTGTTCACGCAGATAGATGTAGCGTACTCCGAAGGCTACAACATAATCATTTTAAGTGACCGCGGTGTTGACAGAACGCATGCGGCAATTCCTGCAATTCTTGCTGTTTCTGCAGTTGAACAGTATTTAATCCGTACGAAAAAACGTACTGCTGTTTCGATAATTCTTGAAACAGCAGAAGTTCGTGATGTTCATCAGGCTGCAATGTGCTTAGGTTACGGAGCTCGTGCAATAAATCCGTATCTTGCACACGAAGCAATTGCAGAACTCATAGATCAGAAAATTCTTGATAAGGATTATCATACTGCAATCGACGACTACAACAAGGCTGTAATAAACGGAATCGTAAAAATCGCAGCCAAAATGGGTATTAGTACGATTCAGTCTTATCAGAGTGCGCAGATTTTTGAAGCAGTCGGAATTTCTTCTGAAGTTACAGAAAAATATTTTACGAATACAGTAAGTCGCGTAGGCGGAATCGGACTCAAGGAAATTGAAGAAGATGTAAGATACCATCATGATCAGGGTTTTGATCCTTCTGGCCTTACGGTAAACACTCATCTTGATTCGGTTGGAAAACATAAGTTTAGAAGAGGACCTCAGGCAGAAAGCCATCTTTATAATCCAGAAACTATTGTTGCCCTGCAGCAGGCAACAAGAAACGGTGATTACAAGAGATTTAAGGAATATACAGCTCTTGTTGATGATAATGAACATCCGCATACACTTCGTGCAATGCTCGATTTTAATTATGATAAAGCAGGAAAAGAAATTCCGGTTGACGAAGTAGAAAGCGTTGATTCAATCGTTCAACATTTTAAGACAGGGGCAATGTCATACGGTTCAATAAGCGAAGAAGCACATAAATGTATGGCTGCAGCAATGAATCATCTTCATGGAAAATCTAATTCCGGTGAAGGTGGTGAAAAACCTGAACGACTCGGAACAGAATATAACAGTGCAATCAAGCAGGTTGCAAGCGGCCGCTTTGGTGTTACAGAAGAATATCTTTTAAGTGCAAAAGAGATTCAGATTAAAATGGCACAGGGTGCAAAGCCGGGTGAGGGCGGACACCTTCCTGGTAAAAAAGTTTATCCATGGATTGCAAAAACACGATATGCAACTCCGGGTGTTGCACTTATTTCTCCGCCACCACATCATGATATTTATTCAATCGAAGATCTTGCAGAACTCATATACGATTTAAAGAATGCAAACCGTGATGCACGCATTTCTGTAAAGCTTGTAAGCGAAGCAGGAGTCGGAACAATTGCAGCAGGTGTTGCAAAAGCCGGTGCCCAGGTAATTTTAATAAGCGGTCACGATGGCGGAACAGGGGCGGCTCCTATTTCTTCGATTCACCATGCAGGATTGCCTTGGGAACTTGGACTTGCAGAAACACATCAGACTTTGATTCAGAATGGACTTCGAGGTCGCGTAGTTCTTGAGACAGACGGAAAACTTATGAGTGGACGTGATGTTGTAATTGCAGCATTGCTTGGTGCAGAAGAATTTGGTTTTGCAACAGCTCCTTTAATCACTATGGGCTGTTCAATGATGAGAGTCTGCCAGCTCGATACATGTCCTTTTGGTGTTGCAACTCAGAACGAAAAACTGCGCGCAAAGTTCCCCGGTAAACCTGAATATGTCGAAAACTTCATGAAGTTTATCGCACAGGAAATGCGTGAGATAATGGCAAAACTCGGCATTCGTACAATGGATGAACTTTGCGGCAGAACAGATCTTCTAAAGCTCAAAGACAGTCAGGGCTTCAAGAGAGCAGGACTTGTAGATCTTAGCCGCATGCTTTCAAAGTCTGATTCCGGCGAAAACTGGAAATCAGAAAGATCATTATTTGACTTTAAGCTTGAAAGTACAATTGATGAAAAGACACTGTTACCTTGGATTGAAAAAGTGTCACATGGATTAGATTTTGCTAACGCAAAATCTGGTAAAAATATAAAAAAGGAAACGTCGTCAGACGTTTCGAATCAGTGTGGTAAAATAAATATTCAGTCAACCGACCGCACAGTAGGAACTATTCTTGGAAGTGAAATACAAAAACGTTTTGGTAACTCGCTTGCTGATGATACTTACACTGTGCATTTTGAAGGTGGAGCAGGTCAGAGTTTCGGTGCATTTATTCCGCATGGACTTACACTTCGCCTCGAAGGTGATGCAAACGATGCATTCGGCAAAGGCTTGAGCGGCGGAAAGGTTGTAGTAACTAAAGCTTCTGGTTGTGAAGGAGGAGCAGATAAAAAT
>JAEEGL012976609.1_pt1 | contig 18926 bp, 13 predicted proteins | sample 9134231 | NCBI WGS metagenome assembly JAEEGL01 (sample SAMN16246548, study PRJNA631951) | gut metagenome | biome: gut microbiome; feature: rumen; material: fiber-attached | host: Bos | place: Iran: Karaj | collected 2018-10 | reverse complement strand
TCGAAGCCTCCCCCTTGACAAACCGGTTGCGGCATGGGTACGGGCTCCGCCGACGGGGCTGGGTAGGAAGCAAGACCACAGATGCACCCCGTCGCTCTTTCCATTTTACCATGCCGCACCACTCCCTGTTGCAGTGCAGTTTCGTGAGTCTTCCTGCCTCGGGGGCGAATAAAAAGCAAGAGGCTGCGCTGTTGCACAACCTCATTTACTTTAAAATCTAAACATATAGCAGGAGCTATTCGAGCGGCAGTTTCTTCCAAGTCTGTACTCGGTAGTCCGGTCAATCGCCGCCTGCCGGAGAGTTACGAGTCTGTACTTGCTCCGGCGGCGGATTGCGTCCAGCGTCACGCTGGCGCCGGCCGCGTAGGCCAAAAATCTCAAGCGAAGCGCGCTCTCAACATCTTTGCTCAGTCTAACTCGAAGGCGCCGGTGTAGAGCTTATAGTATCTGCCGTGCTCGGATATGAGCTTCTCGTGGTTGCCGCGCTCGATGATACGGCCTTGTTCGAGAACCATTATCACGTCGGAGTTCTTGACGGTCGAGAGGCGGTGAGCTATAACGAAGACCGTTCTGCCGTTCATCAGGCTGTCCATGCCCTTCTGTACTATTTCTTCCGTTCGGGTATCTATGCTTGATGTCGCCTCGTCGAGTATCATTACGGGCGGGTCGGCTATCGCGGCTCTTGCGATCGCTATAAGCTGGCGCTGACCCTGCGAGAGCTGCGAACCGTTCTCGGTGAGCATTGTGTCATAGCCCTGCGGCAGACGGCTGATGAAATCATCGGCGTTGGCGAGCTTTGCGGCGGCGATGACTTCATCGTCGGTGGCGTCGAGCTTACCGTAGCGGATATTCTCCTTGACCGTTCCCGTAAACAGATTGGTCGTCTGGAGCACCATACCGAGCGAGCGGCGCAGGTCGTCCTTCTTTATCTTGTTGATGTTTATGCCGTCGTAGCGTATCTTACCGTCAGCGATGTCGTAGAACCGGTTTATCAGGTTGGTTATCGTAGTCTTGCCGGCGCCGGTGGAGCCGACAAACGCTATCTTCTGACCCGGCTCTGCAAACAGCGTGACGTTGTGCAGGACGATCTTATCCTCGACATAGCCGAAATCCACATCGTCCATCGTAACATCGCCTTTTAGCGGGGTGTAGGTCACATCGCCGGTGCCGTGGGGATGCTTCCACGCCCACATACCCGTTCTTTCGGTTGTTTCCTCTATCTCGCCGTTTGCGTTTGTTCTGGCATTAACGAGCGTAACGTAGCCCTCGTCGGTCTCGGGTTTTTCGTCGATCAGCGCGAAGATGCGCTTTGCGCCCGCAAGCGCCATTATAATGAAGTTGAACTGCTGCACTATCTGGTTTATCGGCATCATAAAGCTTCTCGAAAGCTGGAGGAATGCCGCGATATCGCCGAGCATCAGCCCGCCAATGTGGTTTATGGCGAGAACGCCGCCGAGCACGGCTATCAGCGCGTATTGCAGGTGGCCGAGGTTGTTGTTTATCGGGCCTAAGATGTTTGCAAAGCCGTTAGCCTCGCGTGCGTTGGTATAAAGCTCGTTGTTGAGCTCGTCGAAAGCTTCCTCGGCGGGCTTTTCGTGGTTGAATACCTTGACGACTTTCTGACCGTTTATCATTTCCTCGATATAGCCGTTGACTTCCGCTATAGAGGTCTGCTGCGCAACGAAGAATTTACCGCTCTTGCCGGCGATCTTACCGGTCAGCATCATCATAAGTATCAGCGATACAATGACAAATCCCGTCATCGGCAGGCTGAGTACGCACATCGAGATAAATACCGCAAATATCGTTATCAGTGAGGAGAACGCCTGCGGAATACTCTGCGAGAGCATCTGACGCAGCGTGTCGATATCGTTGGTGTAGTGGCTCATGATATCACCGTGGGTGTGGCTGTCGAAGTAGCTTACCGGCAGGCGCTGCATCTTCTCGAACATCTCGTCGCGTATCGACTTCTGTATCCCCTGCGAGATCGTGACCATTATGCGTTGTTGTAAGAACGCACAGATCATACCGGCGAGGAATACGGCAGCCATCTTGACGAGTTCCCACACAAGCGGCATCAGGTCGGGGGTGCCGCCCTGCTGTCTGAGTTCCACCATAGGCGTGATGTAGTCGTTTATCAGTTCTTTCAGGAACAGCGAGGCTGCCACACCTGAGAGAGCATTGATTATGATACAGATAAATACGATAAAGAAGCGGAGTTTATATCCCTTGAAAATGTAGCCGACGAGACGTTTAAGTGTCACGGGGTCAAGCTTTGCGCCGCCCTTGGTAACGGCTCTCGGGCCTCCGGGACCTCCGCGCTTCATCATCATAAGCTGTCCCTCGGCCGGTGGTCTTCTTTTTGCGGGCATTATTCCTCACTTCCTTTCTGTTGTGATTCAAATACCTCGCGGTAGATAGGACTCGACTTCATAAGCTCGTCATGAGTGCCGAAATTGACCACCTTACCGCCGTAAAGCACCATTATCCTGTCGGCATGCATGTCCGAAGAAATGCGCTGCGCTATGATAAGCTTGGTGACATCCGGTATCTCCTCGCGGAAAGCCTTGCGTATCTTCGCGTCGGTGGCGGTATCGACCGCGCTCGTCGAGTCGTCGAGTATCAGTATCTTCGGGTGCTTCATCAGAGCCCGCGCAATGCACAGTCTCTGCTTCTGACCGCCCGAGACGTTGTTTCCGTCCTGTTCTATATAAGTATCGTACTTTTCGGGGAAGTTCTGTATGAACGAGTCAGCCTGTGCAAGCTTGCACGCCGTGATCATTTCGTCATCCGTCGCATCGAGCTTGCCCCATTGCAGGTTGTCCTTTATCGTTCCGGAGAACAGCGTGTTCTTTTGCAGCACCATAGCCACAGCGTCGCGCAGAGCCTCGATATCGTACTCTCTGACATCCTTCCCGCCGACGAATATGCTTCCCTCGCTTACATCGTAAAGGCGCGGGATCAGCTGCACGAGAGTGGATTTTGACGAACCGGTGCCGCCGATAATACCTATCGTTTCACCGGACTTTATTGAGATGTTGATATCGGACAGGGCGTACTTGCCGCTGCCCTTCTTGTATTCGAACTTAACGTTCCTGAATTCCACAGAGCCGTCCGCAACGTTCGTTGCAGCGTTTTCGGGGCTTATGATATCGCTTTCCTCGTCGAGAACCTCGCAGATACGCTCGGCCGACGCGCGGGACATTGTTACCATGACGAAGATCATCGAGAGCATCATCAGGTTCATAAGTATCTGCATAGCGTAGGTCATCATCGCCATGAGGCCGCCCGTTGTGAGCCCGCCGTCAAACACGATGAGGTTCGCGCCTATCCACGATATCGCGATCATACCGCCGTATGCGCATAACATCATGAGCGGGCTGTTGAAGGCGAGGACCTTCTCGGCGAAGGAGAAGTCCTTGTATATATCGCCCGATATCTTTTGGAATTTCCCGATCTCGTGATCTTCACGCACGAATGCCTTTACAACGCGCATTCCGCGGACATTTTCCTGAACTACGTTGTTGAGAGTATCGTAACGCTTGAATACTCGCTCGAACACGGGATGCACGGTCTTCATTATGAGCAGAAGGCCGACACCGAGTATCGGTATCGCGATAAGGAATACCACGGCGAGCTGCGCGTTGACGATAAACGCCATTATCAGCGAGAAAATCAGCATAACAGGCGCACGCACCGCAATACGCAGTATCATCTGATAAGCGTCCTGTACACGCGTAACATCGGTCGTAAGGCGCGTTACAAGGCTCGCGGTCGAGAATTTGTCGATATTCGAGAACGAGTACCCCTGTATCTTGTAGTACATATCCTTTCGTAGGTTGCGGGCAAAGCCCATGGACGCCTTTGCGCCCGTCTTTGCGCCCGCAAAGCCCATAAACAGCGAGATCACGCAGCATACCGCGAGAGCGCCGCCCATTATCAGTATCACCGACAGGTCGCCTTCGCCGTTATTCCCGCTTATGCCGTTATCCACGAGCTGTTCCATGAGTAACGGGATTATGACCTCCATAATGACCTCGCCGATCATAAACAGCGGTGTCAATATAGATACGGTCCTGAACTCCCGCACACTCCGCAGAAGCTTTTTTACCATTGTAAGCTGTCATCCCTTTCATAAAGTCGCATACCGTCATTTTACCAAATATTTTATTAAATGTCAATGTTTTTCACAATTTATTCATCTTTGTAGCAGGATACGGTATTTAAATCCCCCCGACATAGAAATAATTTAAAATGTATCGACAAAAGTGCGGTTTTGTGCTATAATGGTCATTATAGCAATAAACCCACGAAAAGAAAGGAACAATTATGAAAAAGCAATATCCACTTCTCGCGGCGGCGCTCGCCGGGACGATACTCGTTACCGCGTCCTGCGGCGGGAACAGTCCCGCTTCGACCACCGCGGTCCAGAATAACGCTCCCGTGTCAACACTGTCGTCGTGGGGCGATTCGCCCGCCGCATCATCGGAGAACAGCACGACCGATGCTCCCGCCGGGACCACAGCGGCACCCGGGCCGGCTTCTGCCGACCCGAAAACTGCCGATTACAGCAAGGTCGATATCACTATCCCGTATGACAGCGGCGAGGAGATAGTCACCTTCACCAACGATATGCTCGCCGGAAAGTACGACGGCAAGATAGTAAAGTGCGAAGGTATTTCCGCGCGCCGCATGAACGGCAACGCTATGATGCAGGTACAGCCCGACGGCTCAAAGCGCGGCTTCACATGGTATATAGTTGACTCGACCGACCCGGACGACTACCCGCCCGACGATTCGCGCTGCGAGATAACCGGTATCGTCGGTATCGGCGAGTATGATGTGCGCTATCTGTACGTTCTTCCCGAAAATGTGGTGATAAAGACTGACAGCGCCGATGATACCGCGGCCGACAGCCTCATCAAGACCGGCGTATGGTGGGCAGTGTCGGAGGGCGACAGCTCCGGCTACTACATATTCCGTCCGAACGGCGAGGGCGAGTACAGAGACCAGTATTACGGCATAGGCTACGGATTTGCCTATGACCTTAACTCTGACGGCAGGAGCGGCAAGCTCACCATGATAGGCATAGACGGCAATCCCACCAACGAAGTCGCTTTCACGGCCGAGGCGGTGGACGATACCTCGTTCAGGTTTATCGCGGGCGACTATATCGAGCTGCTGACATATATCTCCGACGATACCGAGAATTTCAGTTTTTACAGCACGAGCGACCTTGCGATAATGGCGCAGTGGTATTATAGGGACAAGTACGGTGTTGAGCCGGAATTCACCGAGGGCTCGATAGATGAAGCGGGTATTGTCACGGTACACCTGTACGATTTTGTGGAAGACCACAGCTCGACTGCGGCGTGGTACTACATCGACCGCTTCACGGCAAAGGGCACCGATATCGCAGGTGAGCCCGTTGACCTTGCACCCTACGGCAGCACGCTTACCATGCCGGAAGCACAGGAGCAGATGACTGCGGACAGTCTGAGAGAGAAAATGACGGCCGACGGTGATTTCTTCGGCGTGCGTTATCTCGGCTACATCGACCCCGAGGCGAACGATTACGACGCGTTCAAGGTGTACATAGACCATATTCTCGATTACACAGGCGTTTCGTGGTATTATCCGTTTGTATCGGATATCGACAAGTCGCGGTTCGTATGCAGCAAGAGCGGGCAGGAGTTGTATCTCATCGTTCCCGCAAGCACCGACAGTACCGTGTATGTATATCCGCAGGTGCCGCCGGACGAGTACATCGGCGAGGTTGAGCCGCTCTACAAAAGCAATGACGCACAGCCCTTCCTGCTTAAATGCAATGTCAGCGAGATCTATTCCGACGTAAAAGTCTCGATAACGAGCAGTGACGGCAGATATACAGAGTGGTATCCCCAGATAAGCGGTAAAGACGGCAGCGTTGTCACCGAGAACCTCTCCGGCTACAGCATTTACGACTTTACCGAATATGACCGCCTTGCGGGTGTCGATCAGGCACCTATGGGCTGATCGGAGGAAAATATGGCTTATATTACTGTAAAATACCAGTCCGAGGCGCTCAACCGCCCCACAATGTTCGATCTGTTCATTCCAAACGACGGACAGACCGGGAACAGCGAAAACACCGATCGTCCCATGCGCACGCTGTTCGTGCTGCACGGTTATACTGGAAGCGCGTGGAACTGGGTTCCCGAGCATCTTGCCAGAAAGTATAACTTTGCGGTGGTAACACCGAACGGCGAAAACGGCTTCTGGCTCGACGGGATCTCCACGGGGCACAAATTCTGCACGCTTGTGGGAAAAGAGATACCCGACTATCTGAAAAAGACCTTCGGGCTCGCGGGCAGTGCGGAGGACACCAATATCCTCGGCCTGTCAATGGGCGGCTTCGGCGCGCTGCACACAGCTCTTGCATATCCCGAACGCTTCGGCAAGGTCGGCGCGATGTCGTCTGCGCTGATAGTTCACGAGGTCGCGGGGATGAAGCCCGGTGACGGCAACGATCACGCAAACTATGAATACTACCGCGAGTGCTTCGGCGAACCCGAAAAAGTCCTCGGAAGCGACAACAATCCCGAAACGCTGATAGACAAGCTCCGGGCCGTCGGCAAGAAGCTCCCCGAAATATATATGTGCTGCGGGACAGAGGACTTCCTGCTCGAAAACAACCGTCAGATGCACAGATTCCTTGTTGACCGCAAAGTCCCCCACGAGTACTTTGAGAGCCCCGGAACGCACGATGTTCCGTTCTGGAACGAATACACCGCAAAGATCATACCTTGGATGTATGAATAAGGTCATTACCTTAGGAAAGAGCTTGACGCTCAGAAGACAAAAGAAATAATAAAGCAGATAGGACTTATTTTTTCTGTTGCAGACCTTACAGCCGACGATCTCAAAAAAGCCGCAGAGATGTCATTCAACGATTATGAGGATGCTTTGCAGGTCGCTTGTGCCAAAAGAATACAAGCTGAATGTATCATCACGAGAAACATCAAGGATTTTGCGGGTAGCCCGATACCGGTAAAACTGCCGTCAGAGCTTTTCATAGATATAAAATAAACGGGAGCCGAAACTCCCGTTTTATTATTATCATCTTATTACTTCTCCGGCCGCATAGTCGGAAACAGCAGCACATCCCTGATAGAAGCGCTGTCGGTGAGCAGCATGACCAGTCTGTCCACGCCGAATCCGAGGCCGCCGGTGGGCGGGAGACCGTATTCCAGCGCGGTGATATAGTCGTAATCCACCTGCGCGTCATTGCCGCCCTGCGCGCGCTTTGCAGCCACCTGCTTCTCGAAGCGCTCGCGCTGGTCGATCGGGTCGTTGAGCTCCGAGAACGCATTACCGAACTCGGTGCCGTTGATGAAATACTCGAAACGCTCCGTGAACGCGGGATCCTTCGGCTTTCTCTTAGCGAGCGGGGAATTTTCCACCGGGTAATCGTAAATGATAGTCGGCTGTATCAGGTTTTCCTCGACGAATGCCTCGAAGAACGCGATAAGCACTTCACCCTTTGTCGCGTTATTGCTTTCGAGCTCGACATTTTTCGCCTTTGCGGCAGCGCGTGCGGCCTCGTCATCCGTCCAGTCCGCGAAATCCACGCCCGCGTACTTCTTTACCGCTTCGATCATCGTGAGACGCTCCCACGGCTTACCGACAGCGATCTCCTTGCCCTGATAGGGTACGGTATCGGTCCCGCATATCTTGACGGTAACAGTGCGGTAGAGGTTCTCGATTATATCCATCATACCGAAATAGTCGGTATAGGCCTGATACATCTCGATCGAGGTGAATTCGGGGTTGTGTGTGGCGTCCATACCCTCATTGCGGAAGATACGGCCGACTTCATACACCTTGTCGAAACCGCCGACGATAAGCCTTTTGAGGCAGAGCTCAGTCTCGATACGCAGGTACATATCAATGTCGAGCGCATTGTGGTGCGTTTTGAAAGGCCTTGCCGACGCGCCTATCTCCAGCGGGAGCAGTATCGGGGTATCGACCTCGACATATCCGAGTCCGTCAAGATACGAGCGGATCTCCTTTAGTATCAGCGAACGGGTAACGAACGTGCTCTTTATATCGGGGTTGGCGATAAGGTCGAGATAGCGCTTTCTGTAGCGCTCTTCCTTGTCTTTGAGGCCGTGCCACTTTTCGGGAAGCGGCAGCAGCGACTTCGAGAGCAGTGTGATGCTCTTTGCGTGAACGGATATCTCGCCGGTCTTTGTTTTGAAAACATAGCCGGTAACGCCCACGATATCGCCGAGATCCCACGTTTTGAACTCGTCGAAAACGTCCTTGCCGACCTCGTCGATGCGCACATATATCTGCATTCTGTCAGATGTATCGCGCACATCTGCGAAGCTCGCCTTGCCCATTATACGGCGGCTCATAATTCTTCCCGCAATGGCAACATCCTTGCCTTCAAGCCAGTCGTAGTTGTCGCGGATATTCTTTGCAAGCTGTGTTACCTCGAATTTTGTGATAGTGTAGGGGTCCTTGCCGTCGGCTTTGAGCTTATTAAGCTTTTCTATGCGTATCCTGTGCTGTTCCGAGAGATTGGCAAGTTCCTCCTCCTCGGTCAGCTCTTCTTCATTCCTGATTTCATCTGCCATTATGTGTATATCTCCTTAAAACGTCAAATTTATGTGTTCCCCCGCCCGGGATAAATTTTAGGCAATACCGCACAAAGAGACGCACGCGTCTCACTTGCATATTATTCCGGCATATTGTACAGAAATTTCTTGACTTACGCCAGTAAGCCTGCAAAATTTCTGTACAATCTGCCGGAAAATCTGACTGCGCGATACACGCACGCTCTTTGTGCGGTATAGCCTTTATTTTCCTATATCAAGTATCTCGAACTGGAGCAGTCCGGAGGGTGTCTCGACATCAACGATATCGCCCTTTGCGTGGCCGAGCAGAGCCTTACCTATGGGGGATTCATCGGAGATCTTTCCGTGTTTTACGTCAACTTCCTTTGAACCTACGATGTGGAGCTCGCGGATCTCATCTTCCTCGATATCCTTGACGGTGACTTTGTTACCGTGCTGAACGCGCTCGGTATTGAGTGCATCCGCGTCGATGATCACAACGTTTTTGAGGGTCGCTTCGATCTCAGCGATACGCGCCTCGATGATACCCTGTTCGTTTTTCGCTTCATCGTACTCGGAGTTTTCGGAAAGGTCGCCGAAAGAGAGGGCTACCTTGATCTTTTCCGCAATGTCCTTTCTCTTGACTGTTTTGAGGTTTTCGAGCTCTGCTTCGAGAGCTTCGAGTCCTTCCTGCGTCAATACTGTCTGTTTAGCTGCCATGGTGATATTCCTTTCTGTATAAAAAGTTTTTATTTATTATTTATATGTTACGGCTTCTGTTGACCGGTCGGCAGAGCGACGTGAGCCTCTGCTGTTCTTCTGACCCTCTTGCCTTACTGTCTCTCTCCCTCTCCGGCGGAGGCGGCTCTTACTGAGATGACTTCGACGGCTTTTTTGAGCTGGACATCATTTGAGGCTGCGTAGGCGGCCGCGTCTGTTTCATAGTCGCCGTCGTACTCGACGATGAACTCGGGGGTGATACCTACCTCATTATACTCGGTATTTTCGGTAGCGGGCCGGATAACTGCGACGGATATCTCGATCGCAGTGCCGTCGTCGAACTTTCGGGTATCGCGGAGAGTGCCGCTTCCCATAGTGCCCTCTCCGACGGTAGTGCCGGCGGCCTTGTCACGGAGCGAACACGCTATTAGCTCGGCAGAACCTCCGGTCTTTTCATCTATTATAATACTTACGGGCAGATTTGTAAAGTCCTGATCGTCGGTTTCCGCGACTATTCTTGTCGAATTGTTCTTATAAACTGCGGAGGCTATCTCACCGGGTTGGACGAATTTCGCGAGAATGTCGGTAACAGACGAGTAAACGCCGCTCGAAACCCCGCGAAGGTCGAATATATAGCCGGTAACGGGACTTTCCGCGTACTCTGCGAGCAGTTCCTTCATCTTCTGGCCGGTAGCGCCATTGATAGCTGTGAAGCGGAAATACAGCAGGCCGTTGTCGAGCAGCACGGCATCGAGCGTGGGTATCATAAAGCTTGCGCGAACGAGCTCGTAGTCGGACTCTTCGCCGCTTCTTCTTACCGTTATCTTTCGCCTTGTGCCCTCGTCGCCGTAGCGAAGCTGTTCGCTCGCGGCATCATAGCCCGATTCAAGCACGCTGACACCCTCCACGGAGATTATGATGTCGCCTGGGAGAATGCCCGCTTCCGCAGCGGGAGAGCCGCCGTACACATCGGTTATTCTGATATAGCCGCTGTCCTCTTTTTCGAAGACGATACCGAGGCTGACGATAGAACCGCTGTCATAGCGTGTTTTATAGTAGTATTCGTCGGTGGTGTAGTATTTCGCCGCGCTGTCGTCGATACCCGTCAGGTAGCCGGAATACACGCCCGTGCGCATTGCCTCGTCGTTTACCTCGTAGAGCGAGTAATTGCGCACATAGGCGTCGATCTCCTGCAGTTTGGTGTATATCTCACCGCGCTGCTGAACATCGGCTATCTTATCGTTGTAGCTGCTAAGCGACACCGTCATTGTAATGACGAAAGTCACGGCGCAGGCGATAGCTGCTATGCTTATCGCCAGTCCCAATGATATTTTCCTGTTCATATAAACTTATCCCAATTTTTGAATTTACGGCTTAACCGGGCAGAGAGACCACACTGAACGGGTCGATACGGTTGCCGTCCTTGCGCACCTCAAAGTGCAGATGCGGGCCGGTCGCCCAGCCTGTAGAGCCTACCGCGGCAATGCAGTCCCCCTTGTTGACCACCTGGCCTACGCTGACGTAGATAGCGCTGCAATGCGCATAGAGCGTCTGATATCCGCTTCCGTGGTCGATAACGACGTACATTCCGTAGTCATAGCCGGGTATGTAGGTGGTCTTTGCGACAAGCACCTCGCCGCCCTTGGAGGCGTAGATGTTCGCGCCCATAATGCCCGAGTTGCCGACATCTATACCGCCGTGGTTGCCGTTTCTCCATGCATCATAGCCGAAATAGGTGGTTATGAGGTGGAAGTTCCTGTCGAGCGGCCATGCCCATTCGCCCGTATCATAGACAGTATTGTTCTTGGCGCGCTCCTGCGCACGGCGTATCTCTTCTTCCAGAGCCGCCTGAGCCTTCTCACGGTCGGCCTGTGTAACTTTCTTCTCGTATTGCAGGTTTGCCTGACGCGATTCGAGGTCCTTTATATAGGTGGAATACTTATTGTACTCGCCCCAGTAGTTGCTGTTGAGGTCGTTGAAATATTTCACGCGCTCGTCGAGCTCGGTCTTTTCATCCTCGAGATCTTCCTTCTGCATTTGCAGCGAAAGCTTGTCGTAGTTGAGGGCTTCCTTTTCTTCCTCGAGCTTGTCCTTGTCCTCGCCGAGCTTGACCTTGGTATCTTCAAGCCTGTGGATGTCGTTCTGGAGCTGGTGCATGAAATCGTCGTTCTGTCTGGCTATATTATCCATAAGCTCCTTGCGGACGAAGATATCGTAGAAGTCGGTAGCTCCGGCAATTACGGAAAGGTAGTTGTCCGATTCGTTCATATAGTTGGCGCGGACGATCTGGCCGAAGCGGTCGATATTCTCGGCGTTCTGCTTCTCGAGCATCTGTATCTGCGCCTCTGTATCGGCTATTTTGCGCTCGGTCTCGGCAATTTCAAGCTCCTTGTCCTCGATCTCCACCTGCTTGGCATCGATCTCGGCCTGCTTCCCTGCTATCTCTTCTTCTTTTGCTGCAACGAGCAGATTCTGCGTATCTATTTTTTCCTGCGTGGTGACAAGCTTGTTCCAGTAGTCGTCCTGTACTTCCTTGTTATTCTCTATGTCCGCACCCGCAGCTGCGATCTTCGCGTCAAGATCATTCAGCTTGTTGTCCAGGTCTTTTATCTTCTGCTCATAATCGGCCTGCGCGTCCGCATAAGTCCGTACAGGCTGTAAAGGCGGCTGCCCGCTCACAGCAAGCGCCCCGCATAGGAGCACCGCCACAGCTGTGTGTAATAGATGTTTCTTCTTCATAAGATCTCCTTATATGAGAGGTCGCTTCGCTCGAGAGAAGTGTCTCGCCTTTGGGCGAGCCACACGAGGGCAGGGCTTTGCCCTCCCCTCGTGCTCCCGACCCAGTTCCTTTGTACGACAAAGGAACCGAAAGCGTAGAGTTATTGCTGAAAAGTCACTTCTCCGAATAAGCACATCTGCTTAATAGGAGCAGATACTCTCAAATTTAGCTGCGAAGCCAGCAAAGTTTTTTGGAAAGAGAGGGGGCTTGGGGGAGAGGAGAACCTTTTGTTCACAAAAGGTTTCCTCTTCCCCAAAAGCGCGTCAGCGCTTCTCTCGAGCGTCAGCGCTTCTCTCGAGCGTAAGCGACTTCTGTGCCTTACACTTTGACGTACTTACCGGTGCTGATGATCGTGCCCACGGCGCCGAGGAGGGCACCGAGAACGCAGTTAGCGGCAAGGACGTACCATGTAACGGAATCGAAGGGAATGATATCAACAAGGCCGAGGATGCGCCAGATAGTGATATCCTCGCGGAAAAGCTGCACAATGGCCTCGTAGGTGACTTTAGTGACGAACCACGAGGCGGCACCGGCAAGAACGCCGATAAACATACCCTCGATAAAGAACGGTATTTTGACGAAGGCGTTTGTTGCGCCCACGACCTTCATTATGTTTATCTCCTGTTTTCGCGCGTAAACGCTGCTGCGTATCGCGTTGTATATGATTATAATGCTCGTTGCGACCATTACCACGAGTATCGCTCCGGCAATTATCGCAAGCGTGGAGCGGATATCCACGAGAGCCGAGGCAAAATCAAGCGGGGCAGTGACCTTTTCCACGCCCTCTATCGACGAAAGCTCATCGGCCGTGTCGCTTATTATCGCAATATCCTTCACCGTCACCCTGAACGTGTGCGGCATCGGGTTCTCCGGAAGATACTCGTACAGCTCCGCCATATCGGTGTGCTTGGCTTTTTCATCCTCGAATGCCTCTTCCTTTGAGTAGAATACCACATTCAGGTAGTTCGGGTTGTTCTTTATTGCATCGGTTATGTGATTGAGGGTCTTCTGGTCGAGATCGCCGTTGACATATACAAGTATCTCGTTTTTTTCCTCGATATTCGACATAACTATGTTGATATCCATAGCCACGAGCACCGCAAGGCCGATAAGCAGCAGGCTCACGAGCAGTACAAAGAAGCTCGCCATGGACATCATCGCATTCTTGAAAACCGAGCCTATCCCGCGTCTCACGAGATAGTTGAAGTTGCTCATTCTCATTTAAAACTTATTCTCCTTCTATATACCCGTCAAAGGCGATACTGCCCTCTTTGAGGTTTATTATCCTTCCGCCGAAATACTTGACGAGATCGTGGTTGTGGGTTACCATAATGACCGTCGTGCCGCATTCGTTGATATCCTGCAGCAGCTCGACTATCTCGTAGGAAAGCTTGGGGTCGATGTTACCCGTCGGCTCGTCGGCAATGATTATCTTCGGGTCGCAGGCAAATGCCCTTGCAATGGCGACACGCTGCTGCTCACCGCCCGAGAGCTGCCCGGGGTATGCCTTTGCCTTGTCGTTGAGCTTGACGAGGTTCAGTACATACGGAACGCGCTGGCGGATATACTTTTTTGATTTGTCGATAACGCGCAACACGAAAGCCACGTTCTCGTAAACCGTGAGCGTGGGTATCAGGCGGAAATCCTGGAATATCATACCGAGCGACCGCCTGAACTGCGGAAGCTTGCGGTTTCTTAGCTTTTTCAGATTGTACCCGTTGACGAACACACGGCCGCTCGAGGGCTGGATCTCGCGCGTCAGCAGCTTTAAGAGCGTGCTCTTGCCCGCGCCGCTGTCACCGACGATGAACACGAATTCGCCGTCGTTCACGCGGATATTTATATCATTCAGCGCGTCGGGCTGCTTTTTCGGACCGTCGTTATAGTGTACGTCCACGTTCTTTAATTCTACCATTTATATCTACCTCGGATATAGCTTATCTGCCTTCTCCCGCTTTCGGCGGGAAATAATATTGTATCTGCCTCCCCCGCCTCCGGCGGGGAGACAGATACAAACTAAAAAACAACACCCGAGGCGAAGTGCAGTGCTTCGCCCCGTAAAATGTCAAAAAATATAGGGTCCAGCGTCACGCTGGCGCAGGTCAAGGGGCGCGTAGCCCCTTGTGCCGTCTGCAAAGACAGCGCGTCAGCGCCGCTGCACTGCACTTTAGAACTTTACAGGGTCGGCGGAGAGGTACTTCTTGACCATAAGGGCTATCTTGAAGATGATAGCGTGGTCGAACTCCCTGAGGTCGAGGCCGGTGAGCTTCTTTATCTTGTCAAGTCTGTAAACGAGGGTATTTCTGTGTACGAACAGCTTTCTCGAGGTCTCGGAAACGTTGAGGTTGTTCTCGAAGAAACGCTGTATGGTGAACAGAGTCTCGTGATCGAGCGACTCTATCGAGCCTTTCTTGAAGACTTCCTTGAGGAAGGTCTCGCAGAGCGTTGTGGGCAGGTGATAGATAAGGCGGGCAATGCCGAGGTTGTCGTAGCTTACTATGTTCTTTTCGGTGTCGAACACCTTGCCGACCTCAATAGCGATCTGCGCCTCCTTGAACGAGCGGGCAAGATCCTTCACGCCGATAACGGGGGTACCGATACCGATGTTGACGCGGGTGAAGAACTCGGTCTGGAGCGTATCCGCAATGGAGCGGGCAAGCTTTTCGAGGTCCTTGACATCGATGCCGCTCTTTATCTCCTTGACGAGCACTATCTCGCTCTCGGTTATATTGAAAACAAAATCCTTGTTCTTGTCCGGGAAGAGGTTCTGTATTACGTCATACGCCGACACGTCGTTGGACGACACTATGCTTATGAGAAACACCACGCGGTTGATATCCGCATTGAAGTGCAGCTCACGGGACTTTATGCTGATATCGCCCGGAAGCACGTTATCGAGTATGATATTTTTTACAAAGTTGTTGCGGTCGTACTTCTCATCGTAATACTGCTTGATGCTTGACAGTGAGATCGCGAGAATGGAGGCGTACTTGCCGGCCATTTCGTCCGTACCCTCGACAAATACCGCGTAATCCGGCTTCACATGAACGCCGAACGGCTTATAGGTGTAACCGTCGCGGATGAAGATGTCGTGCGAATCGCTGAACTCGATAGAGAAGAAGTCGTTTGACGTCCCTATCTTGGAAAGCTCGCTGCAGGCAACGATAGTCGCGTTCTCGTCGATAACGCCGATAACTCTGCCGACGGTATCACGCATCTGATGAACTACTCCCTGAAACAATCTGTTTGACATGGTTTTTTCCTTTCTTGGCATCAGCCCTGCCCGCTGCCGCTTACTGTCTCTCGGCAGACATCCGGTGACATCCGCCACGCCCCTGCGTGCAGTCGGGGAAATTTTTTGTTTTGCGCAAAAAACGCGTAAAAATATATACACTTCTATTTTAATAGAAAACGCAAAAAAAATCAAGTGTTTTTTATGAAAAATGTAAAAAATTCAGAAGAAATTTTTTACATCTTGCCAAAACGGGCTTTTTGTGGTATAATAGTAGTCAACTATCTACTGATAAACGGTCGTTTTTTCCGGGAGATGAGAAAACGACGGAAATGAAGGAGGCTCCGCAATGAGCAAGACATATTATATCACCACCCCGATATACTACCCGTCGGGCAATCCCCACATCGGTCACTGCTACACCACCGTGGCGTGCGACGTTATCGCGCGTATGAAGCGTATGCAGGGCTACGACGTGATGTTCCTCACCGGAACGGACGAGCACGGCGCGAAGATACAGAAAAAGGCCGAGGCCGAGGGCAAGACCCCGCAGCAGTATGTTGACGGCATAGTTGAGAACTTCAAGAAGCTCTGGAACTTCATGAACATAAGCTACGACCGCTATGTGCGCACCACCGACGATTACCATATCGAGACCGTGCAGAATATCTTTAAGAAGCTGTACGACAAGGGTTATATCTACAAGAGCACCTACAAGGGTAAATACTGCATCGACTGCGAGAGCTTCTGGACGGAAACACAGCTCGTGGACGGGAAATGCCCCGACTGCGGCCGCGATGTCATCGACGCTGAGGAGGAGGCCTACTTCCTCAAGCTGTCCACAATGACCGAAAAAGTCACCGACCTGCTACGCAACACCGACTATCTGCGCCCCGAGAGCCGCGTCAACGAAATGATAAACAATTTCGTGAAGGACGGACTCGAAGACCTCTGCATTTCGCGTACATCGGTAAAATGGGGCATCCCCGTGCCGTTTGACGAGAAGCATACCGTCTATGTATGGCTGGACGCGCTTATCAACTATATCAGCGCCCTCGGCTACGAGAACGGCAGATACAACGATTTTGAGAAATACTGGCCCGCGGATATGCACATGACCGCGAAGGAGATAGTCCGCTTCCACTCGATAGTATGGCCGGCTATCCTTATGATGCTGGATGTCCCGCTGCCCAAGCGCCTCTACGGTCACGGCTGGATAACCTTTGGCGGCGCAAAGATGTCAAAGTCCCTCGGAAACGTTGTTGACCCGTTCATTTTGGGTGAGCGCTACGGCGTTGACGCGGTAAGATACCAGATACTCCGCGATATGCCCTACGGCTCGGACTCCAACTTCTCGAACGAGATAATGGTGAGCCGCATCAATACCGACCTTGCCAACGACCTCGGCAACCTCGTTTCCCGCACGGTGGCAATGGCGGACAAGTATTTCGCCGGAACTCTGATAACGGACAGGCTGCCCGACAAGCTCGACGATGAGCTCATCACAATGGCAAAGGCGCTGCGCGAGCCGGTGGCGAAATATGTTGAGGAGGCCCAGCACTCCCTCGCTCTCGCCGAAATATTCAAGGTGATATCCAGAGCGAACAAGTATATAGACGAGACCGCGCCGTGGATACTCGCAAAGGACGAGGCCAACAAGGCAAGACTCGCAACGGTGCTCTACAACCTGCTCGAGACGATACGTCTCTGTTCGTCGCTCCTGTACCCGTTCATGCCTGTAACGATGCCGAAGGTGTGGGAACAGATAGGCGCAAAGGAAGCCGATGTAACGTATGACAATGCGGCAATATTCGGCGTTCTGCCCGCGAATGTAACGGTGCACAAGGGCGAAGTGCTCTTCCCGAGAATTGACATAGACAAGGAGATAGACGAGCTGAACAAGCTCCTCACCCCCGAAAAGACGATAAAAGAGGATGAAGACCTCGACAAAGCAAATATCATCAGCATTGACGATTTCTCAAACGTAAAGCTCCGCACAGGCGAGATAACCGCGTGCGAGAAGGTGGCAAAGTCGAAGAAGCTACTGAAAATACAGCTCGACGACGGCAGAAACGGCCGCCAGATAGTTTCGGGAATTGCAAGCTGGTACAAACCCGAAGAACTGATAGGCAAAAAGGTGATATTCGTAGCCAACCTTGCTCCCGCCAGGCTCTGCGGCGAAGAAAGCCAGGGTATGCTCCTCGCAGCCGACGTCGGCGACGCCGCTAAAGTCGTATTCTTAGACGGTGACGTCCCCAACGGCAGCGTGGTGAGATAAGGTCACGCCTGTTTCCCCTGGCGGAGGCGGGGAAACAAAAGCCGTCCGCCGGAGGCGGACACCATAATTATCAATTAGCAACGGAGATGCCAATGGGTAAGAAAAAGTCCAACAAGGTAAATCTGATCATCTGTGGTATAGCGTTCATAATAATGGTGGTCGTGCTGCTGTCCGAGGGCGTGGAAAACGTCGTCGGAGCACTCCTGAAACTAAACCCGCTGTTCCTGCTGATCGCTGTCGTCTGTATCGTGCTGTACTGGCTCGGTGAAGGCCTCGGACTGCACCTCGCGGCCAAAAGCCTCGAACCGAAGGTAAAGTTCCGGACGTCCTTCCTCGTCACAATGATAGGTCAGTATTTCAACTGTATAACGCCGTTCGCATCGGGCGGCCAGCCAATGCAGGTCTATACTTATTTCAAGAAGGGTATGCCCCTCGGCTCGGCAATGACTGCGCTGCTCAGCCGCTTTATCGTGTATCAGTTCACGCTGACGCTCTATTCCGTGGTATTCCTGATATGCCGCCTCTCGATGTTCACCGAAGGCAGCCTGCAGCCGCTCACCATGCTCGTTGTAGTGGGATTTATCATAAACACGTTCGTCATCGTCATGCTGTTCATGCTCGCGTTCTTCCGCGCCGCGACAACAAAACTCGCGCACGGCATAGTGAAGCTGCTCGCGAAAATACGGATAATCAAGGATCCCGCCGACAAGCTCGAATACATAGACAAGGAGCTTGAAACGTATTACGAGAATTTCAGATTTATCAAGAGCCAGCCCGTAATGATACTGAAAATGTTCCTCGTTACGGTCGTACAGCTGTTCTGCTACTTCTCGATAACCTTCGTGATCTATATAGGGTTTGATATTCCGCATGACACGGACTTCCTCACGGTCATAGCCTGCCAGGCATTCGTGCTGATGATATCGTCGTTCGTGCCGCTCCCGGGCGCAATGGGCGCTGCCGAGGGCAGCTACGCCGCCTTTTTCAAGGGGATATTCGGAGATTACTACACCGGCGTGTCAACGTTTATATGGCGCTTCCTGACTTTCTACCTGCCCATACTTGTCGGCATCGTCATTAACCTGCGTATGGCCAAAAGCGGCGTTGACCTCCGGGACGCCGAGGAAAGCCTCAAAGAAGAAGAAAACAAATCATAATAACAGAGCCCCTGCCGGCAAGCAGGGGCTTTTCTTGTATATAAGGGGCGTGGGGGCGCAGCCCCCACAAAAAATATCCCCCTCCCCTCGGGGAGGGGGCAGGGGGTGGGGCAATTACTTCAGATTGTTCAGACCGTACTTTTTGAGTATCTCCGGCCAG
>JAEEGL012864065.1_pt1 | contig 18926 bp, 16 predicted proteins | sample 9134231 | NCBI WGS metagenome assembly JAEEGL01 (sample SAMN16246548, study PRJNA631951) | gut metagenome | biome: gut microbiome; feature: rumen; material: fiber-attached | host: Bos | place: Iran: Karaj | collected 2018-10 | reverse complement strand
TGTCAGGAATGTACCGCCCTGAATATTAACTGTTGCAGGTGGAACACCTCTCTTGGTGCATTCTCTGCCGAATGCTGCTATAGCACGAGGATGAGCCAGGAAGAATGAAGGTTCTTTCCATACTTTGTAAATCAATTCATCGAAATCATCAGGTGTAGGAGCACCGGATGAACTAACAGGCTGAATTCTCTGTGAATCAGCAATATTCTTTAATAAACCGTAGTCATCATTGTTGATTAACTGGCTTTCCTGACGTTCTCTTAAAGATTCAATAGCCAATGCCAGCTGTTCTTTGGTCTGATCGTAAGGTGAACCGTAAACATCATCAACAACAGTGTTAACATTTAAAATTGTAGAAATAGAATTTAATTTGTATTCTCTTGGTTCAGTCTCATAATTGATAAAGCCTTGAGGAATAATGTCACTCTTTTTTGTCTGTGAGCATAATACATCAAGTGGAGTTTCACCTTCCACAACCTTATTAACACGGAATAAACCTGTTTCCAGACCTTTGAATTCCAAAAATCTGGTTAACCATTTTGGTGTAATAGATTTAAATTGAGGGCGTGTTTTTGTAACGTTGGCTAAATTATAAGCTTCCTTCAAGCCTAATGCATTTAATCCTGTATTTTCTGACATAATTTTTTTATCTCCATAAATATAAATAAAAGTTGTGTTTAATATTGTGGAAATGATGGATCAACATCACGTCCCCAAGAATTTATTCCGTCTTTCAGGTTATAACATTTACCCTTATAACCTGCTTCCCTCAGGGTATTAATTGCCAGGATACTGCGCTTACCTTCTTTACAGATAAAAATTGTATCTATATCCGGGTTCAATTCGTTTTTCCTGCGTTCCAGCTGTCCTATCGGGATAACAACTGCATTCGGAAATGTAACAATTGCTCTCTCGTGAGGTTCTCTTACATCAACAATTGTTAACTGATCTCCGTTATCAATACGTTTTTTTAATTCCTTTGCTTCAATCGGCTCTACCGGTTCCTCATCGTTCTTTGGAGTCAGACCGCACAGTTCAAGGTAATCAATGGTATCCAGTTTACGTTCTTCCCCCGTGTGACCGCAGATGTAGCAGTTAGGATCCTTTTCAACATCAAATATGAAGAACCGATTGTGCCATGCATCTATTGTTAAAACCTTTCCGATTAACGGTTCACCGCCGCCTACTATCAGTTTGATAACCTCGTTTGCCTGGTAGGAGCCGACAATTCCTCCAAGAACACCCAGTACTCCCCCCTGTGAGCAGGTAGGAATCAATCCTGCTGGAGGAGGTGCAGGATACAGGCATCGGTAGCAAGGACCATATTCGTTATAAAATACCGTTACCTGTCCTTCAAACTGGTAAATTGCTGCAAACACATCAGGTTTTCCTGCAATTGCACAGGCATCGCTGATTAAATATCTGGCCACATAATTATCGGTAGCATCCGCTATCACGTCATACTGCTTAATCAAATCAAGAATATTGTCCGCATCCAGTTTATAGTTATAGGTTTCAACCTTGATTTTAGGATTTATGGCTCTGACATAATCCTTGGCAGATGAAACCTTAGGTCTTCCAATATCCCTGGTACGGTGAATTACCTGACGCTGTAAATTAGTGGCATCCACCTCATCAAAATCGACAACACCTAAAGTTCCGACACCGGCTGCGGCAAGATACTGCACCAACGGTGCACCTAATCCGCCCATGCCGATAATAAGAACCTTGGCGGCTTTCAGTTTCTTCTGACCTTTTACACCTACTTCCTTTAACAAAAGATGGCGGCTGTATCTTAAAATCTCATCATTATCAAGTTTTTCACCGGGATTATCACCCAGTACGCTCTTAACACCGGATCCGCCGGCAATGGCAGGAATAATTACAACAGTATCTCCATCTCTTACAGGAGATTCATATCCCTGCAGCTGCTTAATATTTTTTGACCCGATGAAAATATTCAGATAAGAAAAAGGCTGTTCATTGCTGTCAATAATAATTCGCTTGATTTCTGGATACTTTTCTATTAAATTATCAACCACTTCCTTTACTGTGTTTCCTGACAATTCAATTTCAGACTGTCGCTCCGTATAAGTCCTAAACGTAGTAGGAATAATTAATGTTACACTCATTGTTTGAACCATCCCTGTTTAAAATCATACAATTCCTATTGATCATATAGGAATAATGTATTTGTATAATATTATTGAGCCATTGTCAATATAAAGTTAATAAAACCAGCCGTTTTGATGAACATTTGTGCAGCTGGCGATTCGTATAACTGATATATCAATAATTTAAGTCTGATATTTGAAATTATGCTGCTGAAACACAGTTGCAGGAAACCTGCAGGATCCTTCTTAGGTTTATAATCTGGAATAACTTGGAGTAATGAAAAATCGAACAATAAACCGGCTAATTAACAAAATATTTCTTTTAATTTTGTTAAAACTCACATAAACGAATTTAATTTATTCAAGTTAAACGTAAAGAGCTTTATAATGTTGGAAGTAGTTTGTCTACAGTTTGTAGGTGAGATATGAGTCCAGTTAATGCGGAAACAGTTTTATTAGAAAATAAAAAATTACAGGAAGAACTGAAAAATCTTAAAAAACAAAGATTGGAGGAGCAGAGAAGTTCCCTCAATCTGTATGCTTTGCTATTGGGATTATTCAGTCTGGATAATAATTCAAAACTGAATGAAACCGAAATTGAAAATGTTCTTTCATGTATAGATGATGAAAAATACAAAGAATCAAGAGAAAATATTGAGTCGCTTATAAAAAAGGATATCTGCAATGCCGCCAAGGCGGTTGATTTTGCAACCGAAAGTATAGAAAAGTCAATTGACAGCATAGAGGAAAATTCGGATATTGAAAAGAATCTGAAATTATCGCTGCAGCAGTATCACGATAACTCCAAGGCGTTCGGCATCAGTTCCAAACCGTCAAAACTGTTGAAAATTCTGGAATTATACAATGTAGCCTTTAATGATTTGGCTTCAAAAAACACCATATCCAGAACAACATACGACAAGGATGAAATGGATCAGCTATGCAGCAGTATGCAGCAGATCATTTCAGAGATGGATTTTCCTAACTCCATCGCCGATGAATTAACGCTGATACGCTATAAGCTTCTTTCTGATATTAATCCGAAGGAACTTCCTAAAATATGTGTAAAAATTTTAGAACTGGTAGTTGCCAGTTATAAAATTGAAAGAGAGGATTCGCAAACCTTCCTTACAACACTGAGCGAAAGTCTTAACCTGTTTAATGTCAACTTCGGCAAGTCAATTTCAGTGGTTAAATCCATTCACAGTTCCGAAGCCGACACCAATAATTCCATCGATCTGGCAGTTGAAAAAATCAATGACACAATTAAGGAAGTTGATACCATTCAGCAGCTCAAGGACAACATACTTGCGCAGGTTGCAAACATAAGACAGGCAATGGTTGAGCATCACAAGATTCAGGACAAGCAAAGCAACTTTGTAAGAGCCATTGAAAAAATCCAGGATCGCCTGAAACTTATGGTTGAAGAAACTGATGAATTCAAACAGAAACTGGCTCAGCAGAAGCACCGTCTCCTGATTGACAGTTTGACTCAGTTGAACAATAAAAATGCATATGAAAACAGAATCGACCATGAATATAAACGTTGGCAGCGCTACGGCGGATATATGACAATAGCTCTAATCGATGTTGATAACTTTCGAGGTATTAACGAGAAATACGGTCATATAGCTGGAGATCGTGCACTTAAGGTTATTGCCCGGGCACTGCAGACCAAAATCCGTGATACAGATTTTATTGCCCGCTACAGCAGTGATAAATTCGTTGTTATCTTTATCGGAACTGAACGAAAGGATATTGAAGTCCCTCTTAAGAAACTTAATGAAATCATATCCACCATTCCATTCCACTTCAAGGACAACAAGGTTAAGATTACTGTTTCAATAGGTGCTGCGTATTTTACAGAAAACGACAATCCTGTAACGGTACTTGAAAAAGCAGAACAGGAACTTTCGGAAGCAAAGAAAGAAGGAAAGAACTGTTTCAGTATTCAGTAGAATCCGGTGATTCACAGTTAAACATCAACAGGTACGCAAAAAAGCGTACCTGTTTTTTACAGGAAAATATTGAAACTAGTTAATTTCAATTTCCGGCATGGATTTAATTAAATCATCCAGCTGTTTTAACTGAGATAAAAACGCTTCCAGCAACGCCAGAGGCAAAGCACTCGGGCCGTCACATTTGGCATGGGCAGGATCCGGATGAGATTCCAAAAACACACCGGCAATTTTTGCTGCAATACCGGCACGGGCCAAATCAAGAACCTGGGATCTGCGACCGCCTGAAGCCTCGGAATTAGGATCTCTGCACTGCAGCGAATGTGTAACATCAAAGATAACAGGCGCATTGCCTGACACTTTTTTCATTACCCCAAAGCCCAACAGATCAACAACCAGATTATCATATCCGAAGCATGAACCACGTTCACATAACATCAGTTGATCATTGCCGCATTCTTCAAATTTATCAACAATATTACCCATCTGAGACGGACTTATAAACTGCGGTTTTTTAATATTGATCGGTTTTTTGCTGTCCGCCATGGCTTTTACCAAATCGGTCTGACGGGCCAGAAAGGCCGGCAGCTGTAAAACATCCACCACTTCGGATAACGGTTCAACCTGATCGCTTTCATGAACATCGGTAATGATTTTAACACCAAATGTTTTCTTTAATTCCTCAAAGATCCTGATACCTTTTTCCAGGCCCGGACCGCGGAACGAATGTATTGATGACCGGTTTGCCTTATCCCAGCTTGCCTTGAAAACATAAGGAATATTAAGTTTCTCCGTAACTTTTACATACTCCTCGCATGCTTTCAGAGCCAGTTCTCTTGATTCAAGAACATTGATTCCTCCAAATAAAACAAAAGGCAAATCATTGGATACTTTTATATCACCGACTTTTACCACTTTAGCATTCATAAAACACTCCTTCCGTTACTCTATCGTTACCGCCGTAATCAACTGTAGTAACCACTTTTTTAAAACCATGCTCTTTAAACAAAGCTCTTACCGATGCTCCCTGATCATACCCGTGTTCCACCAGCAGGATTCCCTGATCGTTAAGAAAATCACTGCTTTGCTCCACAATACTTCTCAAATCGGATAATCCGTTTTCTGCGGCAACCAGTGCAGATTCCGGTTCAAATCTGACATCACCGCAGGAAAGATGCTCATCATCCGGTGCTATATAAGGAGGATTTGCAACAATCAGGTCAAATTTTCCTTCTACAGCGCTGAACCAGTTGCTTACTTTAAATTCAACGGCAAGGTTGTTCAGTCTGGCATTTGTTTCCGCCAGTTTAACCACATCTTCAAAGAGATCCACTCCTTCAATCATGGCTCCCGGCAATTCTCTTTTCAGTGCAAGTGCAACAGCTCCCGTACCTGTTCCAAGATCCAGGATGGAACTATTTTTATTCGCATATTTAAGAGCTCTCTCTACCAAAACTTCAGTATCCGGCTGAGGGATCAAGGTAGTATTATTACAGCGCAATTTTAAATCCCAGAAATCTCTGTACCCGATAATATACGCAACAGGCTCTCCTTTCTTTCGCCTGTCTATCATAAATTTATAATTTTCAATTTCCGGTTCGGCTACCGAATCATGATCATGGATAATCAGCCATTCCTTTGATTTGCCAAGCACATGCGCCAGCAGCAGCCTTGCATCCACAAACGGAGACTCTCCGTTTGCCGCCTTCAGCTGTGCAGTCCCGTCTGATAACAATTCACAAACTTTCAAGAAACATTATTCCTGTGATGCAAGTGCTGCCAGCTGATCTGCCTGATATTCCTGAATTACAGGATCAATCAGCGCGTCAAGATCACCGTTCATTACTTCATTTAAACGATATAGGGTTAAATTGATGCGATGATCCGTTACACGGCCTTGAGGATAATTATATGTTCTGATACGGTCTGAACGATCACCTGTACTTAAAATACTGTGACGGGCCTCATCTGCTTCCGCTTTATGCTTATCTTCCTCGAGTTTGGTCAAACGAGCCAGCAGAACACTCATTGCCTTCGCTTTGTTTTTATGCTGTGAACGTTCATCCTGACACTCAACCACCAGACCGGTAGGAATGTGGGTAATACGAATTGCGGAATCCGTTTTATTGATATGCTGACCGCCAGCTCCTGATGAACGGTAGGTATCAATTCTCAAATCAGCAGGATTAATTTCCGGTGCCTCGGCTTCAGGAACCTCAGGTAGCACCATTACAGTACATGCCGATGTATGAACTCTTCCCTGTGCTTCAGTTTCCGGAACACGCTGCACACGATGTCCGCCAGATTCAAACTTCATTACTCCATAAACAGACGTACCGGAAAGACGGGCGATTATTTCCTTATATCCGCCATGTTCTCCTTCACTGCTGCTCATTATTTCAACCTGCCATCCTCTCTTTTCTGCATAATAATTGTACATACGGAATAAATCACCTGCAAAAATCGCCGCTTCATCACCGCCTGTACCGGCTCTTATTTCAAGGAAACAGTCATTATCATCTTTTGGATCTTTAGGCAAAAGCAATATCTGAATATCATGTTCTACCTTTTCCAGTGCTGCCTTGGCTTCATCATGTTCCTCTTCAGCCATTGCCTTTAATTCGGCGTCATCACTGTTAAGCATTTCCAAAATACCTTCAAAATTGCTTTTCGCATCTTTATAATTCTGAAAACCTTTAACGACATCCGTCAAAGAAGCAAATTCCTTGGACAATGCCTTAAAACGTTCCTGATCACCTACAACCTCAGGCTGACCAAGCAAAGCTTGAACTTCCTCGTATCTCTCCTGTAAAGTTTCAAGTTTTGTTATAACACTATCTTTCATAAATTTTACCTGATAAAACAGTTATCAAAAATACTGATACTTTTAATAATCCTTATGGTTAAATACAAAAAGAGACCTGTACTAAACTTATAATACAGATCTCACAAAAAAAACAGCTAGGCGTGTAAAGAACGTTCTCCGCGAGCTATTCCGCTTACACCGGATCTAACAACTTCAAGCAATTCTGTTGTTTTGGTTATCACAGCAATAAATGAATCAAGTTTAGCTGAATCACCAACGAGCTGAATTACATACAATTCGCTTGTTACATCCACTATCTGACCTCTGTAGATGTTAGTCAGATACATCAGTTCATTACGCAAATCATCGGTATGAGCACGACACTTAACCAGCATTATTTCACGCTCAATGTATGGACCATCCGCCAAATCGCATACCTTAAGAACATCAACAAGTTTATGCAGTTGCTTTGTAATCTGCTCCACCATTTCATCATTACCGGTGGTAACAATGGTAATGCGCGACAAGGTATTATCTTCCGTAGGAGCAACAGTCAGGGTCTCAATGTTATAACCGCGCTGAGAAAACAAACCAACCACACGGCTTAATGCACCTGATTCATTTTCAAGTAATATTGAAATTATATGTCTCATTGTACTGTATTCTCCGTATCGCTTAATCTCATATCACACATAGCACCCTTGGCAATCTGCATAGGGTAAACCTTGGCATCAGGATCAACAAGTATATCAATAAGAACAAGTTTATCCTTCATTGCAAAAGCTTTTTCCAAAGTACTGTCAAGCTCTTCAGGCTTTTCAATACGCATACCCACGTGACCGTATGCTTCTGCCAGTTTTACAAAATCAGGCAATGAATTTACATATTCCTGACTGTAGGATGCGGTTGTACGACCCTCGTAGAACAGTTTCTGCCACTGTTTCACCATACCCAAGGAATAGTTGTTAATGATCAGAATCTTTAACGGAATATTGTACTCCAGACATGTTGATAATTCCTGAATATTCATCTGGAAAGAACCGTCGCTGGAAATGCAGACAACAGTTTCATCAGGATTTGCCATCTGTGCACCTACCGCTGCTGGGAAACCGTAACCCATTGTTCCCAATCCGCCTGAATTCAGCCATTTTCTCGGTTTCTTGAACGGATAGTACAAAGCAGTGAACATCTGATGCTGACCTACATCCGATGCAATGATTGTATTCTCGTTTGTATATTTTCTTAAAGCTTCAATTACCTGCTGAGGTACCAGGTACTCTCCTTTCTTGTAATCAAGGCACTTCTTGGCGCGGTATTCAGCGATCTGATTCCACCACGGAACAAGCTGAGCTCTGTCAAAATTCAAGCCAAGTTCATCGATTACATCCATCATCTGCGGAATAACCTTGTCAATGGAACCTACTATAGGTATATCAACTCTGACAGTCTTGGAAATTGATGCAGGATCAATATCAATATGAATAATCTTTGCATTAGGACAGAACTTTGCAACATTATTGGTTACACGATCCGAGAAACGGGCTCCGACTGCAAGTACCAGATCGGAATTGTGCATCGCCATGTTCGCCTCGTAGGTTCCGTGCATACCAAGCATGCCTAAAAACTGTGGATCTTCCGCAGGATAGGCACCCAGACCCATTAAAGTACTGGTTACCGGGAAATTGAATGTTTTTGCAAGTTTTCTCAAGTATTCGCTGCCGTTTGAATAAACAACACCGCCGCCGATATAAACCACAGGTTTCTTTGCTTCAGCCAGTAACTTTACTGCACGCTTGATCTGTCCCTTATGACCTACAGTTGTCGGATTATAGGAACGCATCGAAATTTCTTTCGGATATTCATAATCAAACTTAACTCTAGGATTCTGTACATCTTTAGGAATATCAATTACTACAGGACCAGGTCTGCCGGTAGAAGCAATGTAAAAAGCCTTCTTGATTACAGTTGGTAAATCTGTTGCTTTTTTGCATAAAAAGCTGTGTTTTACGATTGGTCTTGTTATACCAACGGTATCAACTTCCTGGAACGCATCCTGACCGATCAGCGGATTTGCCACCTGACCGGTAATAACAACCAGCGGAATGGAGTCTGCGTATGCCGTCGCTATTCCTGTTACACAGTTTGTAGCACCCGGACCGGATGTTACCAGAGCAACACCAACCTTTCCTGTACTGCGGGCATAACCGTCTGCCGCATGAACAGCAGCCTGCTCGTGTCTTACCAAAACGTGTTTAATTTTTTTTGAAAAACTTAATGCATCATAGATATCAAGAACGGTACCGCCAGGGTAACCGAAAATCATATCAATTCCTTCGTCTTCTAAAGCACGCACAACCATTTGTGCGCCTGATAATTGTTCCATTGTAAAAAAGCCTCCTGGCTACAAGTTTACGTCTTGCGAATCGTCGTAAATCCATACACGCAGCAATAAATTAAGCTACCAGTTTCCGGTTAAAAACTGAAACACTCGGTTGATTTATAAACAACATTACAGCTACTACCATTTAATTAAAGAATATTCCTAAAAAATAGGGACATGCTGCTTTGCGGTAACAAAACAACATTGTGAACACACGTTGAATGTTTTTCAAAGTGTATTTTAATTATAGCACATCGCATATGCGAAATATTGATGTTTTTACACTATTTTGACAAAAGTTCACAGAGAAAACATCAGTCGGAGGCAAAACATCAATAAATAATCAAATCATCAGATTCTGTCAGACAATTATTGATTAAAAAGTTATCAATTATGCATTATTTGTTATAACAAAATTTGTTTATTACGCTAAAATATGCAATGAATTCTATTAGAGTTGGAATTCATACTGATTATCATCATTTTTTTATTTAGGGATAGTTTCATGGATATTACAAAGAAGTCCTTCATGGACGGATTTTCTTGGGTAACCAACGCAATCAAGGCTTGTTTACCTAAAGCTCCTTCTTTTATTGTTGTTTCAGTGCTGGCAACTATTGTATTCAGTATTTTGGTTTTACTGATTTCTTTAGTAGGAGTCTTGTTTGCAAAGATTCCAGTTATAGGAATTATTATTTCTCTGGCAGTTTTGCTGCTGACGGCAATACTTTCTCTCGGTTTCTACTGCGGCTACCTGAAAGCCATTCAAACAATGCTGAACGACGGAAAAGTTTCATTCGGCAGTTTCTTCTTTGCATTAAAGGATAAGCAGTTCTTAATCAAAATTCTTCCTTTCGCCATTATTCTCGGTCTGACATGTGCACTGATAGTAGGCGCATTCGGCTACCTTTCATACCTTGCCATTGTTTCAACCGGCAGTCAGGTGCTGTTCTATATTTGTCTGGTAGTTATGCTGGTTCTTCTGGTGATTGTTATGATTTACGGTACATACTCACTGATTTTATTCATTCAGCGCAATGACCACAAAATTATGGCAACTCTGAAAGACACCGCCAACGGGCTGTTAAAGAATATCACCTCTATTATCGGAATGTACATCGGTCTTCTCGCAATCTCAATTGTAACCAACTTTATTGCACAAGCTCTGACAAATCTGATAATCGGTTCACCAAATCCGAGCATAGCGATGGCTGTTGTTGTTTTTGTTGTGCTGATCATTATATACTGCATTGTGGGAATGATTTCTGTTGCAACACTCTGCCTGTCTGCAAAGGAAATTTTTGTTGAAAACGATGGTCAAGTGATTCAGAAGAACAGCCAGCAGCTGTAGAACAGAACAATGACGAATCAAACAACTAATTTCTGCCGGAATTTTCTGAAAAAATAATTATCAATGGACAGCTTGTTTTCAAGCTGTCCTTTTTTATCCCTTTGTCATGGACCAACGGATGGTTCCCCCCTTGATTTTGAACAGGAAATAAATATCAGGACGATTCATTGGTTACTGCAAATAACTGCCAGTGAGAGTGACGGCACATCCGTTCAGAAAAAGCAGCAATGTTTGCACAGCACAAAGTTTATGACCGATACAACCGATGAGCACCGATGCATGTAAGAAAAATCAGAATATGCAGAAAAAATAAAATTTCATACTATTTTAAGAAAACATCAGCCATAAAAAAAGCCCCATGCAATGGAGCTTTTCAACACACAAAAGAAACATAATTATTAAATTATTTCAAGAATTTCCCTGGTTACATCCTGTCTGTTTTCCACATGAAAGGAATTTAATACAGGATTATCCAAATCCATCAAAGATAAAATCAGATAAGATGCATTCGAATCATAGGATAATCTTTTATCCTCATCCGAAGGTCTTGACGGGGATTCCGGATGGGAATGCCAGTTACCGAACAACTCAAGTTTCAGTGATCTGACATCTTTAATAGTAGCCAGCTGCTCTTTAGGATCCATGGTAAAATGTTCATTTGATGCATCAACATTGGTTAAAAAATACACCTTTTCCACTACCCTGTTACCATCCACTTCCCTGCCGGCAATAAGCCCGCAGGCTTCATACGGCAACTGACTTTTGGCGTAGGCTACAATCTGTTCATAATCGGATTTCTTTAATATTATCTTCATTTACCATGTTCCTGAAAATTATTCTTAATGTTTCTGTTTCAATTCACAGGTCGGCTGAGCATAATCCACCAGCTCTGTAATTGTAGGATTATCACCGCACACGGCACAGCTGTGAGTATTTGACGGCAGTTTAACCTTATGGAATTCCTGCTTGATTGCATCATAGGTCAACAGATAACCTGTAAGCAATTCGCCGACACCGGTGATATACTTGATAGCTTCCATAGCCTGCAAACTTCCGATCACACCACCCATGGCACCTACTACGCCGGCCTGTTTACAGGTAGGAACAGCATCTGCCGGAGGCGGATTCTTGAATACACAGCGGTAGCAAGGGCCCTGACCCGGTACATAGGTCATGAGCTGGCCCTTGAATCTTATAATACCTGCATGAGAGAAAGGTTTTTTCTCCATTACACATGCGTCGTTAACCAGAAACTTCGCAGGGAAATTATCGGTACCGTCAAGAATAAAATCGTATTCTCTAATCAGTTCTCTGATATTTGTTGAGTCTACAAATGTCTGATATACATTAACCTTAACATCAGGATTTATAGCTTCCATGGCTTCCTTTGCGGATTCAACCTTGGCCTTGCCGATATTTGCGGTGGTATGAATCACCTGCCTCTGCAGATTGGAAAGATCAACAACATCGGCATCGGCAATTCCGATCGTTCCTACACCTGCTGCGGCAAGATACAATGCGGCTGGCGAACCCAAACCGCCGGCACCTATAATAAGAACCTTAGCATTTAATAGTTTCTTCTGTCCTTTAACGCCAATCTCTTTTAAAATGATGTGTCGGGAATAACGTTCGATCTGTTTATCTGTTAAAGCCATGAGAACCACCACCCATAAAATACAAGAATTCCACTACATCACCGTCTTTCAATGATTTTTCATTGCGATCCTGACCGTCAACAAACTCCTCGTTTACGGAAACAGTCACATACTCAGGAGTTTCAACATTTTCCTGCTGAATCAGTTCACCAATTGTCAGACTGTCTTTAACTTCTTTATTTACACCAGCTACAGTTATTTTCATAATTATTTTCCAGATTTATATTATATTAATTTAATCACCAACTTTTTCCACATATACAGTATATGTACCATCCTGATTGTCATTTATTTGCAAAATCTTATGACCGTCATCCTTTAAGGAACGTGGAACATTCTGTACCGGTTCACCGTCGTTCATTCTGATTGCAAGAATCTGACCTTCATCCAGTTCCTCAATCACAACCTTTGCCTTTACAAAGGTGTTAGGGCAAACCTTATCAGTTATATCTAATTCTTCATCTGCTTGAATATCATTATTAGCCATTATAAGCCTCCTTTACAGCTTTAATAAAATCTTCCGTACCTTCTCTTTCCAGAGTTAAACGGAAACGTTCACCTCGTTTTGCATGATCCTGGAAATACTGTATAGTTGCGTCAGCAACCCTGAACAGAGTTTCCTTATCCCTCACAAACGGCAAATAGCTTTCTCCCTTGAAAATTGTATTTCCGAATGTTCCGGCAAAGGAAATAATATATCCTCCTTCTCCGACCCATGCATCAGACGGGCATACCTTCACACATTTACCACAGTTGGTACATTTGGATTCATCCTTATGAATCACTTTATTTTCATCTATGCTTAACGCTCCGGCCTTGCAAACCTTCACACAAACACCGCAGCCGATACAGTTAGGCTGGTTGTAACTTACATATAACCCGCCCTTTACTCCGAAATCGTTTTCCTCCGCCTTAAGGCAGTTGTTGGCACAGCCCGTCACTCCGAACTTGAATTTATGAGGAAGTTCTCTTCCGAAGTAGCGTTCGCTCAACTCTCTTGCTAGTTTCAGAGTGTCAATGCAGCCGCTTGGACATACCTCGGATCCCTGACATGCTGTTACAGTTCTCACACGCGGACCGCAGACTCCCGGTTTTACACCGCCCTCTGCAAGTTTGTTTTTCACCTCTTCAATATCATCAACATAGATAAACGGTATTTCAATACCCTGACGTGATGTCATATGCACGTAACCATGACCGTATTTTTCCGCGACTTCAGAAACGGTTCTGATATTTTCCGATGTCATATAACCTCCGACAACAGAAAGACGCATTGAAAAATATCCTTTTTGTTTCTGGCGCATGAAGCCGCCTTTTTTCAGAACAGCATAATTTATCGATTTGGATTTCTTTTCCGCAGATAAGGACTGTTGTTCATCAGCCATGTTATTCTCCTGTTAAAAATATGATGTTTTTGATCTACTTGTTCTCAAATCATACTCAATGTTACTTTTCTGCCAGTAACCTGCTATCAGACTCCCTCAACGGATTTAAAAGCCTGATCAAAATCTTCTATTAAATCTTCTATATCCTCGACACCAACGCTGATCCTTACAAGATCCTGATAAACACCGGAAGCGATTCTTTGTTCTTCCGTATTGTTAACGGTTATGGTGGAAGCAGGATGCAGCACCAGAGTTTTGGTATCCCCTATATTTGAGGTTATATATGCAAGCTTGAGGGAATTCATTATCTTAAAGGCATTTTCCCTAGAGCCGACTCTGATGGTTATAATGGAGCCGTATCCGCCCTTTAATATTCTGCCGGCAATCTCATAACTCGGACTGGTCTCAAGTCCGGGATAATTAACAGTGACTGCGCTGTGGTTTTCAGCAATCCATCTGGCTAGTTTCAAGGCGTTGCTGCAGGAACGTTCAAAACGCAGTGCCAGTGTTTCCAGACCCAGCAGGTTGTAGAATGCATTCTGAGGTGACAGACAGGCACCAAGATCCCTGAACAGACCGTTACGCAGTTTCGCTATGAAAGCGAATTTTCCAAACTTTTTAAATTTATCAAAATTCTGAAATTTACCGTTATTCCAGTTGAAATTTCCTGAATCGGTCAACACTCCGCTGATACCGGTTGAATTTCCGTTTATATATTTGGAGGATGAATTAATAACCACATCAGCACCGAACTCGACAGGTCTTACCAGGTATGCCGTTGCAACTGTATTATCAACAACAAAAGGAATATTGTGCCTGTGCGCAATCTCGGCAAGTTTTCCCAAATCGGTAACATCAAGACTCGGGTTGCCGATTGTTTCGGCAAAGAGTACCTTTGTATTGTCCCTGATTGCATTTTCTATCTGTTCAAAATCATTATTTCTTACAAAGGTTGTAGTGATTCCGAACTGTTCCAGATCATTAAATAAATAAATGGTACCACCGTACAAGGTTGCCGTTGCTACAACATGATCACCGCTTGACAGAATATTCAGCAGAGCATTGCTCACTGCCGCCATTCCGGAGGAAAATCCTATTGATGCAATGCCTTTTTCCAGTTTTGTCATACGGTTTTCAAAAGCAGATACCGTTGGATTCCCTGTTCTTGTATAATTAAAACCGGGTTTTTTATGAGAAAACACATCTGCCAATTCTTCGGCACTCGAGTGCTGAAAGGCACTTGAAAAATAAATAGGAGTTAAAGTTGCACCAAAACGTTCATCCCTACTTACACCTTCGTGTAGTACTGCTGTGTTAAATTTCATTCTTGTTTTACTCTCATATAAAAAAGTCTATTCATATTATACACATTTCCTATATGAATGGTAGGATATATTAAATATTTTCCTGTGGCTTTTGGTTTGTTAGCTTATTTTTTAGTCATCTTAATTTCTTTTTCGTTTGGTTCACTGATTTGTCTTGTAAAAAAGCATTGTTGAAAATTTCGGTTATTTGATTTCACTTTTCTTTAATCTATAATATCGTCAGTTTTTTATTTATTCAATAATTCAGCTCTTATGATTACAATCAATGATATAGACTTTCATTTAGGTAATACTGTTCTGTTTCAATCAGCTTCAGCCCAGATCGCCGTTGGACAGAAGGTAGGTCTGGTAGGTAGAAACGGTTGCGGAAAATCAACGCTTTTTTCTTTACTGACAGGAGAACATGCACCTGACGGAGGTACAATTTCAGTTCCGAATGACTGGCAGATTGCAACGGTTAAGCAGGAAACACCAGCGCTCGAGACCTCTGCACTCGATTATGTGATCGAAGGTGATTTGAAATATCAGAAACTTCAGCAGGAACTGGCTCTTGCCATCCAGAACAATGACGGCAACAGAATTGCAAACATTCATACCGAACTTGATATTATAGACGGATATTCCATTAAATCACGAGCTTCAGAATTGCTTATAGGTTTGGGATTCACCCAGGAGGAACTGACAAAGGCAGTGAAGGAATTTTCCGGCGGATGGAGAATGAGACTCAATCTCGCTCAGGCGCTTATCGTAAAATCCGATCTGTTGCTGCTAGATGAACCAACCAATCACCTTGATCTTGATGCTGAAATATTTCTTGAAAGCTTTTTGAAATCATATCGAGGAACCTTAATCATTATTTCCCATGACAGAGACTTCCTTGATCATATCGTGAATAAAATTATAAATATAGAAAACTATCAGTTAACCTCTTATACAGCAAACTACTCCGAGTACGAAATACAGAAGGCTGAAAAAATCTCGCTGCAGAACGCCATGTATGAAAAACAGCAGAGGGCTATAGCTCATATGCAGTCTTTTGTTGAACGCTTCAGATATAAGGCTACCAAAGCAAAACAGTCCCAAAGCAGATTAAAGTCACTGGAAAGAATTTAGAAAATCGCAGCTATACATGTCGCATCTCCTTTCCATTTCAGTTTCAGAACACCGGACTCTCTGCCAAATCCTTTGGTGACAATGGACAATATAACACTCGGATACGGCGATCACGTAGTCATCAAAAAGCTGCGGTTCAATCTGGTTTCCGGAGCACGGATCGGATTACTGGGTAAAAACGGCGCAGGAAAATCAACCTTTATTAAATTTCTTGCACAGGAACTGGCTCCGCTTTCCGGAGAAGCAACATTTTCAAAGGGCATCAAAGTCGGATATTTTGCCCAGCATCAGCTGGAAAGATTACGCCTTGACGAATCGGCATTAAAGCATCTTCAGCTTATTTCTCCTAAAACACCTGAGCAGGAATTAAGAAATTATCTCGGAGGGTTTGCTTTCGTTGGAGACAAGGTACTGGAAAAAGTATCGACATTTTCCGGAGGAGAAAAAGCACGTCTGGCTCTTGCGCTGATCGTATGGGAAAAGCCAAACATTTTACTTCTCGATGAACCGACCAACCATTTGGACTTAAACATGAGAGAGGCTTTAACGCTGGCTCTACAGGACTTTGAAGGAGCTTTGGTGGTTGTTTCCCATGATCGTCATTTATTAAAAAGCACCACCAATAATTTCTATCTCGTTGATGAAGGGATGGTTGATGAATTTAATGGTGATCTGGAAGATTATCAGAAGTACCTTTTAAATAAACAAAAACAGCTTATAGAACAAAATAACAGAAGAGAACAGGAACAGCACGCAAAAGAAGAAACTCATGAATTAAGCTGGAAAGAAAAAAAACAGCTGGAAGTTAATTTTAAAAACGAAATTCGTCCTGTCAAACAGCAACTTAATAAAATAGATTCAGAAATGACAAAACTATCTCAGCGAAAGGAAGAACTGGAATTGATTCTGGCTGATAACAGCATTTACAGCGACGAAAACAAAAACAGGCTGACAGAACTGTTTACGGAACAGAATTCCGTTGCATCAAGACTTGAAGAACTGGAAATGAGCTGGCTGGAATTAAGCGAGCAGCTGGAACAGAAACAACATGATTTTGACGAGTTAATTTCAGGAAATAAAAATGTTAAGTTATAAGCACGCATTCCACGCAGGTAACCATGCCGATTTAATAAAGCATATGGTATTGGCGGCAACAATTGATTTGTACAAACAGAAGGACAAACCTTTTGTATACATAGATACTCACGCAGGCTCCGGAATATACAACCTGACCGAAAGAGAATCTAACACCACAAATGAATATAAATCCGGTATAAAAAAGATTGCGGAAGATCCGTACTTCTCCAAAGAAGCTTTCAGTTATTTTTCCACTATTAACAAGCTGAATTCAGGAAATAACAACATGGTTTGGTATCCTGGTTCTCCATGCATTGCTCAAAGCCTGCTTAGAGAAAACGATCAGATGATCTTTATGGAACTTCATAATAATGAGGCGGATAAACTGCAGAAAAACTTCGGTAAAGACCCACGTTGCCACATTCATCATCGAAACGGATTTGAAGGGCTGGCAGCGCTTACTCCTCCGACACCACGAAGAGGATTTGCACTCATAGATCCTTCCTATGAAATCAGGGATGACTACAAAAATACTGTTACAGCAGTGGAAAAAGCCCTGAAACGATGGAACGTCGGATGCTTTATAATCTGGTATCCTTTACTGGCCAACGAAAAAGATCACAGTCTGTACATGCACGAATCTTTCAGAAGAATGAATGTTAAAAATTCCTTTACAGCAAAACTGTGTCCGTTTTCACCTGCCGATGAAGAAATAAGAATGTTCGGTTCAGCTGTTACTGTACTTAATGCACCATACCATTTACTGGAAAAAGTTCAGGAAATTCTTCCAAAACTTCATGAAATTCTTAAACAGTCTGATAAAGCCAGATCCTTCATAGAAATTTATGAGAATGAACAGTAAATCCAAGCCGCAGAAATGATTCGGATGCTGTCTGCAAATACTTTCTGATACGAATTAAAAAAGAGAGTTAACACCTCTCTTTTCTTTTTAATCTGATAATTCAGAAACTATGACATACTCAGGATTACTGCTTAACAGCATCTTCCTTGTTATCCAAAGGTTCTTTAGCCAGTTCGGCTTTAATATCAACCTCATCTATAACAACAGGTTCAACTTTTTTATTAACCTCCTGAACGGTTTCCTTTGCAGTTTCCTTGATTGTACTTTTAACTTCCTTAACCTCTTCCTTTACAGCTTCCTTTACTTCCTTGGCAGCATCTTTAACTTCTTCCTTTACAGTCGGTTTGGTTTCTGACTTAACTTCCTTGTGCTTAACATCCAGTAACTTAACATCAAAAATCAGTACGGAATTGGCAGGAATCATGCCGGTATCATGAGAACCGTATGCAAGTTCGCTTGGAATAAAGAATGTATATTCAGAACCGACTGACATTAACTGTAAACCTTCAGTCCAGCCTGGAATAACATTTGCCAGAGGGAATTCAATAGGCTGCTTACCTTCGCCTGCATTTGAATCAAATACTGTACCGTCAATCAGTTTACCGGTATAAACAACTTTTACAATGTCTGTAGGGGCTTTAACCTTTTCACCGGTTCCTTCAACATTAACAATATACTGTAATCCGGAAGACGTTACCTTAACATTTTCCTTTTTGGCGTTCTGAGCAAGGAAATCCTTTCCCTTCTGAAGATTTTCGGAACTCTTCTTAGCAGCCTGTTCCTTTGCCTTCTTTTCAAACATTTCCTGGAATTTTTCCAGTTTCTCAATAGCCTGTTCTCTTGTTAATTTTGATTTTCCTTCAATTGCATCTACAAAACCTTCTTTAATCAAATCAGGAT
>JAEEGL014618055.1_pt1 | contig 18927 bp, 9 predicted proteins | sample 9134231 | NCBI WGS metagenome assembly JAEEGL01 (sample SAMN16246548, study PRJNA631951) | gut metagenome | biome: gut microbiome; feature: rumen; material: fiber-attached | host: Bos | place: Iran: Karaj | collected 2018-10 | reverse complement strand
TCAAACGGCATGGAACCAACTACCATTACCGCTGCCAATAATGCAGCAAGTTTCCTGCTTAACTTCATCCTTTAAACCTCCTTGTCCGTAAAAACATAAACGATGTATCCGCAAAATCCGCAGATACATCGTTTTTAGTTTACTCTTAAAATGCTACATTGTCAAGAATATGTGACATTTCCAAACAACGTTAAAACACTGATTCCTTCTTTTAATCTCTGTCGGCTGATCTTATCTTTGATCCGGCATCCCTTCCGGCGATCGCTCCCGAGGAAAACGCCCACTGAAGGTTATATCCGCCGCATGTTCCGTCGACATCGGCAAGCTCACCGGCTATATATAAGCCGGGAATGATCTTTGACTCAAGCTCATCATTAAGCTCATCAACGCTCACGCCGCCCGCAGTGACCTGGGCGCGCTCAAATCCCGCGTCTTTTCTGACACTTACATCACGGTTCTTTAGTATATCACAGAGAGTCATGATCTTTTTGTCCTGTACGTTTCCCGCAAGCGAACGCGGTATGACATGAGCTGTATTTAAACAGTATTCGGCGAGCTTTTCATTAATGCACAGCCCGAGCGCTTCAAGAGCGCTCCTGTCCCTTCTGGGATCCTTATTCCCGGTGCTTAAAGGATCGTAATATCCGTCAAAAGCCCTTCTCATAAGAGCAAAGAGTTCATCTTCGGTTTCATCCGGGAACAGGTCAAGCCTTACCGTTACTTCCCTGCCCTCACCGAAAGCCTGCGTTGCATATCTGCTGACCTGCATCACAGGGATACCGCTTATATTGTCCTTATTGAATATGATCTCACCGCGCTCCTCAGAAACCGTATTTCCCGAAACTATAAGCGATACCGCGCACTTTAAGCGTACGCCCGCAAGCTTTGAAAGCTTCTTATCATCATGCATAAGCGGGACAAGTGCCGGACGCTGCTCTGTTATAGTATGCCCGAGTTCCTGTATGACTTTATTAAGGTTCCCGTCGCTCCCATGCGCCGGGCTTGCCTTACCGCCTACAGCGAGTATGAGCTTTCTGCACCTGTACTTACGGCCTAAAGTCTCTACTATAAACCTGTGATCATCCGCGGGCTCGGAATAAGCATCCGAAGAAAGTGCATCCGCATCTTCGGGAATATATGTTATGCCGGTCACACGCTCATCACAGCAGATCTTTACGCCGAGCCGGCGGCACTCGAGCAGCAGCGTATCCGCCACGCTCCTTGCCTGCTCGTTGTAAGGATATATATAGTCCCCTATATGTTTCGTCATCATGCCGAGCTCGTGGAAAAACAGCAGCAGGTCGTTCCTGTCAAAATAATCCACTATCTTCAGCGCGAATTCGGGATCTCCTCCCCTGTACACCTTGTCATCCATATACAGGTTTGAGAAATTGCATCTGCCGTTTCCCGTTGCGTACAGCTTCTTAAGAGGCTTGTCCTTCTGTTCCGTGACCAATACAGAAGCTCCTTCCCTTGCGGCCCGTATCGCCGCCATAAGTCCTGCCGGTCCTGCCCCCGTAACGATCACATCATAATCTGTATTCATACTGTTTTACCCTGTCAGAATTTAAGTATAGTAGTATTAAATCCAAGCTGTCTTGAAAAGTCAACCGACTTTACGATACTTTTGAGTACCTGTATCCCGCTGCCCGGTCCTTCATCGTCCTCTCCGGATCCTGCAAGCGGGTCAAACAGCGCTCCGTTATCCCTGAAACTTACCGTTTTTTCATCCTTATCAAGCACGAACATGATATCGATAAGCTGCGGTTTATGCCTTTCCTGTCTGTGTCTTGCAACGGCAACCGCCATCTCCTCAACCGCGACGGCTATACGGTTGGCTGTTGAAGATTCAAGCCCGAGGATCCCCATTTCTTCAATGACCTGCTCCGACAGGCCGACTGCATCGGCTTCGGTTGCTTCTATCGTGACCGAACGGATCGTAACATCGTCTTCCGGTTTTTTAAGCAGCAGGAAGGCGCTGACATCTTCCCTTCTTTGAACGCAGAGCGAATAGATATATGCAGTGACCAGCGTGGCTGCCTGTGCTGCCGGAAATCCCGCCCACAGTATCCCGGGAACGGTCAGTCCCAAAACCGCGACAAATGCACACAGATATACCATCTCGCTCAGGACGGACATGGCTGTTGAGATCTTGTGCCTTCCGGTCGTATTATAGTGTGTCCGCATCACGGTCACGATCCCCATGAACGGATAAGAAAGTGCCAGGAGCCTGAATGCGACGGGTATAATGCCGGCTGTTTCTCCCGTGTTGAGCCCAAACAGCGACCCTATCGCCGAAGGCATTATAAAGAGGATGAGAGTCAGGACCACACACCCCGATAACACTACCTTAAGCGCACTCTTTATGCACTCCCTGATACCGTACAGATCCTTTTCACCAAGGAGCGATCCTACGATCGGAAGGAACGCTTCGGACCCACCGTTTGTGATCGATGTGGCAAAGAACATCAGGCTGTTGCATACCGTAAGTATGGACAGACCGGTATTCCCCAGGAATTTCAATATAAGCGAATTAAGGAAAAATCTCTTAAGGAAATCGGCGATACTAAGGAAAAACCTGGACGACCCGGCGGAGAATATCTCCTTAAGGAGCGGGATCAGTTCTTTCCCTGTCCTTACGATCCCAAAAGGCTTGTCCTTATTAAGCAGCCAGGGTATCACAAGGAATAACCCCGCCAGATATCCGCAAAGGGTTGAGAGGCTGGCTCCCGTGATGCCAAGGTTCAGATACTTTATAAATATATAATCCAGTATAAGGTTTACTATATTTGATGCGACAGCTATATAGGATCCCATCTTGGGATGCCCGTCTATGCGCATATACTGAGCTACTCCGAGAGTCATGAACAATGCGGGAAACACAAACAGCAGCGGTCGGTAATAACCGATCATCGCCGAAGCCAGGGATCTGTCCCCATAACACATTGCAAGGCAAAGAGGGCCTGCAAACAGTTCCATGACAAGTGCCAGGGCAATTATGAGCATCATGCCGAAATATATGCTTACGGTGTAGCATCTTTTTGCCTTTACGGTATCCCTCTCACCCAGTGCTATCGAAGCCGTGGTCGAACCTCCTACCGAGAATACGAGGAAAGCGGCATTTCCCAGGGCGACTATGGGAGAACAGGCTCCCACCCCCGCAAGCGCATCCTTTCCCAGCAACTGTCCTACCAGCATGCTGTCAACCAGACTTGCCACTGCGAGCGCCGCAGACGAAAGCACCGATGGTATCAGATATTCCCTGTATTTTTCCTGTATCAGTTTATTGTTTCTTTCTGTCATAACGGCATATTCCCATGACGCCTGTCCGGATTCCTTGTCTCCTTGTTACGGAACGCGGCTATCGCCTGCAGTATCCTCTTCCTTGTCTCGCCCGGCAGGATCACTTCATCTATCATACCTATCGATGCCGAATAATACGGGTTGTAGTATTCTGCCTCGTATTCCTTCTTAAACTGTTCCCTGAGTGTTTCGGGATCTTCGGCTTCCTTAAGCTCCTTGCGTTTCAGGACGTTTACCGCTCCCTCCGCGCTCATTATGGCTATCTGTGCTATGGGCCATGCAAACACATAATCCGCGCCAAGACTCTTCGAATTCATCGCGAGATACGCGCCTCCGTGGGCTTTCCTCGTAATGAGAGTGATCTTGGGAACCGTAGCCTCCGAGAAGGCATACAGCAGCTTGGCTCCCCTTCTGATGACACCGCCCCTCTCCTGCTCTAGTCCCGGCATATATCCCGGAACATCCACTATGGCGATGACCGGTATCCTGAACGCATCGCAAAACCGTATGAACCTCGCCGCCTTTTCCGATGCCTTGGCATCAAGGCTTCCCGCCATTTCCTTCGGCTGGTTTGCGACAACACCCACTGATTCTCCGCCTATGCGCATAAAACCTATCACTATGTTCTTCGCATAATCCCTCTGTACTTCAAGGAATAGACCGCCATCGGCTATAGACAGGATCACGGGCCGTACATCATAAGGCATCCTTGCGTTATCGGGAACCAGGCTTTCAAGCCTGTCGGAACAATCAATATTCATGTATTCTTTCCAATAAGGCTGTTCATCACAGTTCTGCGGCAGATAATCCAGCAGCTCCCTGACCTTTGCAAGGCAGTTTCTGTCATCCTCATAGCAAAAATGCGCAAGTCCCGAATGCTCCATATGCATTTCGGATCCGCCGAGTTCTGCCGCCGTGACAGTCTGACCTATGGCAGCTCTTACTATATCGGGTCCCGTAAGGTACATCTGACCGTTATCCCTCTGCATTATAACAAAATCCATGAGCGCCGGGGAATAACTGGCTACTCCCGCGCAGGGTCCCAGTATCACTGCTATCTGCGGTATGACTCCCGAAGCCATCACATTCGCATGCAGTATGGCCGAGCATGCATCCATTGCATAAATGCCCTCTTCCAGCCTTGCCCCTCCGCTGTCATTAAGTGAGATATAGGGTGCCTTGTGGTTTATCGCCATCTGGATCAGCTGGCATATCTTATGGGAATTACCCTTGCTTATCGTACCTCCCATTACGGTAAAATCCTGTGCCGATATAAATACCTGCCTGCCGTTTATAAGGCCGTAGCCGGTAACTACCCCGTCTCCCGGATAATCCCTGTTGTGTATGCCCTCGATCGGCACATCCGATATCTGGAATCCGGCTATCTCTACAAAGGAATCTTTATCAACCAGCAGGTCTATCCTCTCCCTTGCAGTGAGCTTGCCTTTTTCATGCTGTTTGTCGATCTTATCCCGGCCGCCGGGCATGAGTGCCTTTTCCCTTCTCTCCTTAAGTTCCCTGCAATATTCTTCATTCCACATATGCCTGCCTCCTATCTGTTTAAAAATTCCTCATCAAAGAAACCGAGACCGATAAGCCCGTTCACAAAACGCTCCAGATAATCCGTGCCTGTCTGCGGCCAGAAAAAGCCCATCCTTGCTAGTACCTGTGTAGTAAATTCGCAGGTATACGAAACATCCCTCATTCCTGCCTTTGAATGCAGGGCTTTATATGCGCTTATGCTCTGGAGGATCTTAACCTTTGCCGGATCTTCCTGTGCCGCGGCAAACCTTCTGTCAAATTCCTCATCCTCCACATAATCTATCTTTATCCCGCAGTCCCGCATTACGTTAATGATGGCAGACAGCGGTATGATCCTGTTATTTACGGCATGGAAAAGCCGGTTTTCCACGGGAGTCCTTGAAAGCTTAAGGAAGGCTTCGCAGCTTGCATCGATCGGACCCATCCTTACGGGTGAATCCATCATGGAATATGGAAATGCCCCAAGCACGAAATATGACCTTAGCTTTCCTGCGAAGCTGTTGCTCAGATAATTAGCCTGGAATTCCCCGTCCCTTTCACGGGCCGCCAGGGTTGCGACCCTTATTATCTTGGCGTTGAGTCCCGATCCCGTGACTGCCTTCATCACCTCAAGCTCTGCCCTTAACTTGGATGAGGTATACTGGTTATCAAGCTCCTGCCCAAAGTACATGTTATGCTCATTAAGTATCATGCCCGCATTTTCCGGAGAATCACTTATCGTCCCGGAAACACTTACCGTCGAGAAGTGCACAAGCCTGGTCCCTGTATCAAGGCAGTACCTTATACAGTTCTTAACGCCTCCCACATTCACATCCTCGATATCCGTTCCGCCCGAAAAATGTTTAACGTTCGCCGCACAGTTAAATACGGTATCGATCGGAAGTCCTTTAAGCTTTTCAAGGCTTTCCGGATCCGTCATGTCACCCTCGACCGTCTTTATACGCTCCTTCATGGAGTTAAAGATATCCTTTTGCATACTTCCCGCCATATCCCCGAAATAATAATACAGGAGTTCATTAAGCCTCTGCACCCCGCTCCTTCCGCGTCTGGGCCTGACAAAGCAGTATGCCGTCCCTTCTTCGTTTTTAAGGTACTGTGCTAGCAGATGTATCCCCATGAAACCGGTCGCTCCGGTAAGCAGTATGTTTCCTATATCCTGACTCTCCCCTTTAAGGAAGGCTTCCATGGTATTGCGGGAGAGTGATCTGCCTGTCATCTCATGGTCATATCCGGAAAAATCACCCGCTCCGCTCATGTCTGTATCCGGCGTTTCGTCCGTACCCGATACAAACGCGGCAAGCGCTCTTGGCGTCTTATGTTTGAAAAGGTCGCCGAAGGTTATCTTATATCCCTTTTTGTCTGCCTCGATCACAACCGACGCCGCTATGAGTGAAGTTCCTCCTATCTCAAAGAAATCATCCGTCGCTCCTACACGCTCAAGCTTTAAGATGCCGGCAAATATCTTAGCAAAGCATTCCTCGGCTTCCCCGTTTGGAGCGACATATTCGCCCGATGAAACCGGTAAAGGCTCCGGAAGTGAACGGATATCCGTCTTGCCGTTCGGGGTCATCGGGATCTCCTTTAGCTGCATGTATGCGGTTGGGACCATGTATTTGGTAAGCTTCTTTTTAAGAGCCTCTCTCAGTTCCTTTACATCAATTTCCCTGTCGGCGGTAAAATACGCGCACAGGTTATCCTGTCCCGAGATCTTCCTGATCACAACGACCGCCTTCTTTATACCGTCCTGCGATCCTATAAGTCCGCTTATCTCGTCAGTCTCTATCCTTAAGCCCCTCAGCTTTATCTGGTTGTCCCTTCGTCCGAGTACGGTGACGTTCCCTTCCTTATCCCATCTTGCATAATCGCCGGAACGGTAGACCCTGCCGCCCCTGTATTCAACAAAGCTCTTTTCGGTCATTTCGGGAAGGTTCCTGTAACCCCTGGCAACCGAAGGCCCTCCGATAAGAAGCTCGCCCGTAACACCGGCCGGTACGGGATTACCGTCAGTGTCAACTATATATTCGATATAATTGGGCAGCGGCCTTCCTATCGTGATCTTTTCGGCTGTGGTAAGGTCCGCCATGTTTGATGAAACCGTAATCTCGGTCGGGCCGTAGGAATTCATGATGCGTCCGATATTGAGTTCCCTCAGCTTATTTAACAAAGCTGCCGGGTATGCTTCGCCTCCGCATATAACAAGCGAACACTTCGACAACGCTTCCTTAAACGGTTCATATTCCATATACTGCAGTATCCTTGAGGGCGTTGAACTGAATATATCCGCTTTGTGTATCTTTAGTGCCTCTGAAAGTGCCCTCGGATCGTTCATTTCCTCCTCGTTTGTAAATATCACGGTTCCGCCGTTTACCAATACACCCACCGTGTCCTTAAACGACATATCAAACGAGACCGTGGTCACCGATACGACCCTGACTGGTCCTTTTGCTATATGGCTGAAGAAAGGACTCCCTTCGCAGGCATTTATATAATTACAGATACCAAGGTGTGTAAGTTCGACTCCCTTGGGTTTTCCTGTGGAACCGGAGGTATATATCATGTACGCCAGATCATCCGGATTTACATCCGCTGAGATATCGCCGGATGATCTTCCCTCAAGCAGGGTATCGATAAGCAGGATATCTTCTTTTTGATAGCTCTCCTCCTGCTCCTTCGTCGTTATCATAAACCGCGCACCGGCATCGCTTATTATGTGGCTTATCCTTTCGGCGGGGTATTCGGGATCGCAGGGTATGAATGCCGCTCCCGTCTTTAACACACCGAACAGAGCCGCAAAATAATACCGGCGCCTGGGCAGAAGGAGAACGATGCTGTCTCCTTTTTTCACACCTTTATCCGAAAGATTTGAGGCCACGATATCCGATGCGTCATTAAGCTCTTTGAATGTCCACGTGCCTTCCGATGTGATGAGGGCATCCCTTTCACCGAATTTAAGTGCCGCCGTCTCAAACGCTTTATGGAGCAGTTTATCCGGGATATCGCATTTGCAAGTCATGCCAAACCCGAGCACCTTCTCTGTTTCCTTATCATCCATAAGGGATATCGATGTCACATCCGTTTCCGGCGTGTTTATCAATGTACGGACAACATTTGTAACAGACCTTGCAAAGGTATCCATATAATCCCGGCTGTAAAGGGCGTCATTATATCGCACGGTTACCTTATAACCGCCGCCTTCCTCATTTATCAGAAGTGCCGTCTTAAACTTAGGTGCTTCAAGTGCGATGGGTATCCGCTCACAATCATCGTTTTTCCCTGTTACCCCCGCCTGGTATTCATACATAAATCCGGTATCATATCCGTATTCCGACACTATCTGCATATACGGGAATATCTCATTCCTTATCCCGTCCCTTAAGACCATTCCTGCTTCCTTTACAAATCCGGAGCCGCTTATGCTCTTTTCAAGGTCAAACAGAAGAGGGATGGTATGCACGAACATGCCAACACTCCTTGCGGTTCTAACATCTTCCCTGCCCGATGAAAGCGTTGAGATCGCCACCTTCTTTGTGCCCGCGAAACGGGATGAGGCATAGACCGCAGCCGCCAGGAAAAGAGCCGCCGGCGTTGCGCCTGCTTCCCTGCAGCACTCATCCGCTTCCTTTTTGGTACAGGCGGTCATGGATACGATCCCCATAAGGCCGTCTTCTTCCTTACCCGGAAGATCGGGCGGTATCACGGTGGGTTCATCAAACAGCTTAAATCTTTCCTTATGATAAGCCCGGGCCTTCTCATATTCAGGACTGTTTTCTGACTCTTCCTCATCCGCCGCAAGATCAAAGCCGGTGTATTCTTCCCTTTTTATCTCTTCACCCTTAAGGGCTTTACAGATATCGTCTATGAGTATACTGCTCGAGAATCCGTCATAAACAAGATGGTGTACATCAAGGAGCAGGTATGCAGATCCTTCCGTCTTTATGACTTCTGCCCTGTAAAGCGGTCCTCTCATAAGGTCAAACGGGAGAACAAACTTCTTAACGTATTCCTCAAACCCTGTCCCTTCCATCTCCTTAAGGGACACCACGGGATCGGCCGGATCATTATATACAAGAAGTACCTCACCCTTATCCTGCTTAAGATGTGTGTTAAGCAGCGGATGTGCCGCAATAGCCGCTTCCGTGGCGGTCTTAAGCTTTAACGCATCCGCGTCCTTAAAGTCATAACACGCCGGAATGTTATACAGGCAGTCATCGCTTTTTTTGACCGCATCGTAATACACGGACATCTGGACCCTTGATAACCCGGAAAAGCTCCTGTCTGCTTTTCCCGATGCCTTTTTATCTTCCGTTTTTCCTCCGTTTGATACGATGCTGCTCCATTTATCTATTATCTCGTTTTCGATATCCAAAACGCTCATCCCGTCAAGGAGCTTCACTACCGAAAGTGATATTCCGAAGCGTTCGTTAAGTACAGGGATGAGTCTTATCGAATTGATCGAATCAAGCCCGTAATCCGTAAGCTTTCCGGTAACTCCGATGTTAACGTCCCTTACTGCCTCGTTTATAACGGATATTATCTTCTTTTCAAGTGAATTTAATTCCCTTGTTTCCCCGTCACTGTCAGCCTTATCGTCAAACACCGGCTCGGGCAGGGCACGCTTATTGACCTTCTGATTCTGGTTAAGCGGTATCTTTTCTATCTGCATGGTGACCGCAGGGATCATATATGGCGGTTTCCTGCTGCCTATATATTCATTAAGCCCCGCCGTATCAACAGGTTTGTCCGATACTATGTAGGCGGCGATGAACTTTCCTCCGCCGGATGCTTCAAACGCCTGTACCGTAACATCCCTTATACCCGGATACTCTCGTATGACCGCCTCGATCTCGGGAAGCTCAACACGGAAGCCTCTTATCTTTACCTGACCGTCATTCCTTCCTATGCAGTCAATATTCCCGTCAGGCAGGCAGCGAACGATATCACCCGTACGGTAGGCTCGGGCATAGCCTTCCCCGTTTTCAAACGGATTGTCAATAAACACCTCCGCATTCTTTTCGGGCCGGTTAAGATAACCCCTTCCCACCTGGTGTCCGCTTATGATAAGTTCGCCGGGCGCACCTGCAGGGAGGCGCCTTAACAGCCCGTCGCATACATAAAGCTTCATGTTGTCAAGGGGTCTGCCTATGGGAATCCTGTGATACAGCCTGTCCACCTCAAAAATGGTGGAAAAGATCGTGCATTCGGTGGGTCCGTATCCGTTATAAAGCTTAAATCCTTTATCTACATATACCGGGGCCAGCTTCTCACCGCCCGCCGACAGATATTTTAATGAACCTCCGTCATAGTACTCGGCGAACTGCCTGCAAACCTGGGTCGTCATGAAGCTGTGGGTCACGCCGGTTTCATCAAACCGTTTTTTTATAGCGGCAAGATCAAGCCTGTCTTCCTCCGGTATTATGACCACACAGGCTCCGGTTGTCAGCGCGGGGTACATATCCATCATATTTGCGTCAAAGCCGTAACTCGCGTATGCCGCCACCCGCGAACTGTCACTCAGCGAATAAAAATGCTTATACCAGCTGCAGAAGGCGGCAAGGTTGCCGTGCTCAAGCATCACGCCCTTGGGTACTCCCGTGGTACCCGAGGTATACAGCATTATAAACCGGTCCTTTAACCCGGGAGTTATCCCGGCTGTTCCTGCATCAGGCAGTTTATCCGCTTCGTCAAGGAACAATACATCTCCCTTATATCCCGGTACCCTGTCGATAAGTGCCCTGTCCGCTATAAGGAGCCCGGCGCCGGCATCACTTATCATGAATTCAAGCCTCTCGGAAGGATAGGACGGATCCAGAGGCTGGTATGCGGCTCCCGATTTGAGCACTCCCAGTGAAGCAAGAACCATATACTCCGATCTTGGTATCAAAACCGATACGACATCCTCGCGCCCTATACCCCTGTTTTTAAGACAGGCGGCAAGCCGCTCCGTATAATCATCAACCTCACGGTAACTGAATTTCTTATCCTTAAATATGACAGCCGTATTACCGGGAACTCTTGCTGCCTGTTCCCTGAACCGGGTTACCACATCCCTCTCATCATATTCCCTTTCGGCATCATTGAACCCGTCAAGCAGTTCCTTCTGCTTTTTGGGAAGAATGACTATATCCGACATCTTTTCCTTCTTAAGTAGTTCCGAAAGCACCTGTTCCACCGTCTGTGCCAGTGAATCGATATAACCTTCGGAATAATGGTCCGAACGGTACAGCACCTCAAACAGATACCTGCCGTCCTTCCTCCACAGATACAGTCTCATTTCGTAGTCGGACGGATCGGCCCGTAAGAATCCCATCCTTCTCTCCTCACCGTCAAACATTATCCTGTCGGCTGTCATATCTCCCTGATAGGCAAATGATATCTGCAGCGAAAGCTTAAGCTCATGGCTCAGATCAAGATAGGTATACAGGCTGTGTTCCCTTCCGCCCGTGGTCTGATCGTCAAGATCCTTAAGATACTCATCGACCGTACGCGAAGGATCCGTATTGCAGACCATCGGCAGTGTCCTTACGAACATTCCGCAGCTTCCCTTTATCTCATCCGTTCGTCCGGACATCGCGGATGCAACTACCGACTGTTCCGAGCCTGCAAACACTGCAAGCGCGTACCCTGCCGCTCCAAGAAAGATCGTGCTCGTACGGACTCCCGAGGTGTCCTTCTTATTCTTAACATCCGCTCCGTTTATGCTGTCAAAGGGGTAAAACCGCTGACTGAAGCTTTCCTCTTCGTCGTACACATCGGGCTCCGGGAACTGGCACTCGATATCCGACAACAGTTCCCTGTAATACTCCCTGTCCTTTTCAAAACCTGCTTCCTTTTCACTCTCTATCTCCTTCTGCGCAAGTTCATATGGAAGAAAGTCCGCCCCGCCTATATCGAGGCCGCCGAATGCAGCTTCAAAATCACGCACCATTATCTGCCTTCCGGTACCGTCAAGTATGATATGGTGAAAGATCATAAAAAGCACAACGGAAGAAGGCGTATCCGCGATAACGATCCGATACATCCTTCCTCCGTTTAGATCCATGTCAGGGTAGTAATCCTCCGGTGACGGAGGATCCTCCTTTGCATTGTCATATTCGATCACGGGCTTTTCCCCGCAGTCATACTTATACAGCCTGCCCTGTTCATCCTTCTCTATCCTTGCCGTGAATATCCTGTGCTTTTCAAACAGTTTTATAACGGCATTTTCAATACGCGTTTTGTCCGTATCCACGGGCAGCTCAACGCTCCATCCCACCAGATACGCCTTCTTTCTGCCGGGATTTAACGTACAGGCCAGATACAGTGACATTTCTTCCTTTGATAACGGATACTCTTTTCTCATAGTCCTCCTTTAACCGATTGACAAAGCTTATCCCTCAATAGTTCTTTATATAAGTTGATAATTTGCCGCCCCGTCTGTTCTTTATAAGCTCCCCGTCCGAACATATTACCTTAAAACCGCTTAAACCCTCTGCCTCCATATAATCCGTAAATCTCCTTTTTGTTTCTTCAAGCACCTTAAGCTTATCATATCCCGGAGCAGTTATAAGACGTATCTCCATCTCATCCGGTGCGTTCTGTATATACTGATAAAGTAAAACCTCAGCTCCGATAAAAAAATCAAGGACAGTCATTACTATGGGCTTGCCGCAGAATTCAAATATGCCTCCCTGCCTGCCCTTTATCTCCATCCACGAAAACGGCCCGTCATATCCGTCATCGTATGTATGGATCCTTACTTTGTCGCTCATGTAATAACGTATTATCGGCTGTATCCCGTTCGTAAGATCGGTGATATAGATACCGTCCGACCACTCATCCGTATCGGGCGGCATTACATTGCCGTTTTTGTCCACCGGTTCTATTATGATCCAGTCCTCATTGATACGTAAATGCGGCGTGTCGGAAGCCATTGCGGCCTCCCCGCCCTCGGTTGAACAGTAATTGTTTATGATCCTGCACCCGAACGCTTTCTTTACCAGATTGAAAATATCATCTGACATCACTTCGGCAGAAGATGCCACCATATTAAGGTGAAGGTTCAGCCTTCCGTCAAGCTGCGCTCCTGCCAGCAGGGCAAGCGAAGAAGGATAACCCGACAGGGCTTCGGGGTTAAAATCACCCACCGTCTTAATGATCTTTTCCGACGGTTCTGCGGTACTTACCACAATAAAATTATCCTCATATCCCGGATTGGCTGCCAATGTTCTTAAATATGAATTGTATGAAGAAGCACCCTTGTTTGTAAATACGACCGCAGCCCTTTTATGCTTCCTTATATCCATATATTCAGCGACATCCTTAAGCAGGCGCCTTTTAAGCATGCCTCCGTGTATAACGTTATGATAACTGTCCCTTCACATGGGCATCGGCTCCCCCGTGGTACCCGATGTATGCAGAGCCGTATACTTTCCCATATAAAGCAGGCCTGCATTCATATCATCGGTAAAGGCAAGCACATCCTTTCTGTCTATCCCTCTTTCCGTTACCCATTCATCGTAACAGGGAATAAGATCCTCCTTCCTTACCGGCGGCAGATCACTCAAAACAGGATCGCGGGGTACATCCCTGTAAAGCCTGTTAAAGTACGGCGATCCTTCCCTTATAATACAAACGAGCTCCTTAAGCCTTTCCGTCTGAAGGCTCAGAAGCTCATTTCTTGTAAGGCCCTCGGCCTCTTCAAGCATCTTTAAAGCTTTTTCATTATCGACAGTTCTCATGTGATCTCCTTAACTTCCCCCGTAAATACGGTTCGTGCGGGTCCAGTCATGTATATGTGTCCGTCTTCCTCATTCCATTCTATCATAAGATCGCCGCCTCTTAAACAAAGAACTGCCTTTCTCTCACTCCTTCCGGTAAGTACCGCGGCTACAAGCGATGCGCAGGCGCCTGTCCCGCAGGCCAGAGTTTCACCGCTTCCCCTCTCCCAGACGCGCATCTTAAGGTGACTCTTATCGATAACCTTTATAAACTCGGTATTAACTCCTTCCGGGAATGCGGGATGATGCTCATATGAAGGACCGATCTTTTCAAGCTCAAGAGAGTCCGTATCATCAACGAAAATAACCGCATGCGGATTGCCCATTGAAACCGCCGTCATCTTCTCATCCTTACCGTTAACGTTATAGGTAACGTTAATAAGCCTGCCTTCATCATCCGTGCCTTCAACCGTTTGCGATGCATCGGCCGGGATATCCTCCGCCTTAAGTATGGGCTCTCCCATATCGACCCTGACAGTATCAACCTTACCGTCCTTTACATTAAGATACAGTGTCTTAACGCTTCCGCAGCTTACGATCTTAACGGGATTCAAGTCTGTAAGACCGTTATCGTAGACGAACTTTGCCACGCACCTTATGCCGTTCCCGCACATCTTTCCGCGCGAGCCGTCGGCGTTGTACATTTCCATTTCAAAATCAGCCTCATCGGAAGGATTGATGAATATGACACCGTCACCGCCGATACCGAAATGCCGGTCGCTTAACTTTATCGCTATCTCCGATCTGTCCTTAACCTCCTGGTCTCCCGTATAAACATAGATATAGTCATTTCCGCAGCCATGCATCTTCGTGAATTTCATGATTTTCTCCTGCTTTCTATCTTTTTTATTATCACGGGATCGTTCCGCGCGATGCGCTCCCTCCCTATATCTCCGATATCCTCGGCGTTATCTCTTCAAGCACATCAAGCAGTATCCTGACCGTGTCAAGCGATGTGAACATCGTGACCCCGTTTAGGATCGCGCACTTCCTTATTGCCTCTCCGTCAACGTAATGGATACCCGACAGGATCGCCCTGGTGTTTACTATATAACTTACATATCCGGCACGTATCGATTTTAATATCTCGTCGCTTCCTTCGGATAGTTTGCCTCTGATCCTGGTCTTTATCCCGTGTTCCTTTAAGAAGACTCCGGTACCTATTGTGGCTTCGATATTAAATCCGAGCTCATAGAATCTCTTTACAAGAGGAAGGGCTTCTTCCTTATCCTCATCCGCGAGGGTAAAGATGACCGTGCCGTACTGCTTCATCTTGATGCCCGATGCCTGGAGTGCCTTGTAAAGTGCCCTGTTAAGACTCCGGTCATAACCTATCGCCTCACCCGTTGATTTCATCTCGGGTGACAGATACGCATCCATTCCGTAGAGCTTCTCAAATGAAAAAGCAGGTGCCTTTACGTACCAGTGATCCTTTTTCACGGGTTCCTTTCCGGCGTATCCCTGTTTCTCAAGGCTTTCCCCGAGCATTACCCTTGTAGCGATATCGACAAGCGGGACACCGGCTGACTTTGACAGGAAAGGAACGCTCCTTGATGCCCTCGGATTGACTTCTATTATATAAACATTCTCATCATCATCCACGATGAACTGGATGTTATAAAGTCCCACGATCCCGATGCCCGTGCCAAGCTTCTTTGTATAATCGGCTATCGTTGCTTTTACCTTATCCGATATCGAAAACGGCGGGTACACGCTGGTAGAGTCACCCGAATGCACTCCTGTCCTCTCCACGAGCTCCATGATCCCCGGAAGGAATACATCCTTACCGTCGCAGATCGCGTCTATCTCAACTTCCTTGCCGACCACGTATTTATCGACAAGGACCGGCCTGTCCGTATCCACCTCGACCGCGTTCTTAAGATACTTGACAAGCATCTCCTCGTTGGCAACGATCTCCATCGCACGGCCGCCCAGTACAAAGCTCGGACGTACGAGCACGGGATATCCTATCTCCCTTGCAGCCTTCTTGCCTTCTTCGATGTTCGTTACCGCAACACCTGTCGGATGGGGAATGTTAAGACTTATGATCACGTTCTCGAATGCATCCCTGTCTTCCGCGGCAAATATGGCATCCGGATCCGTTCCGATTATCTTAACGCCCCTTGCCGCAAGCGGTTCGGCAAGGTTTACGGCCGTCTGTCCTCCGAGCGAAGCAATGACTCCCTCAGGCTTTTCAAGGTCGATTATGTTCATGATATCCTCGACCGTCAGCGGCTCGAAATACAGCTTATCCGCCGTGGTGTAATCCGTTGATACGGTCTCGGGGTTATTGTTTATGACTATCGCCTCATAACCCATATCATGGATGGTCTTGACCGCGTGTACCGTGGAATAATCAAACTCCACGCCCTGTCCTATCCTTATCGGTCCGGAACCCAGCACAATGACTTTCCTGTTATCCGAGATCCTTGACTCGTTCTCATCCTCGTAAGTCGAATAAAAGTAGGGCACGTAACTCTCAAACTCGCTCGCGCAGGTATCTATCATCTTGTATACGGGCCTTATATTATACTCTTTGCGCTTCTTCCATATATCATCTTCGCTCTGCCCCGTAAGACGGCCTATCGTTTTATCGCAGAAGCCCATGCGCTTTGCCTCATAGAGGAGTTCCTTCGAAAGCTCATCAGCTTCCGTGATCTTTGTCTCAAGCGCAACGATATCCTTGAGCTTATCGAGGAAGAACATATCTATCTTTGTCCTTAAGTAGATGACCTGGGGATCGACGCCCATCCGGAGCAGCTGCGCTATCGCATAGATCCTGTCATCGGTTCCCTCTTCAATATAGTCAAGGAGCTTTTTGACTTTGTCTTCATCACCGTAAAAGTCACCTTTATCCTGTTTCACTTCCGGGTCAAACTTGGCGGAATACAGATAGTCGTAGCCCTCTTCAAGCGATCGTATGGCTTTAAGCAGGCTCTCCTCCATCGTCCTTCCGACGCTCATGGTCTCACCGGTTGCCTTCATCTGCGTCGACAAAGTATTGGATGCCGTCGTGAACTTATCGAACGGGAACCTCGGCATCTTTGTGACCACATAATCAAGCGCGGGCTCAAAGCAGGCCGGTGTGTTCGCTAACATTATCTCGTCAAGATCCATGCCGACAGCTATCTTGGCAGACACCCTTGCTATGGGATATCCGCTTGCCTTTGATGCGAGTGCCGATGACCTTGATACCCTGGGATTTACCTCGATAACAAAATATTCAAAGGATTCAGGATCAAGAGCGAACTGTACGTTGCATCCGCCCTTTACCTTAAGAGCCCGGATGATGCGTATCGCACTGTCCCTTAACATATGGTATTCCTTGTTTGTAAGGGTCTGGCTTGGTGCTACTACTATGGAATCACCGGTATGTATTCCGACCGGATCTAAGTTTTCCATGTTACAGACGGTTATAACGGTGTCATTTCCGTCCCTTATCACTTCATATTCTATTTCCTTATATCCCTTTATACTCTTTTCGACCAGCACTTGATGGACAGGTGATAATTCAAGCGCATGCTTCATCATCCTCTCCATCTCTTCGGGATCGGATGCAAATCCGCCGCCTGTACCGCCTAAGGTAAACGCCGGACGGAGGATGACCGGATATCCTATCTCTTCAGCAGCCTTAAGTCCCTCCTCCACAGTAACTGTTATCATCGAAGGTACGACAGGCTCACCTAACTGTTCACACAGCTCCTTGAACTGTTCCCTGTCTTCCGCCTTCCTTATGCTTTCGGCATCGGTTCCCAAAAGTTCGATCTCGCATTCCCCGAGAACTCCCTTGTCGTAGAGCTGCAATGAAAGGTTAAGTCCTGTCTGCCCTCCGATACCCGGGACTATCGCATCGGGTCTCTCGTAACGGCAGATCCTTGCCATGTATTCAAGTGTGAGCGGCTCCATATATACCTTGTCCGCTATGGAATGATCGGTCATTATCGTTGCGGGATTTGAGTTTGCCAGAATGACTTCGTAGCCTTCCTCCTTAAGCGCAAGACAGGCCTGTGTTCCTGCATAGTCAAACTCCGCGGCCTGGCCGATGACTATGGGACCCGATCCAATTACCAGTACCTTTTTTATATCAGTCCTCTTAGGCACTTTACTCACCTCCCATAAGTCTTATGAAATTATCAAACAGATATGTGCTGTCCTGCGGGCCGGGTGCACTCTCGGGATGGTACTGTACCGAGAACACCTTATCCTCTTCACTGTATACACCTTCCACGGTATTATCGAGCACATTTATATGCGATACCTTAAGACCGGTTCCCTTAAGGCTTTCTTCATTAACCGCGTACGAGTGATTCTGACTTGTTATCTCTATCCTGCCCGTCCTTATGTCTTTGACGGGATGGTTTCCGCCCCTGTGTCCGAACTTAAGTTTGTAGGTCTGCGCACCGTAAGAAAGAGAGAGCAGCTGATGTCCCAGGCATATGCCGAACATCGGAAGCTTTCCTCTCAGCTCCTTTAACGTATTTATCACCTCGGGTACGTCGGTCGGATCTCCGGGACCGTTTGATATGAAAAGCCCGTCGGGCGACAGCGCAAGTATATCCTCGCTCTTTGTGTTATACGGAACGATGATCACGTTGCACTTATGTTTATTAAGCATCCTTACTATGTTGGATTTCATGCCGCAGTCTATCGCGACTACATGATATCTTGGTTTTGAAGTGCGGCTGAACCACCTTTTTGCGCAGCTGCAGCGGCTTACGGCGTCATGCCTTACCGGTGTTTCCTTTATCTTTTTAAGACCTTCTTCTGTGGATGTGCCGATCCCTGTAACGAGCACACGCCTTGAACCCAGATCCCTTATGCTGCGCACGAGCTTACGTGTATCCACTCCGTATATCCCGGGTACTCCGTTCTCTTCGAGAAGTTCACCGAGTGTCCGTGTTGCCCTGAAATTCGACGGATTATCGTTTATGTCCCTTACGATAAAAGCCGACGGTGCTATGTACTTACTTTCGTAATCCTCATCCGTGATCCCGTAATTGCCTATGAGCGGGTAAGACATCACCACAGCCTGGTCGGTATATGACGGGTCGGACACGATCTCCTGATAACCGACCATTGATGTATTGAACACTATCTCACACACCGCATCGGTTTGTGCTCCGAACCCAAACCCCGGATATTCGCTCCCGTCTTCGAGGATCAGTTTTCTGTCGTAAGTCATTGTTTTCTCTCCTTTGCCCGTACAGGATCTGAGTATATCGATCTACTGATCAACCCTGTTACGGCTTTCACCGTTTAAAAATGCCTTTATATTAAGATATATCTCATCAACGCAGCGCTGCCTCGCCTCAACGCTTGCCCATGC
>JAEEGL011895843.1_pt1 | contig 18927 bp, 18 predicted proteins | sample 9134231 | NCBI WGS metagenome assembly JAEEGL01 (sample SAMN16246548, study PRJNA631951) | gut metagenome | biome: gut microbiome; feature: rumen; material: fiber-attached | host: Bos | place: Iran: Karaj | collected 2018-10 | reverse complement strand
TTTGCAAGCTTGGGTTTTGTCGCAGTCTTTATCGGCAACGCAAACTTTGCGGCAAATACTTTCTATGCAGATGAGCGGAGTAGGGCAATTGTTGTCCTGCGAGCAGGCATCTCCCTCTTTTTCCGGTGTCTTACCGGCGGTTGGATCGTTTTTACAGGCCGTAATGGTTAATAAAAATGCCAGCCCGTAGCCTACCCAAAAATACCTGCATATTTTGTGTTGCATTGTTTACTCTCCCAAAATGTATGGCTCAGAATTGAACCATAGGAATGAGCACCGATTAACATTATTTGTAACAAAATTTATAATTGCAAGTAGTAATGCTGTTAACAGAGATTGTTGTTAAAAGAAATGTGCCAATGATAAGTGCTCTAATGGATTTTGCTTAGTTGTCTTTTAGCTTTTTAATGATCTGTGTGGAAGAATGGTTTTTAGGATCGCCGGCAATAACTACCCTGCCGCCAAACTCCTTTACCAGAGCGCTTTCCGGGACATTTTCCGGGGTGTAATCTGTGCCTTTTACATGAAAATCCGGGCGGATAGCGCGAATGACCTCAGAGACGCTTTTTTCGTTAAAAATAACCACATAATCAACGCCGGTCAGAGCTGCCACCATTTCGGCACGCTCCTCCTCTGGGATGATAGGGCGTGAGTTGCCCTTGCTCATTTTGACGGATGAATCACTATTTACAGCCACCACCAAAATATCTGCCAATTTGGCTGCCGCCTGCAAATAACGCACATGACCAACGTGAATCATATCAAAAGCACCGTTAGCTAATGCAATATTGGCACCGGCCGCTCTAAGCGGCGGCAAAAGCTCCGAGAGCTTGGAAAGAGTAACAATTTTATCCTTAGTATTTGGTGAGTTACGCATTTTTGTCTTCCAGAAGTTGTTGTGGATCTACGGTGGCGGCGCCCATGCGGGTTACCACAATACCGGCCCCTTTATTGGCCAGTTTCATGGCCTCTTTGGGGCTCATGCCGGCTTCTATCCCCATGGCAAAAAGGGCAATAACTGTATCTCCTGCTCCGGTGACATCGGTAACCTCCGTGCTGCCATCTGCCGGAATTAAAAACGGTTTTTTGCCAGGCTCAAAAAGTGCCATGCCTTGGCTGCCGCGAGTGACCAGAGCCATTTTAAGTTGCAAAGAATCCAAAATATACTCACCGGCTATGCTGACAGCGGCGGCTGTTTCGGCCGGTTTACCGCAAAAGGCTTCGGCTTCCGGGGTATTGGGGGTAACGGCTTTAACGCCGCTGAAGGCGCCCAAGTTATAGCGGGAATCGACATAAACCGGCAAACCGGCTGCGGCCAGAGCACGTATCTTGTCAATAACGGCTTTGGAAACTGTTTGACTGCCGTAATCAGAAACGATTAAAAGGTCGCAAACGCGGCTGATTTCATCGAGTTTTTTCAGTAATTTTGCCTGTTGTGCGGCGCTTGGTGCGTTATCCGGTTCTCGGTCGAGACGCAAAACCTGCTGGCGCATGGTGCCGAAAGCCCCGGCCAAAATACGGCTTTTAACGGCAGTGGGGCGGTTTTGGCACTCTACCAAGCCATCCGGCCTGCAGCCCATAGCGGTAAAAAGTTCTTTGAGATGGCGCCCACCTTCGTCATTGCCGATATAGCCCAGCGGATAAACGGTAGTATGCCAGGCAGCTACATTGGCCACAGCATTGGCCGCACCGCCGGGGCGGTATTCAGCGCGTTCATGGCGCACTACCAACACCGGCGCTTCGCGGGAAACGCGGCTCGTTTGGCCGTAGATATATTCATCGAGAATCATATCACCGATGATGGCAATTTTGAGTGCTTCTATTTTAGACAACAGTTTTTTCGTGAGCATATTTTCCTCGTTTGGCACATTTTGTGACAAGCCCGGCCGCGACCCTTATAGTGAAAGTCGCAGCCTGCTTATAGACTGCTTGGCGCTTTGGAGTCAAACTATGTTAAAATACTTTGTAATAATGGCCTCTTTGATGGCGCTTTCCACTCAAGAAACAGTAGAAGTTATCCCGCCGCTTTCTAACGGGCACCTTAGTTTATTGCATTTTAAAAAAGATGTCAGCAGTTGCCAATTTGTTGATACTAAACTGGAATTTTTTGTACTCAATGGCCAAAAATGCGCCTTTGCCTCATTGCCGCATGCTTATAGTAAATCAACAGCTACGCTTGCCTGTGCTGCCGATGGTAATAGCGAAAGTGTGGAACTACCGGTAATTGCAGCAGAATATGAAACAAGTACTCTCAAGGTCGATAAAAAATTTGTGGATAAAAAACCACCGGCTCTTAAAGCCCGCATAAAAAAAGAGGGAGCTAAAGTCCAGGCGGCATTAGCTGATTTAGACGCTGAACGCCATTGGCAAGGCGAGTTTTTCTGGCCGCGCGATGATGCTATTACCAGCCCCTTTGGTGTGCGCCGCCTCTTTAATGGGGTGCAAAAATCGGTGCATTTCGGCTTAGATCTTGATGGCAAGGTTGGGGATCCTATTTACGCTATGGGTGACGGGCGTGTGGCTCTCGCTTCGCCGGACCATTTTTATCCCGGCAGTTTGGTGATTATCGACCACGGCCAGGGGCTGCAATCGCTCTATTTTCATATGTCGCGCCTTGATGTAAAAACCGGCGATATGGTGAAAAAAGGGCAGCTCATCGGCGCTGTGGGCAAATCAGGGCGCGTCACCGGTCCCCACCTGCATTGGAGCACTAAACTCCATGGCAATTATTTTGATCCGGCCGATCTTTTTAGGGAAGAATTAAAAAAGTGGTTAAGGTAATTTAGCCAAAAGATTCTGCGCCTCTTCCGTCACTTCTTCGTCTTCATCCAGGCTGATGACGCTTTTTAGCTTTTGCTTTAAAAAGGCGGCTCGTTTTAATAAGTCGTTTTCCAGGAGATCATTCAGCTGTTCCAGCGCGGCGAGGGCAATGGCCGGATTACTGTGCTCGGTGGCCGGAATGAGCACATCTTCTACTCTGGGCAGGGAGTTACTCATCTTGTAGAGTTTTGTGAGATATTCCATGAGCTTAGCCGGCTTTTCCTCGCTGCGAATTTTTTTGATGAGCTCATGGCGCTCTTTGCTCTCTTCGGAAACCGGTGCTTCGGCCAGTTTTTCGGCTATGCCAGGCGCGAGTGAGCCGCCGGAGAAGATTTTGTCCAGTTCGCTCTTATAATGGCGTGACTCTATTTCTTCTTTCCTCGCCCGCCTTTTGCCGCCGGGGCTACTATTATCGCTGCGGTAATAGCTGCGCTCACGCATATTGTCTATTTCGCGCCAACTTCGTCTGGGACGATCATCATCGGCCATAATTTAAGCTCCTTTACACCAATTCGCGGTGGTTAAAGTTGAGGGCAGCGAGACCCAAAACAATGGCAATATAGCTTATTCCGTAGATGAGCGCAGTAGAAATAAAGCCGCCCGGAATTTCCAGATTATTGGCTACCTGGGTGTGCAGGGAAAAGCTGCTCAAATCGGGTAAAATGTAATAAAGTATCTCGGTTATGCCGGTGACTATGGGATTATCGGCTCTTCTGGCCAGGTAGATGAGGTCATCGGTGAGTGTGCCGCTAACCCAGATGGTGAGCGTAGCAATGACGGCCACCACCGTGCCCGATATAGTAGCAAAAGCGATAGCCAGCGCGGCAATGACACCAAGAGCTAGTAGCTGCATAATATCGGCCAGCCAAAAGAGCAGGGTTGGGGGTTGGCCCAGCATGAGGAGCACCAAAGAGACCAAAATGGCCATGGCAATGGTATTGACGGCCAGCACCATCATAATGCCCAAGTATTTGCCCAAAATGAACTGAGTGCGATTAACGGGGCGGGCCAAAATGGTGTAAATAGTGCGCCGCTCAATCTCATGGGAAAAGCTGCTGACGCCGATAAAAATGGCAATAAGAGTGCCAAAAATGGTGATAGCGCCCAAGCCGATATCCATAGTGATGCGCTTCTCCGCGCCCAGTGAGAGGGTGCCGATGATGAGCGAGAGGATGATCATGGCAATGGCAAAAACCAATAGATTCAAAAAGAGGCGGTTTCTGATGGACTCCTTAAAGGAGTTTTGGGCAATGGTTAAAATACTTCTCATTTTTCAGCCTCACTTGTGTTTTTAAGAATATCCAAAAAGACATCTTCCAGCGACGGGCGGCGGGCTTCCACCTTGATGATGAGGGCGCCGCCGGCTACTAGAGCATTTACAAAAGAGGCCACATCTTCCTTTTTGATTTCAAAGACCAGGCCGCTCTCCTTTTCCACCAAAAGAGTGGAATTTTTGAGCAGTGATTCTTTGAGCTCGGGGGAGACATTGCCGGCCTGCACTTCGTAATGGTCGCTATCGGGAGCGATTAAGTCGGCCACTTTGCCTTCGGCTATGGTCTTGCCTTTATTCAAAATAACCAGCCGCTCGCAAATCATCTCCACATCGGAGAGAATATGAGTGGAAAAGAAGATTGTTTTGCCCTCTTTTTGCAAATCCAGCATGATATTGCGCACATCGGCGCGGCCAATGGGGTCGAGGCCGCTTAAAGGCTCATCCAAAATAAGGAGCTTCGGGTCGGCGATGATGGCCTGAGCCAATCCCACCCGCTGCAACATACCTTTGGAAAATTTTCTAAGAGCTCTATCCATGGCGTGAGAAAGGCCCACGCGCTCCAAAAGCTCGGGAATTTTTTTCTTCAAAAGAGCCTGATCCAGGCCGCAAAGTTTGCCGTGAAATTGCAAAAATTCCCGCGCTGTCAAATATTCGTGATAATAAGCATGCTCCGGCATGAGTCCCACCTGTTGGCGGATAGCCGGGTCTTTAAAGGAGCCGCCCAGCACCTTTACCGTGCCGCCTTCGGGGCGCACTAAGTTACAAATCGTTTTGATAGTTGTAGTTTTGCCGGCGCCGTTTGGCCCTAAAAAGCCATAAATTTCGCCCTCTTTTACGCTGAAACTCACATCGGAGAGGGCCTGGAATGGGCGCAGCTTTACGCCCACTTTAAAGCTTTTTTTGAGGTGCTCTACCTCTAAAATATTCTTTTCTTCACTCATCGCTGTCTCCATCATTAACGGCTTTGCTGCTAATGCGTAACCTGTCTTTATGAGTACTGCTGATGACCGAGCCGTCTTCGCGCAAAATATAATTGCCGCCAAAGGGCTCTTCGGGAATAGCCGGTATAATTCCGCCTTCTACCAAATCATTAAGGCTTTCCGGCAAGCGGCCCTGAGTTATTTGATATTGCTTAACCGCTTTTTCCAGCTGATTTAAAGCTATTTCCACAAGCAGCGCATTGCGCCGATCCATATAGCTCTCTTTAAGGCGCTCATCGTCAATAGTAGGCAGAATTTCCTCAATAAAGGCGAGGCCCATTTCCGGTGAGCCGCCTTGGGCCGCCAGGCGGGCGGCGAGTGGAGCCAAAAAATCGGGGGCCTCCGGGGAGCGGGCGGCAGCGGCAAAGGCGTTAGCCGCCTCAGTGTAGCGGTGCTCGAAATAGAAGAGATTAAAGCCCAGTAAATAGGCGATTTTGTAATTATCAGGCAGATATTTTCGCCCCTTAAAGAGTAATTTGCTGGCCAGAGTATAATCCATGCCCATGAGGGTGAGCGAGAGGCCGCCAAAAGTGTAGGGGCGGTCAAAATAGGGATCCATATCGGTGGAAAGCTCCAAAATAGCAGCGAGAAGCGGGTGCGGGTGCTTCATCTTCATGTATTTTCTGGTGCCAAAGTGCTGGATGGCTTTTAAATAGTAATAATCGGCCGCCACCGAATCCAGTTCCAGCCAGAGCAATTTGGCTACTTGAGTGGTTGGCAGAGTTTCCAAAACGTCAAATTGGCGAATCTCGCTGTAATCGCTGCGTAAATGACGGTGCAGACCAAAGTTGAGCCCGCAAATAAGAGCAAAAACGATGATGCTTAAAATGCCTTTTTTGATAGAATTCATCTGCTTATTTACCTCTGGTAGCCGCATAAGCGGCCGCTTTATCTCTTAACCAGCGCAAAATAGCCAGCTCCGCCGGATCATCTGCGGCCAGATATTCCGGGTGCCACTCGAGGCATAACAAATTAGCTCTCTCTTTTAATCCCAAAGCTTCAATAACGCCGTCTTGGGCCACGGCCAGCGGGATGAGCGCCGGAGCAATATCCTTAATCAGTTGATGGTGTGTGCTGTTGACTTTTAGTTTGTCGCAGCCGGTTATCAGGTGTAGGAGTGAGCCGTTTTTTACCGTCACTTCATGGTAGGGCTGATGGTGATTAAAAGGCTGAGTGTGGTTCAAAGTTTCCAGCACTTTTTGCCGCAGGGTGTAATCTTGATAGAGCGTGCCGCCAAGGGCTACATTGATGAGCTGAAAGCCGCCGCATATACCCAAAATCGGCATATTTCGCTCCAGTGCGTCTTGCAAAAGAGCTGCTTCCATGTTGCTGCGCTCTTCCAGTACGGCTCCGCATTCCGGCAGAGTTTCTTCACCATACATTTGGGGCGGAATATCATAAATACTGCCGCTTAAAATTAGGGCATCGGCTGTATTTAGGAGCGTCTCCCGGGCTTCAGCGGTTACCGGATAGGTGATAAGCGGCAAAGTTTGTAAGGTCAAAAGGTGGTTATAAAGCGGCCTCTTTAAAAAAAGAGTACTGTCAACTACGCCTAAACGCTCACTTTTTCCTTGGTCACAGGTATTGGCAATAATCGGTGTGTGCATATTTGTGGCAGACCCTTCACAAACGACAACGAATGGTATATAGCAATTTTTAGGTGCTTATGCAACTTCCAGGAGGTGGGAAATGGAGCTTAGGTGCTCCCGTTGCCCTCAGCTGATTACCGGAAATCCTAAAGTGTGTCCAGCGTGTGGGGCGCCGGTTGTAGAATATAATGAAGTAACGCGCAGTTATGTGTTGCCTGATGAATCTCCAAAGGACGAAGGTGACTCCGCGAGCCCGGAATGGCGGCCGGTATCTCTCCCCAAAGGCCTGGTTGATGATGGCATCGGGGCCTCGGCAGAGATGGATCTTAACGGCGATAAGGGTGTTAAAGTTGAGAAAAACCCTTTGCCGGAAGAAGATATTGAACCGGCTTACGGCATGGTGAACGGCCAGGTTATGAATAACCCAGCTGCTTCTGCCCGCCAGCCCTTTAATGCCCGTCAGAAAAAAATGATAATGCTGATGGCAGTGGGATTAGCCATCGTTTTATTAGGGCTTGGGCTCGTTATCGGCCGTCATCTGAGTAAGAACGAAAGCCTTTATGTGGCTTGGCCGGTGGCCAATGTTTATAGCGATCCGGCTTATGGTTTGCCGATACACATTCTCTCGCGCGGAGAAACAGTTTTTAAACTGGATGTTCAGGGGCCTTTTTATAAAATCAGCGATTTAGACGGCAAAATCGGTTTTGTGGAAAAGAGTAAACTTTCCGAAAAAAAACAGCCTTATATAAAAGGTTCAAGCTTTTACGGCTGTAAGCAATATCTTAGCGAAGATAGCCCGAGTATTTGTGAAAAGAGGGCAGAAGAGCAATTTAATGAATGTAATGAAAGCTGTGCCGAGGATATTTCCGGCAGTTGTAAAGCCACATGCCAGAATTTATTGGTTACCTGTAAGTCCAGGTGCGGCAAATAATGAGCTATTTAATCTATAGACGCTAGTGCGGAAAAAATATATAAGACGCCTTACCGGACTTAGCGCAATGGCTGTTAAGGGAGGGAATATGTCAGAAATTTTTGCCAAAAGACGCCGCATAATGATGGAGCACATGCAAGAGGGGGTAGCTATAATCCCCGCCGCGCCGGTGCGCCCTTATGGTAATGGTCTTGAATATTCCTATGTTCCCGACAGCAATTTTTATTATCTCACCGGCTATCGAGAGCCGGAAGCCATAGCGGTTTTGCGCCCCGGCCATGAGCGCCCGTTTGTCCTTTTTGTGCGTGATAACGATAGCTTTGCCGAGACTTGGTTCGGCAAACGTAGCGGTGTCAAAGGCGCACTTGAGAATTATGGTGCCGATGAGGCTTATCCTATTGGTGAATTTGCTGCTAAGCTACCTGAATTACTTAATAATAAACCAAAATTGTTTTATCGCTTCGGTGCTTCCGAATATGATGGCACCGTTTTGTCTGCCATTGCCGCTCTGCGCGGGAAAATGCGCCTGGGTTTTTATCCGCCGCGTACCATTATCGATCCTGATTTGATTTTGGGGGAACTGCGCCTCTTTAAAAACGAAGCCGAAGAAATAGACCTCTTCCGCAAAGCTTGTCAAATTAGTTCCGAGGCCCATATTGCCGTGCTGAAAAAATTGCCATTCTGCAATAATGAGGCCGATCTTGAAGGCGAATTTTACCTGGCTCTAAGGCGCCTTGGGGCGGAGAGAGTTTCTTTTAATACCATTGTGGCGGCCGGAGTAAACGGCTGCACTCTTCACTATGAGGAAAACCGCGCCGCTCTTAATAGAGGCGATTTGGTGCTTATTGATGCCGGTGCGCAATATCAAGGCTGGTGTGGCGATATATCGCGTACTTATCCGATAAGCGGCACTTTTTCCAAAGAGCAGGCCGAACTTTATGAGATAGTTTTGGAAGCTCACCGCGTGGCTATTGCTGCTTCCAGGCCCGGTACCACGCTTGATGCCATTATGGCTGAGTCGGTTAAAGTGCTCTCCGCCGGTATGGTAAACTTAGGCTTCTTCCCCACTAAAGATGTGAACTCTGTTATTGAAGAAGGCCTTTATAAACAATATTTTATGCACCGGGTGAGTCACTGGCTTGGTCTCGATTGCCATGATGTTGGTGATTATCACATTGGCGGCAAAGCGCGCATTGTGGACAAAGGTATGGCCTTTTCTATTGAACCCGGGCTTTATGTGGCTCCCGGTAGTGGGGCGCCGGAGCGCTATCATGGCATTGGTATTCGCATAGAAGACGATGTCTTGCTTACCGATAACGGCTGCGAAGTTTTAACTGCTGTGCCAAAAGAAATAAACGAAATAGAGGCTATTTTAGCTCAAGCTAAAAATGCCAATTAATGTAATTAGTTGGAGGAATTATGTATCCCGATAATCGCCAGAATTTTTACCGGAACAATCAAAACGATGACAAGGGCCGGCAACAGAATATGAATAATAACAATAATATAACAGCTAAAAAAGATGAATCTGAAGTGGCTACTCTTACCAAAGCCCTGGGTAAGGCTATTAGCCGGGCGGTAGTAAAAAACAGCAAAGCCTTTTTGAGCGAAGCCATCAGCAGCGGTATTGCCGGCGGAGTGAAAGATTTGCCGACAGCTATAGCTGCTAATATTAAGGAAAGCCTCAAGGATTTGCCGGCGCTAACCGCTCCAGCGCCTCAAAAAGCCGATATAGATATTACCAATATGGTAAGCGGCGAAGAGTACGAAAAGCTGGAATCAATGCTGCGCCAAAAAGAGGAGCGCCTGGCTGAGGTACGCCGCCAGGCTCTTACGGCCGAGGCCGAGGTGCAGCGCTTGAAATCGGTGCTGGATACTAAAGAACTGGCTATTCAGGAAAAGCTCACCATGCTCTCCAAAGCCAATGCCGAAAATAAAGAGCTCAAGCTGCAAATGGTTGATCTTGAAGGCAAAGTGCGCATTATGCGCAAAGATGCCGAGGACGCTGCCAATAAAGTAAAACTGGCCCAGACCGATAAAACCGAAGCCGAGAGCGCAAGAGAGGCCTTAAAAACCGAGCTGGAGAGTCTAAAAGCCGAATTGCTGGCTAAGGAAGAGCAGCTTAAAGAGGCCAAAGAGGCCCAAAATGCGGCGCTTGTTGCAGCCGCTGCTAAGGTGAATAAAGCAGCGCCCAAGGAGGCAGAGGCAAAAGCTCCAAAAGTGGCTAAAGCGGCTAAAACGGCCGCTCCTGCCCCCAAGGCCGACAAAAAAGTAAAAGCGGACAAAGAGGACAAAGCCAAAGAGCCCAAAGTGGTTAAACCGGCTAAACCGAAAGCCAAAAAAGAATCTTCTAAAGAGACAAAGTAAAGCTAGTAGCGAGGTTTAGCTATGTCCAAGAGCGCAAAGATCCTGACGGTAGTGGCTATTATCGCCGGGGCGATTGCCATCCTGGCCGTTCCCGGCAGTCTCTATTTTGAGGAGGGCACCGACAAAGGTACTTTGCTCTGGACGGCGGCAGCCGCAGCGGCGGTAGCTATTGGTTTTGCCTGCGGTGCTTTTATCTTTAAAGCCGGAAACAGCGTTGAAGCTAAAGAGATTCGCCTGCCGGAATTTTCTCAAAAAGCTGCCCCAAAAGCTGAAAAGCGCGGTTTACCTGCCTGGGGCAGAGTGCTGCTCGCGATTTTGGGCTTGGCTCTGGCGGTCGGCGTTATGCTTATTCCCTCCAGCAGCTACTTTGGCGGCCAGGGGCCGGAAGCCATTTGGCTGGTTGGCGTGGTAGCGGCTGTTGGTTTGGGGCTGGCACTTATTCACTGGATTATGAATCAGGGCTTTATGCAGGATGATGATGAATTTGAAGAAATCGGCGAATATAATTCATCTTTAGCTGCAATGACCACTACTGATAAAGGGCCTAATTATGCGCTCTGGCTGGTAGTGGCCGCCGTGCTTATCGCCTTTACTGTTATTCTCACGGTGACAGAACTTGGTACGAGTTATCCCATTCTATCCTTTGTGGCTATTATTACCGCTATGGCTTCCGGCCTTATTTTGGCCATTTTAGCCACCAGAAAAATGGATGAAGTTGATAAAAATACCCCTAAAAAATCGGCATTTAGCGCTAATCGATATTATGAAGAAAAGCCGGCCAAAGCAGCCAGCCCGGCTGTGCGCTGGGGAGCTTTTGTGCTTTTGGCTCTGGCCGCCGGCACGATGATAGCAGTGCCCACTACCTCATTTTTTGGTGAGCAGGGCGAATTTACCGTGCTCTCCTTTTTGGCCTCCGGTGCGGCTATGGCCATTGGGCTCGGTTTAGGCTACTGGTTGCTGCGCCAGGCGCTGGCCGCTTCGGAAAAAAGCGATAATGAAGATGAATTTGCCGATGAATTTGCCACTCCCGAGCCGCCTAAAGAGCGTCCGGCCTGGATGCGTCATATTTTACTGATTTTAGCCATTCTCCTGGCTATTTTTACCGCTACCGTACCGGCTGTGGAATACTACAGCAGCGGCAATACTTATGCCACCGGCTGGTTTTTAGCGGCTATGTCGGCTTTAGCTGTGGGCGCCCTTTTTGGTTATTGGCTCAAATTGCAGGGCGAAGCGGCAGCCAAAGAAGCTGAAAAAACCGAAGATAAATTTAAAGAAGATAAACCCTTTGTTTTTCCGCCCTGGGCCAAGTGGGCCGTTTTGGCTGCTCTTTTAGTGCTGCTTTTGGTCGTGGCCATTTTGGGAAGCGGGGCAGGTTATTATACCGGTACCGGCAGCTCCTGGCTGGAAATTGCTCTGGCTGTAGGAGCTATTATCGGCGGCATCGGCATCGGTATTTGGTTTACCAAGCATTTTGACCAAATGGCTAGGGATGCTTATGCCAAGCGTCAGCAAAACACTACTTATACTTCTAATATAACTTATAACACCAACAGCGATGACAAATTTGAGCGTAAATGAAATGAGCGAAGATTCTTTAGTTTCCAAGAGACCGATGTATATTGCCATGGAAGGGCCGATTGGTGTTGGCAAAACCACTCTGACTAATCTTTTGGCCGAACACCTTCATGCTCGCACTGTGTATGAGCAATTTGAAGAAAACCCCTTTTTGCGCCGCTTTTATGAAGATCGCAAGAGTGTGGCCTTTCAAACGCAGCTCTTTTTTCTCCTCTGCCGTTTTAAACAGCAACAAAGCATTCGTCAGCAGGACCTTTTTGAGCAAAACATTGTTTCCGATTATCTTTTTAATAAAGATCGCATTTTTGCCTGCATCAATTTAGATGGCGATGAGCTTATGCTTTACGATCGCATTTTTGATATTATGTCGCCGCGCCTCACGAGGCCGGATTTGGTTGTTTATCTCACTGCGCCTTTGGAAGTGTTGCTTTCGCGCATCAAAAAGCGTGGCCGTGAATACGAACAATCAATAGAACCTGATTATTTATCTACTTTATCCACTGCATATCAGCAGTTTTTTGCCCATTTTGACAGCGTACCGGTGCTTAAAATAGATACAACGCATATAGATATTGTCTCCAACTTGGAAGATAGAGCTTCGGTAATGGAGCAGGTTTTGTCGGCTGTCAGAGGAAATCAAAGCATAGGAGCCGCTAAAGAAGGAGCCCAGGTTTCGGCTAATACGCCATCTTCATTATTTACATAATTCATTAAAATAAATAATAAATCCGATAATCTATTTATGTAACAAAGCAAGAAATGTGGAATTTTAGCCTCCGTGTTTTGTGCTTGCCAGAGCAAGAGCTCACTGCGCCGTACAACAGCGCGGGCCAGATTGAGTTCGATAGCCAGTTCTGAGCCGCCGGGCACGAGAATATGGTTAATGGGTGGAGTTTTTGCGCTATAGCTGTCTATGGCTTTTTCCAAATAAGTTACATCGGCTTCATTTAGCGGGCACTTCTGTTCATCCTGATAGCCGGCGGCAAGGGCAGCGCAATTAGCCAGCTTGTGCAATAGATAAGTGAGCAGTTCGCGCAATTTGTCCTCTTTGGCCAAATAGCGGCACTTCGCCAGGTGAGCGCTTACTTCATCGAGAGCGCCGTATGCTACCACCAAGCAAGAATTTTTAGCTACTTTTTGCCCGCCGGCGAGAACCGTAAAACCACTATCGCCTTTTTTGGTGTAAATATTCATTTTTTTGGAGAATTGAGTGTGAGAGCAAACGCGCTTTAGTTCAATGTAATGTGAATATCGAGTTTATCCGGTTTAGCAGTTACCGTGTTGCCAGCGTCTTCAAGCGGATCATTATTGGCGGCATTGTTATTAGTGGCAGTCTCGTGAACCTGAACTTTAGTTGCCGGATTATTGATATCTTTATTTACTGTGGCCGCTAAAGTAGCTTGAGGTATGGTGATATTCACTTGAGTATCGCCATTTATTTGCGAAAATTGGTTGTCATTAAGAGTTAGGCGATCGCCGAAGCCGGTAGGTGAAACGGCAATGCCCTGGCCGGAAGTGAGGAGCATACTGGCGCCGTTATTGCCGATTACTTCCAGATTGCCGTTAATCGAATAGAAATTATCGGGTGCACCGTTTTCGCCGACTTCGGCCATGATGTAAGTACCGCGCACACCGGCAACAGCATTGGGAGTTTTGGCGTCAAAAGCCACTTTGCGGCCAAAAATGCCGCCTACCAAGCTGCGCAGACGCCCTTTAAAGAGGCTGACAGCTGATTTAAAACTATCTTTTTCTTCTTTGCTTTCGGTGATTTGCAAACGACTGTTGCTGCCGAGAGTTACCAGAGAATTGCCCGGCATCATAAAGGCGATGCGGCTATCTTTTTGCGTGGCTACAATATCGCCGGTGTTCAGCTGCATACCGATAACGGCGGCAACTTCTTTTTCGCCGCGAGTAACGGTGACAGTCCCTTGCAATTCCACTACTTCGGAAGTTAGGCCGAGAGAAGCGGCAACCAGCGCACATGATAAAAATAGAGCGTTCATAAAAACCTCCTTCGCGTTATAAAGTCCACGCTACGTTAAAGCCTACTAAAATACGGTCATATTCATAAATATCCACCGTTGACCAGCGGTGGGTGTACATTACATCAATGCCCATATTCATAAAGCGATTGAGCAAGCTAGCGAGTTGTACCGAAACATTGAGTTGATTATCCAAACGGTCCATGCTGCTCCGAGCGTATTTATTAAGGCTGTAACCGATGTCCGCGCCGATGGTGCCACGATAGGTGGGAGCCCACACTAAGCGGAAATTAGCGCCGAAGAAACCGCGATCGAATTCATCGCTTTTAGCATTGGCATAGCCGCTGTTAAGAGCGCCGCCCAAACTTAAAGAGCTTACTACGCGGTGCATATAACTGGCATGAAGGCGATTGATAAAGTCGTTGCGGGCATCTTTTTGTACGCCGGGCACGAGGGCTGTATCGTCGTAATGGTCGATGAGCAGCTTATAGCCGGCATTCAATGTGCCTTTGCCCAGAGTAAGATTGACAGTTGGCCCCAATTCTTGGGCCAAAGCAAAGAAATCCAGGCCGACATCGTATTTATGCGCTTCGCCCAAAACCCACATAGGAACTATGTTATAAGAAAGAGAGACATAATTTAAAGTTGGCCTTTTGCCCCAGCCGTAAGCGAGTGAGAGGCCGCCTTGAATGCTGGTCATGTTGAAGGCGCGAGTATCAGGCCCTTCCAGCAAATAGAGCTGTTGGTTAAAGCCGATATTTAAATTCATGCGCAGATTATTGGTGAAGAAATAGCGGAAATTCCCGGCCAGTTGTATATCAAAGCGCAAGTCGGCCATATTACTTTTGCCGGCCAGTTTCAATTGCTCGATGGTTACATCGCTGATGCGGTTGATATTGCTGTCGAAGTGAAAACCTAAAGCACCATAAAAATTAAATAATTGTAAATTTCTTTTTAAGCCGGCATATAAAATAGCCCAAGGAGCGTGCTTTTTAGAAAGAGCATAGCTTTTATTGAGTGTCGCCCGGGCCTCTTTGAAGGAGCCCATAGCCAATTTGGTGGCCGCACTGTAATAAACAGCCGGCAGAGTAGCTTCCGGTTGAGAATCGGAAGCGGCATCGGCGCTTTTATCAAAATAAGTAACAGCTTCGCTGTATTCTTCGGCATCCAGAGCAATAAAGCCATGCAACATATTACAATTTACGGTGTGACAATCATTTAAGGCTTCACCGGCTTCGGCCAGTTTACCCAGGTGATAATAGGCATTGGCCAGCTCAAAAGAAACATCCCGCGCGCTGTCGAGATCTTTGGCTTTTTTGAATGATTCTACAGCGTTTTCCCAATTTTCTTCGGCACTTCTAACGAGGCCGGAGAGGTACCAAAGTTGAGAATTGTCATCGGCAAAAGTGAGACCGTATTCCACTTGCTTTTTGGCTTCCGGAATATTACCGCGCCGCAGAGCGATGGTGGCCATGGCCAGTGAGAAATCCAGCTGCTCCAGTTTTTTGGAATCGGCAGCCGAGCGTAAATCCGAAGCATTGGCCAAACTGGCGGCAGCTGATTCACTCATTTCCTGGCCGCCTTGTGTTTGGACTCTCTGATTGTTAGCTACTACATCTGTGGAAGCATCGGCTTCCGCGGCCGCTTCGTCGGCCTTGGCAATTGGGGCAAGTAGTAGAATGGAAGCTAGTAGAACAAAAGTTTTTTCTCTTTTCATTGCTTGCTTATTCCTCCAAAGTATAAGCGCTGCTTCCTGCTCTACCAAAAATCTTGCTGCAAAACAAGACTAATAACATTATAACTATTTTTTGAGTTAATACGGTGACCTCTGTCACTAATTCGCTAATTTTTTGGGAGGCCGAATTGGAAAAGGAAAAAAAAGAGAAAAAAGTGCGGGCTCTGGTATTGATGTCCGGCGGACTTGATAGCCAGCTTGCAGCGAAAGTTTTGTTAAATCAAGGTATTGAGGTTATTGCTTTGGCTTTTACCAGTGCCTTTTACGGCGCGGAAAGAGCCAAAAAAGCGGCTGGTGCTCTGGGAATAGCCATTAAAGTTGTCGATGTGCATGATGAGATTATGGCGCTTGTAAAAAATCCGCCGCACGGTTTAGGCAAAAATTTGAATCCCTGTATCGATTGTCATGCCATGATGTTTCGCCGGGCCGGTGAGCTTTTGTCGGAACTTGAGGCCGATTTTTTAGCTTCCGGTGAAGTATTGGGCCAGCGGCCGATGTCGCAAAATTTGGTCTCTCTTGGCGTGGTGGCTAAATCATCGGGGATAAGCGAAAAAATATTGCGTCCTCTTTCGGCCAAACTTTTGCCGGAAACGGCTATGGAGCGGGAAGGGCTGGTGGATAGAGAAAAACTCCTGGCTTTAAGCGGCCGCTCGCGTAAGCCGCAAATGGCTCTCGCCGCGGAATATGGGCTTACAGATTATCCGAGTCCTGCCGGCGGCTGTCTTTTAACCGAGCCGGAATTTGCCCGCCGGATGCGCGCGCTGATGCGCATTTATCCGCACCCGGAACGTGCCAGTATTGAAAAACTCAAGGTGGGCCGGCAGTTTTTCCTTTCCGAAAAAGTGCGCCTGGTAGTGGGCCGTGATGAAAAAGATAATAATAAATTAGAACAGTTAGCTGAGAGTGATGATATAATATTACAGCTGGCGGAAGAGCGCCCTGGACCATTGGCTATTTTGGAAGGACCGGCTGATGAGACTTTGAAAAAACTGGCGGCTGCTATTGTGGTTCGCTATGGTGAGCCGGGGAGTAAAGAAGAACTTTCTGTTGAGCTTAGAAGCGGAAAAAGTGTAGAATATGTGGCGGCTTTGCCGCTTGAGAACAGTGATCTTGACCTATACCGCTGAGGAGGAGTTATGAAAAGCAGATTTTCATTGCTGGTGTGTGCGGCCGTTCTCCTGACAACTTTTGCCGACTTGCGGAAAAGTGTGGCTGAAAGTGCTAATTGTGCAAGCCCTAATGTCCTTATTTTATTTGATATTTCCGGCAGTATGGGCAAAGCTTCAACGGCCGGCAGTAAATATAACCAGGCGGTTGATGCCATTAAAGCGGTGGTGACGGCCAGCGATGACAAAATTCGTTACGGCCTCAAAGTTTTTCCTTCTCCGGCGCCGGAAACGGTAAAAGTATATTGTTCTGTAGATACTCTGTTAGCTGTTGATTTAGGCCTTGGGAGCAGTATGGCTATTTCCTCATATCTTACGCCGGGTGAAGCCAATTTTTTTGGCGGCCCGCGGAGTGATTACGATACCCCTATGTATCAAGCTTTAAATAATGCGGCGGAGATAACGGCGCTTGAAGATTTAGAGCGGCGTAATTATATTATTCTCATCACCGATGGTATTCAGGATTGTTGCAATGGCGGCGATTACGATGACGAGCCGGATTGCAACAGCGGCCAGGGATATGGCACTGCTAATTATTTTGTGCCTGAAGAGCTGGCTGAAAATCGCAGTGATTTGGTGAGATTGGTTGGGGATTTAAAGAAGAAAGGCATTAATACTTTCGTAGTAGGTTTTGGTGACGGGGTGGATAAAACAACTCTCGACCAAATGGCTGTGGCCGGTGGCACGAACAAGGATGGCTGTGCCGACGGGGCAGCGGGCGATTGTTATTATAACGCGGCCGATAAAGCGGCCTTGCAAAGGGCTCTGGCCGCTATTACTCAAATAACCACTTCCGAAGTTTGTGATGGCCTGGATAATGATTGCAATGGCCAGGTGGATGACGGCATTAATATAGCTTGTGCAACGGATTGCGGATCCGGGATAAAGCGCTGCATTAACGGCAACTATGGTGAATGCGAAGTGCCGGTGAGCGCCGAAATATGTGACGGCCATGATAATGATTGCAACGGTCAGGTAGATGACGGCCTTTCGCGTACTTGTACCACCAGCTGCGGTGTTGGTGTTGAAAAGTGTAATAACGGTCACTGGGGAGAATGCGAAGTGCCGGTGAGTGCCGAAGTTTGTGATGGTCAGGATAACGATTGCAATGGCCAGATTGATGAAAATTGTGATTGCACCCCCGGTACAGAGCAAAAGTGCGGCCTGGATAAAGGGCGCTGTAAACCTGGCACTCAGCGCTGTAAAAGCGACGGAACCTGGGGTGAGTGTGAAAACGCTGTTACTCCCATTCCCGAAGTATGCGATGGCCGCGAAGATGAAGATTGTGACGGCTATACCGATGAAGATTGCAAATGTGTCAATGGTACCACTTCCCCCTGCGGACAGAGTAGTGTCGGTATTTGCAAAATGGGCACGCAGACTTGCCAAAACGGCACCTGGGGCGAATGTGTCGGCGCTGTTTACGGTGAAGAAGACGACCCCTGTGACGGCCTGGATAACGACTGCGATGGCCAAGTTGATGAATATTGCGAATGTATTGAAGGCAAAGAGATTGCCTGCGGCAGCAATCAGGGCACTTGCGAAAGCGGAACACAAACCTGTGAACATGGTTATTGGACCGGTTGCAAAGGCAATATCGGCCCGATTGAAGAATTTTGCGATGGTCTCGATAATAACTGCGACGGCATCACAGATAACAATGTTGTTTGTATGGATGAGGGCAGTTGTCGTTGTGGCCGCTGTGTCTCTCCCTGCTATGGCGATACCTGCCGCGGCGGCACTTGTATAGATGGTTATTGTATTTTGAACAATATGTGCGATGAGGGCTTTTTCTGCGATGGCTATGTTTGCCGGCCGGGAAAAGACCCGGCAGATGATGCGGAAGCTCAGCCCACTGTGCCGGAGGGCGGTTGTCACTGCAATGCTTCTGCCGCCGGGCAGGCGAGCGGGGCGCTGTGGATGTTTTTAGGGCTCTTCTTGCTGCTGGGGCTCAGGTGGCGGGCGAAACAAAAAATGTAGTCTTTACGATACTGGCCTTTCTCTGGCAGAGCTCCAAGCGCTTACCTAAGCCCATTTAAGCAAGCCTTTGTGAATAGATATTACTTTAAAATCAAAGAGTTGTTTTTTTGTTGGCGAAAAAATGGCAAAACAGCAAGAAAAAATCTCAGAATTCTAATTAGTTTAAAAGCTGAAGAAGAAAAGTTTAGCTCATCATCTTATTAATAAGACACACATGGTCGGCACTATGCTGTTTTTAAGCAGCAGCCCTAAATATAGTCCGGATTTCTGTTAGACTATGGTAGGAAAATTTGTGAACTCTGTGGGATACTATTTAGCGGGCTAATGTATTTAATTGTGAGAAAATGGATGAGTCAAAAAAGCGTGGGAGTTTACTTTGCAGCAGAATACTACGGATTAGAACAAGTATTTTGTATTGGTGTCAAACAAACATGACTACAGCAGCGGCTTACACACTGACTACTTGTGCTACAATTCCCAGTGTAATCGATTTCGCAATAACCGGTTGGCCCACAACGTTGCCCAGTTG
>JAEEGL010131700.1_pt1 | contig 18928 bp, 13 predicted proteins | sample 9134231 | NCBI WGS metagenome assembly JAEEGL01 (sample SAMN16246548, study PRJNA631951) | gut metagenome | biome: gut microbiome; feature: rumen; material: fiber-attached | host: Bos | place: Iran: Karaj | collected 2018-10 | reverse complement strand
TAACATATCAAAATCTTTTGCAATTAAAAGATTACAAGAAAAATTAAATATTTCAAAAAAAGATATTTATGTTATTGGTGATTCATCAAATGATTTAGAAATGATACATGATTATAATGGAGTTGGCATGAAAAATTCTTGTAAAGAAATATTAAATATTGTCCATAAAACTTATCCAAGATTATCATTATATATAGATGATATATTAAAAGAGGAACATTAAAGTTCCTCTTTATTTATAACTATCAGTGGTGTTATAAATTCTTCTTTACTTAATCCACTATGATTACCTTTGGGATAATCACCACGATCTACTTCACCATATTCACTATAAAATGCATAATTTCTATGGCATATTCCTATATATTCACCAAGTGATGATTGAGCATACTTTGTTAATTTACCACCAAAAATCTTTTTATTTATAAATTCATCCATTTTAAATAAAGACATTTTATTGTGAAAATCTTTTACAAATTTATTTTCAAATTCTTTTTCCATACCCTTTTTAACATAAAAGCATGCTGTTCCCATATCCATTCCAGGATAAGCATAAAAGTATTTATCATAAATATTTAAATCCATATAAACAACATCTTTAATAGGTAATTGCCCATGATCAGCAGTAATAATAAAAACCGTATCTTTACAATCTAAAATTTTTTTAAATGATTCCTCTATTTTTTTTACTTCTTGATAAACTATTTCATTATATGGGCTATTATGATGTTCCAATGTATCAACATCAGGTATATAAAGATAAGTAAATGTTTTTTCATTACGTTTAATATCTTCATTTATTTTATTCATCGCTTCATCATAGCTACTATAACCAATTCTCTTACTATCTGAAGCGATATACTGTGAGTAGACACTATTAACTATTTTCTCAGGCTGTAATATGCAGGTATGACGCTTTAAATTATTCATCATACTAGGATATATAAATAACTTGCTAATATCTTTTATTTCTTCTTCTGTTTTTCTTTCCTTAGTTAATAAAGTATAGTAATTTAAATCTAATTCACGTTGATAACCAAACCAGCCAAAAATACCAGTTTTAGATGGATATTCCCCTGTTGTAAGAGCGGTTAAAACACAACCGGTTGTTGTTGGGAAAAGTGTTTTTATAGCTTTTTTTTGATGTTTTCTAAATATACTATCATATGGCAAGTGATTTAATAAATCTACGCCCATTCCATCAATCAAAATTAATACAATGTGTTTTTTATTAGGAATTATTTTTTTTAAATCTAACATTTTTTTATTTTCTTTATAATTACAACCACAATAATTATATATAACTCTTACTAAATCACGAAAATTAATTTCTTTAGCATAATTAGGAATAATAAATTCTTCTTTTTTTAATATTCTATCTAAGTCCATAAAACCATCCTTAAAGAAATTATACAATATTATTAATATTAACGCAATTATTCTTCCTTATCACCGAGAAAAAGTCTTATTGTACTTCCCATTTCTAAACTTGTTCCTGCTTTAGGACTTTGCGATATAACATAATTACCATATCCTGAATATGATATATCAAAGTATAAAAGATTTTTCTCAGCCTCTTTTTTGGTCATACCAACAACATTTGGTAAAGTATAATAAACTGGATCATTCCATAGATGAACTGGTTCAATACCACCTGTTTGTCTTGGAATTTTAAGAGCATTAATAATATCTAATAATACTCTTCTAGCGATAGGGGCAGTCGTATAACTAGAAAGAAGAGCGGTATGTTTAGGATTATCAATTGCAAGATAAAAAACAGCTTTAGGATCATTTGCAGGAACAATGGACATAAAACTCATAATATAGTTATTAACTAAATAATGCCCATTCTGAACTTTTTGAGCAGTACCTGTTTTACCACCTATGCGATAACCATCAATGTAAGCATAGTGTCCTCCTCCTTTAGCTACTACACTCTCTAAAGCATATTTCATAATACTACTTGTTTTTTCACTAATAGTTTTTCGTCTTTGAATAGGATTATTTTCAATAACAATTCCTCCTGAAACACTTTCGGTAACATTCTTAACAATATATGGTTCATAAAGTGTTCCGCCATTTACAACACTAGATACTGCAACAACTTGTTGAATAGGAGTAACACTAATTCCTTGTCCAAATGCACTAGTTGCAAGTTCCAAATCACCAACTTTATCAAGTGAAAAAATTATTCCTTTGCTTTCACCATTTAAATCAATTCCCGTTTTATCACCAAAACCAAATAAATCAAAATAAGAGAATAATTTTTCTTTACCTAGCATGCCACCTATTTTAACAAAACCTGGATTACATGAATTTTCAAGAACTTGTAAAAATGTTTGCAAACCATGTCCACCACTTTTCCAGCAACCTATTCTACTTCCATTTATCTTTACACTTCCTGAATCGTAAAAAGTATCTTTAAATAAATCAATTATTCCTTCATTAACGGCACTACTCATTGTTATTATTTTGAATGTGCTTCCAGGTTCATAAGTCATCCAAATAGGTAAATTACGATTTAATATATCACCAGTAAATTCCCTGTAATTATTTGGATTATATGTAGGACGAGACGCCATTGCTAGTATTTCCCCGGTGTTAGGATCAATTACTATTCCTAAACTATGATCAGGTTCAAGAGTACTGGAGGCATTATCAAGTTCACGTTCTAGAGCTAATTGAATATTAATATCAATGGTTAAATAAACATTCATGCCCTTTGATGAATCAAGATATATTTCGGATAAATTCAAGCGATTTCCTTTGGCATCACTAAAATATTTTATTGCCCCACTTTCACCAGTTAGATATTTATCATACATGAGTTCTATTCCAGATAAGCCCTGATTATCAATCCCAACATAACCTAATACATGCGATAGTAAATTACCATATGGATAAAATCTTTTAGATTCACGTACCAAATATACTCCATCAAAATGTAAACTTTCAATTTGATTAGCAATATCAAAAGATAAACGTCTTCCTTCAGGATGAACTCTTTCAATACTAGTTTCTTTATAAACATGCTTATCCATTTCTTCTTTTGAAACATTTAAAATACTAGCTAGAGAAGAACTTACTTCTTCTTTATTTTTTATCTGATTGGGAATTAATACTAAACTAGTTGTCGTTATATTATCAGCAAGTATAACTCCATTTCGATCAAGAATTAAGCCACGATCTCCCTCAATTGGTAAATCTCTACTCCATAAATCATTAGCAAGACTAACTAATTTGTCATATTCAAATACTTGAATATAAATAACTCTTGCTACTATAACTAAAAAAATAAAACTAAATAGTACCAAAAATATTTTGATACGGCTATCAATTTTTCTTTGAAACATATTATCACCATTTAAATATATGAAAAAAACTACAATTATTGTAGTTTAATTCTTTTTTATCCAGATATTTCTAACTAATTTAAGTGATAATGTTGATAGTGTAAAACCTATTACAGGAACTAATGAACTCAAAAAGATATTATTTGTTTTACGAATTATATATGAATATATAACAACAATTATATAAGTTAATACCATAATACAAATTCTTCTAGTCCATGATGTTTCCCAAGATTTATCTTCTTCAACTTTTTTATTTCTTTTTTCAATTTTTTCAATACGTTTTTCTAATTCATCCATTTTATTTATTACCTCCAAATTCCTTTAAAGGGTCATTTCCATTTAATATGCTTTCAATAATTTTTCAAAATCACTTTTTTCTATCAAAAATATGATTACCATCTTTATCAGTCAAACTAGCTAAAAATTGTTTCTCTTTTTCAGTATATTCATCATAACTTTTTATTCTAATTTTTTTTGTATTCTTATTTTGACTAAATATTTCATTTATTAAATTACCTTTTTCATCATATTCTCTAATTATTGAATGAGTTGCAACACTTTTATCTACAATATTATTTCTATCGTCTAAATAAAATATTTCTGATTTTTTCATTTTCTATCTTCCCTTCACACAAACATTATATTATTCTTTTTATTTAGATATTTCTTATCTATGAATATAATAATATCTCATAAAATCATCATATATAGTACTACTTTCAACATTTTCTAATGAATTAAGACTAAATAATCCTATTTGAGAAAAATGGCTGTAATCATCGTTTGAATAACGCTCCATAATTTTTTTTATTTGTGCCCTCTCAGAAAGATCTGTTGTTCTATATAACATACTTTCAAGAATTAATTGCATTGTACAATTATCAATACCTAAAAGTTTATCAGCTATTGCTGGAGAACCAGTAATTCTTACGATATCCAACTTTTCATCCATAGACAATTCTTCGGGATTTGATAATGTCTGTTCTATACCTTCCAAAATTTCATATCTAAATGGATTGTTTACTCTAAGTTGCCCTTCTCTTTGTAAATAATCCGTAAAAACACACCCTGCTTCGGCAAAGTCTTCCGTTTCAGAAAAATCACCATAATCACTAACCGAACAGTTATCATGTAACATTGCATATTTCCACGCAAAAGTTTCGCTAAACCGTTCATGCATATCACCAGGTGCTAATGCCTCATCAATTAGATGATATATTTCATGCGAAAATATAGATGCTAATGAGGATGGAGGACAAAGACTTGTATCACCATAAAAATGTATTTTCCCTCCGCCAGCTGCTGCAGCACCTGTACCTAAACGTGATGAATACTTAAGATTCCAATATAAATCAAAGGGATTAATATCTTTCGTAATGACAATTTCTTTATTTACTAAACTTTCTTGCAAATATGGTGGCAAATAATCAATTGCATCCATTACATTCATCATTCTTTGATAACTTACATTAGAATATTCATCATTATTAATAAGTTTAAAATGTATACCATTATATTCCCCTAATATAATATCAGATTTCATATTCATTTCATGATTTAATATATTAGCCAAACGTAATGCTACAGTTTGCAGTTCAGAATTATATGTTTCAAATATAAAATCATTGTTAATATAGCAGTTTAAGTGCTGTAACATTGCTCTAGCTTCTTTTGGATTCGTTATTTGCTTGGCCTCTTCCAATATTTGTGGAAAATGCTCAATTATATAATTTTTTGTTTTATTTCCTTCATAATCAATTATACATTCGATATAATCAATTTGAGATGCAATATCCAAATTTGGATTATATTCAAAATTATATATATTCCCCTGAGTATCATGAGCGAGAATAATATTATTTTGATCAATGCCCATGTCTATAATTCTAACTCCTAGTCGTTCTTTTATCATGTCTCGAATAACACCATATGGTGTATTTTCAAATTCAACCTGCACCCAACTTCCAGTACCTCCACCAATGCTTAAATTTGCATATTTAATTGAATTTTCTTCTTGGTCCACGTTATTTCCAACTACTCCCATACTTACTTCTTCATCTAGCATCATCCGAAGCATATCATGATTTTCAGCAATTTGTGCATCAGAGAAACGACTACCATCTTCAAGTAAATACCGTAAGAACCCCTTATTATCAAAAGAACCATCTTGATTATAAAATTGCATTGCTTCAAGTTGTGTATATCTAACTTTTACACCATTTACATCAAGTTCTATTACCCTATTCATCTGTGTTGAATCAAAATAATTTTCTCCTCGCATTCCTGCTCCCATGAAATTAATAAATGGTGTAGTTAAAAATGTCGCATATGTTGTTTGCCATGTATCTAAAAGCATCTGATCCATTGTTGGCATTGTTCCATCAAAAACGTAATTTGTAAAATATCCGGCAGCGTTTTCAGTTAATTCTTCTCCTACTTCAAACACTGAACTCGATAACATTGTTCCAAGGAAAGCACCTACTTTTCCATTCATTACCCAATTAAGTGCACCATCTTTTTGGAAAACATTTAATAATCTACCAGAATTTCTACCATAGCCATAGATACTACCTAAACATCTTTCAGATAATACAGCTGCTAGTCCTATACAACACGATTGAGCAAAGGTTTTAAAATTATTATCCTTTCCGCTTCGTAGGTATTGTTCTCTCGCATTTCCTGAAACAGAAAGAAAAGTCCAAGCACTCATCAAATTAGGATTAACACAACTTAAAGCAAGAGGAATTACCATATTACCAGTGCCACTTCCGATAGTATAATTTAAAGATAATATATCATCAGCCGTGCCACCTAAATTATCATTTAGATTAATTAATGTATTCATATATTTTTGATTATTTTTTCTTTGATCTAAATCATAATATCTTTGATATTCATCTAATGAGATTTTCCCTTTGGCATATAATATTTCATATAATTTATTTTTTTTGTTTTGATAATTAATATATTCACTTTCTGTTAAATTTATTTTACCATTATTAGTTACCAATTCATAAGTTGTTTTATTATCTTTGACAACAGTTTTTATTTGATAATCAGTTCCTAAATTATATAATACGTCTTGATTACCATTCATATATTCCTTATATAAAGATTTATTTTCACCTAAAATATTTATTATATGCATATTACGATAATCTTCAACATTCATTTCTCCATCAGCAAAGAAAAAATTATAAACACCATTAATTGAATTATAAATACCTTGACCAAAACCCAAAGAGGCCATTAAAGGTGCACCTACTAGTAATGTGTGAACATCGTTTAATTTATTATCTATATCAGCATTTCCTGTATTTATTAGTGAATCAGAAGCCAAATTTAAGCAATTAAAAGCCCATTCTTCCCCTTTTTTACAATTAATAATATTATTAAATATTGCTTTACAACTGCCATCATTAGTTTTGTCATCATCCAGAGATAAATAACCTGCGCCAACTATTCCCGTTAATTCATATTTACCATCAGTTTGCTTGTTTAAACCACATAGTTTAAAATTATATCCATCAACATTAGCATACACATCATAGCCATAATCTGTTTTTTCATAAACTAAATTATCAAAATTATATTCATTATTATCATTCTCAAATTTAAATACTTTTTTTAACTCATTAGGATTGGTTACATCCCCACTTAAATAAATAACTTGATAATAATTACTATAGCTAATTTCTATATTAAAATCTGATACATCGGTATTAATTACTGGCATTGATAAGCTTAATTCATTAAAGACATTTCTCCTATCAACATAATACTTATCCATCTTTGCAAGAAACTTTAATTGCCATTCATCAAGATATTTCCCATCACCATTATTCTTCACTCGCTCGACTTCTTCATCGGTGATGTCTGATGTATCAACAGCTTCCGCTGCCGCTAATTTAAAGTTTGATTTAGCGTTGTCTATCGCAAGTTTGTTATTAATAAAACTATTATAAATATTTGAAGAAAATCCTGTAAAAATATTATTAAGTTGAGTTTGTCTTCCGTATTGATTAAGGAGTAAATCATCGATTTCAATAGAATAAAGTTTCCCCTTTTCAACTTTTCGACCAAGATCAGTTAAAACATATTCTCCTTCAGTATTTATTTCATATAATCCAAGATTTTTGTAATAAGTATTAATTATTTTTCTTAGTTTTTGATCACCATTTTTTTCACTTAAAACACTGACAAAAAAATGATCATTAAAGGTTTCACGATAAATATATTTTGAATCATATTGGCTTAATATATCATCATCAAAGCCACATTCTACTAAAGTTTGACTCCATACTTCATTAGCATCTATAGGATTACCTTCATTAACACTTGTACTCCACAAAGTATCAATTCGCGATTCTATTCCACTCTGTAGATTAATATATTCATATGGTGAACCAAATGCCCAACCACTAAAAACATTTTCAACACTTCGCATATATTGCTGATAATTTTTAACTATCTCCTTAGCAGTTTCAAGTGGTGTATCCTTTTCTGGGGTTGTAAACAATTTATTTGCTTCCTTTAATAAATTCAATGGATTACTATATTTTACCCCATTATATTGATATGTAAAATTACGATTATTTTCATTTATTACATAATTAAAATCATTAATTAATCCATCAACATTTCCACTATTTTGATAGGACATTATTATTAAAGCTTTTTCATAGGTACTTTTGCCATCCCAGATTCTATCAGTCATTCCAAAAGAGCTACCATTTATACTATTTATATCATTTATACCATAATGACTTAATATTGTATTCGTACAATCATCTTTATAATTAGATAATTTATAACCATCATTAGCTTCCCTTATATCATATTCTGTTTCAATAATTAAATTTAATACTTGAGGTACTGTATCTCGTAGAAACACTTGATATTGAGCCTGTATTTCATATTCAAATATATCTATAGCTCTAGTATAATATTCATCAAAATATCCATCACATTCTTCCATTAAATCAAGATATTCTTCTGGAGTCAGTTCACTAAAATAAGCGACTTCATTAATGGCAATTTGATTTTGGCCATAAGTACGCAAATTATCTAATTCCCCCCAAAGATAATTGCAATAGTTTTCTAATTTATTATAATCACTTATATTTTTATTTGAAATCATCCAAATGCACGTATTTATAGTATTAGCTAAAGCAGTAAGGTAACTACTTAAAGTAGTTATTCTTAGGGAGGTATTATCATTTAGTTTTTGGTAATAATAGGCAAGTCTTTCTGATAAATGATTTGGCATTCCATCAACAATCGGTTGACAATTCGAAAGTTCTGACGAAATATTGCTATATATCTGTGCCACTTGCATTGCATTAGTTATATTTATACATATTTTATTTTGAGTACTATTTATAATTTGTCTACCAGTTCTAGGACCATTGTTAACAATTTGTTGGTCATTGTCAGACTCCGAAACATTACCAGTAAAAGAAGATATTCCATCTATTACCTCACTTACTTTAAAAGTGTTATCCACAGTTAAAATAGTTGCACCATCAAGTTTAATATTAAAGACTCCATCAACTTCTTCAACTTCAATTTTTTCAAGTTCTTCCATTGGTATATAGTCTTTATACGCAACCTTAATAGCAGCAACAATAATATTAATATTATTACTGTTTATATACTCATCTAATCTTTTCTCTGGCATATCATCACTCCCTTTTATTTTTAAAATAAAAGGGTTAACAACATATTTTATTTCTTATCTATATATTATTAACCTTCAAATCCAATTTATTGATATATTTATACTGTTTCATCACTTGATTCATTATTTGCACGATTATCTTCACGATCTAATTCTATTGCTTTAGATTTCAAACTTGATGCAACACTTTCCAATTTTGATTTTATCTCTTCTATATCACCAACAATATTTCCATTACCTTCTTCTATTTTGCTAGTAAAGAAATCATTTTTAACATCCGTGTATGATGTACTTAATAATTCTTCAACATTATCAGTCGTAGATTTAAATGAATCCAAAATTCCTATTAGTGCATCTTTATCACCTGCATAGCGATCAGCTTGATTTCGATATTTAAAACTCTCTGGCTTTTTTGTACTACTTTCTTCCGCCATTTACACTTTCACCAACTTCCTCTTCAAATTCAGTATATTTCTCTGAAGCAAAAATAAGCTTATCAGCAACATTTGTATTATTTTCATTTACACGTTTTATTTCTTTATCTAATTCTCTTAGCATAACCTCTTTATATAGATTACCTGCCTTATTATCAACCATATCTTGAAACAAGATACTATCATTTTTCATTTTTTCAAGAATACTTACTAATTTATTATTTTCTTCTTTAGTTTTATTACCAAAATCTTTAATAACTTCTCTATTAAATATTATTTTTTCCATATTTATCCTCTAAATCATATTTATCATTAATTTTCTTAAACTCATTCTTGATTTCATCGACAAAAGTATCATATCCTTCAACATAACCATTTAAATAATCAATAAATTCCATCATTTTATTTGCAAAAACTAAATACTCATATAACATATTATTATACATATTAAAGCATGCTGTTGCCGCTTGACCTTTCCAAGATACAGCATCTCTTTGTCTTTCCATTTGAATTATGACATTTTTAAATTCTTCTAAATGACCATACATTACTCGCATATATTCGTTTATCTTATTACCATCAACAACAATTCTTTCCATATATACTCACCTTATTCAACATAATTATATCATTTGATATTTTTTATTGCAACAAAAAACAATTAGATTTCTCTAATTGTTATTTAAATAATCCCTTTATAATACTTCCAAGATCTGATGAATCAGATGACTTTTTAGAACTTTTCTTTGTTGACTTTGACTTAGATGATTGTCCACCGAGCAAGCCACCTAATAAACCACCTACATCAACACCAGCAGCTTCTGCTACTTTTGCTCCTTTAACAGTATTAGATATTTTACCAAAAATATCACTAATTTCACTATTTCCACCAGAAAGTGATGTAAGTGATCCAAGAATTGATGTTAATCCACCTTCTTTACTACTATCAATAGTCTTATTAACTTTTTTCTTAGTATCACTAGATACATCTTCACCCTTAACAATCTTCTTTAAGTATGCAGCAGGTTTAGCAAGTAACTTCTTAGTTAAATCTGGATTGGCAACAACAAAAGCAAGTATTGCTGCTCCAATCTTTTTTAAATCACCTAAATCAATGTTTAAGCCTGATTTCTTAGTTTCTCCCTTTGCTTCAACATCAACAATCTTTTTCTCTGCCATTATTATTCACCATTTTCTGTGTTTTGTTTTTCGATTTTTTTAATACATATACGACATGGTTCTGTTAATCCATGTTCATATGCAGCATCAATTGTTCCACGTTTAATTTCATCAGAAGTATTAGAACGGTTAATTGCAGAACAATCCTTGTTAATATGATATTTTTTACTATGTTCTAGCCAATAAACTACTGGTTCACCATTAGCATTAGTATCATAATTTCCATTAGCAAGAATTTCAGCTCTTGCTGCTTCCAATTGTTCTTTAGATCCTGGATTAAAATCATAACTTGCAATACCACCAATTAAAAGTGAAACAATAGCAAGAATACCAGCTACTTTTTTAGTTTTACCATCTAAATCCTTATTAGTAAAAATAATGATAATTAATGGTAAGAATGCTAATACTGCAACAATGCTTCCTAAGTTATTCCATAACCAGAATTTTGTCTTATTCTTTTCACTAGCTGGATCAATATGATTAGCTTTCTTCCAAAGCATTGAACCAATAACCAAGAAAATTAAATCAGCAACAATTAAAATAATTAGCCATACCATTTGTGATAATTTTGGTAAATCTAATTTACCAAAGATATTAAGTACTGCTACTACTTCACAAGCAATAGCCATTACCCAAAGAATAACAGCACAAATTCTTTTTCCCTTTGCACTACTTTTATCACTTGCTGTTACTTCAACAATTTTTCCTTCCTTGTTTAGTGAAACATCTTTGTCTTTACTTTTTGCTTCAACATCAACAATTTTCTTTTCTTTTTTCATTAAGATCCTCCTCACACAATACTTATACCACATTTTTTTAAATTAGTCATTATTTATTATTAAAAAAAATTAAAAAAGCCATAAAATTCACTCCTTTTAATTAAGAAGTGCAATTTGGCTCCAATAATTAACAATGTAACTGACATAAATGGTTCTGAAACACCAATTAAAAAAATTGGAATAATCATAACTATTAATATAAATGTAATAATATCATTTCTTTTCACTATTTATCACCCAATTTATAAGCGATAATACCTCCAACAATTAATAAAATGATTGAAATAATTACTTGAATAATACTTACACTACTATTTAATAAAGGCATAATGATAGAAATAATTGAAGCAATAACAAATCCTAAAACACCATAATATGTTTTAATAGGATATTTATTTAATAACCATTCAATTAACTTTGCAACTAGTATTATTCCAATAACAATACCTAAACCAAAGGGAATCAATATTAAAAGATTATGGGAAAGTAAGCTCATATTTGTTAAATCCTTAATTGTATTGACAATAGGTTCATAATAACCAACAAGCATTAATACAAACGATCCACTAATACCAGGAATAACCATTGTCGCAGCTGATAACATACCTACTAAAAATAAACCAAGATAACCTGTAAAACTCATATTTTCAAGTGATATTACATTATCACCACTTTTTAAGAAAGCAAATGTTAAAATAATACCAAAAGTTATTAAGAAAACTAACCAATTACTATATTTATACTTTGAAGCACTTACCTTTTTCCATAAAAGTGGTATACCTCCAATAATTAAACCAATAAAGAAAAAGGTTGTTGGATAAGGAAATTTTTCTAAACAAACACTAATTATTTTACTTAAAATTAATATTGATAAAATCATTCCAATACCAATTGGTATAACAAGTTTCAAACTCTTTTTTATATTTTTAAAGAAGTGGCTAATTGTTTCAATAACATCTTGATAAATACCAAGAGTTATCATAAGTGTTCCTCCACTAACACCTGGAATAATATTCGCAATTCCAATTATCATACCTTTTAAAATTAATATTAAATATTCCATATATACCTCCTATTTTACCTTAAGAACATTTATTCTTATCAAAATTATTTTCTAAAATACAATAATATTTTTCTGCAACTTTCTTCATATCATCAGGGAAATTTCCACGAAAATAAGCTTCTTTTATTATACTACCAAAACCAATAGATTTCTTTTCAAAATCTATATCTTTTATTTTATAATTGGTATCAATATAATTTATATAATAAAAGGTCATTAATTCCGAGAAAAACTCTTTTTCACTACCATATGCATAAAATCTCAATGGCTTATTATTTATATCATAAGTTGGCAAATAACACTTATCCAAAGAACTATCTCTATAATTATTATACAACTGTGTTACATCATCTTCATCAGAAATATATTTTCCAAAATGAAAATTATATCTTGAATCTGCTGAATGAAATAATTCATGAATTATTGATAAATATTCATCAAAGGCATTATCATAATTATTACAATTTATTACCGATGACCGTGTATTATTCTTAAACGAATCACAATTACCATTACTTCCACAAAAATTGGTTAAAGCAAAGGAATACTCACCCCCAAATATATTTTTTTTAAAGAATTCTTTATCTCCATGAAAAATAATTTTCTGATAATTAAATAAAAATGGTGCTTTTTTCTCTATTTCTTTTAAATAATCAGTATATTTAGTAACAACATCATCTGGACAAGAATTTTCAACATCAACATATGCCTTATCAATAAAAAAACTTTCCTTAATATCAATATTTGGTACTATTTCACTTATAATGCTATAAATTGGATATAATGTTCCACTTGCTTTATGCGTTTCCCCCGGAAAAAATCTTTGATTTTGACTCCCCTTTGTTTCAACATATCCATGAACACTATAACCCTTTTTATTAAATTGAGGAATTACAACATCACATACGGAATTATCAGTATTATAAGAATAACAAGATAATCCTGAATTACTGGTTGATAATTCATCTATTTCACTCATGTCAATATTTAAAGTATATTTTTTTCTTGAAACAACATATAAATTCATATTATCCGTCACATCAATTTTTTCATTAATTTTATATTCAATAGTTTCTGATGTTGCATCATTGGAATAACCTAAAACTTCACCATCATATCTTGAAGCAGTTGGCATTATTACGTAACAGTGACCAAAGATATCGGATTTACAATTAATAATACTTTGATTAAGTTCATCAGCACCATTTAAATTAAATTTTACTGAATAATTCTTATTTGAATTTTTAAATATAATAATAGCTAAAATAATAGAGATAAAAATAATTATACCAATTATGATAAAAATAATTTTTATAACTGAATATTTATGAGATTTAAAAGAATTATTCTCATTACTATCTTTATTGTAATTATTATTCAATAATTGTTCATATTCTCTATCATTCATTATTACCTCTATATACATTATACTTATAAATGTATTCTATTACAAGAAAAAAGTAGTAAGTTATCTTACTACTAAATTTACTAGTTTTCCTGGAACAACGATTTCTTTAACTATTTCTTTACCATCAAGATAATTTTTTACATTATCTATTTCTTTGGCTTTAACTAACATATCTTCTTTTGAAGTATCTTTAGGTAAATCAATTTTACCACGAACTTTACCATTTACTTGTACAACCATTTCATAAGTATCCTCTTTGGTTAATTTTTCATCAAATGTTGGCCAAGATTCATTAGCAATAGTTTTATCATGTCCTAACATCTCCCAAAGTTCTTCTGTTACATGAGGACATACTGGATTAAATAATTTCAAGAAACCTTCCATATATTCTCTTGGTAAATTTTCTTCTTTATAACATGCATTAACAAATATCATCAATTGACTAATTGCTGTATTAAAAGATATATTTTCATAATCATCAGTTACTTTCTTAACAGTTTGATGATATACTTTCTCTAAATTCTTATTTTCATCATCACTTATTTTAAATTCTGTAAATAAACGATATACTCTTTCAATAAATCTGCGACTACCTTTTACCCCTTCACTATTCCATGGTTTATCAGCCTCTAATGGTCCCATAAACATTTCGTAAAGGCGCAAAGTATCAGCTCCGTATTCATTAACTATATCACTTGGATTTACAACATATTCTGGGAATCTTTTACCCATTTTAATACCATTACTTCCTAAAATCATTCCTTGATGAACTAACTTTTTAAATGGTTCAGCACATGGAACTAATCCTTTATCATAAAGATAATTATTCCACATACGTGAATAAAGTAAGTGTCCAACAGCATGTTCTGGACCACCAATATAAAGATCTACTGGCATCCAATGTTTTAACAAATCGAAATTTGCAAATTCTTTGTCATTATCTGGATCAATATAACGAAGGAAATACCAACTAGATCCAGCACTACCTGGCATTGTATTAGTTTCTCTTACACCCTTTTGTCCATCAATAGTAACATTTTTCCAATCAAGTGCATTTTCAAGTGGTGCTTTACCATTATGAGCTTTATAATCTTCCATAACTGGCAAAATCAAAGGTAATTTCTCATCACTTAAAGCAACTATATCACCATTTTCCATATGTACTACAGGTACAGGTTCTCCCCAATAACGTTGCCTTGCAAATATCCATTCACGAAGACGATAATTAATTTTCTTTGTACCAATTTTTCTTTCTTCCAAAAATTCTATCATTTTATTAATAGCATCTTCTTTATTTAAACCATTTAAAAATTCCGAATTAATATGAAGTCCATCGCCAATATAAGCTTCTTCCTTTATATCGCCACCTTCTAGTACTTGTATAATATCAATGCCAAACTTTTTAGCAAAAGCATAATCTCTTTCATCATGAGCAGGAACAGCCATTATCGCACCAGTTCCATAGGTCATTAAAACATAATCACTAATCCAAATAGGAATTTTTTTATTATTAACAGGATTAATAGCGTAAGCACCGGTAAATACACCAGTTTTATCTTTATTAAGTTCCGTTCTTTCAAGTTCGCTTTTACTTTTTACTTCTTCTTGATACTTTAGAACTTCTATTTTTTTATCATCCGTTACTATTTTATTGACCAAAGGATGTTCTGGTGATAATACACAATATGTAGCTCCAAACAATGTATCACAACGTGTAGTAAATACCGTAAAATCATAATCAGTATCAGAAATTTTAAAATTTACTTCTGCACCAATACTTTTACCTATCCAATTTCTTTGCATTTCTTTGGTTGATTCTGGCCAATCCAAATCATTAAGACCTTCAAGCAACTTTTCAGCATATTTGGGAATATCAATAACCCATTGACGCATATTTTTACGAACAACAGGATATCCACCACGTTCACTTTTGCCATCAATTATTTCATCATTTGAAAGTACTGTTCCAAGTTCTTCACACCAATTAACTGGCATTTCAATACATTTGGCAAGACCATCATTAAATAATTGTTTAAATATCCATTGTGTCCATTTATAATACTTTGGATCACTTGTAGCAAGTTCACGATTCCAATCATAAGAAAAACCTAACATTTTAAGTTGTTGTCTAAATGTTTTAATATTCTCTTCGGTAAAGATAGCAGGATTATTTCCTGTTTTAATAGCATACTGTTCTGCAGGTAAACCAAAAGAATCATAACCCATTGGATGCAAAACATTATATCCTTGCATCTTTTTCATACGAGTTACAATATCAGTTGCTGTATATCCTTCAGGATGACCTGCATGAAGTCCTACACCAGATGGATACGGAAACATATCAAGAGCATAAAACTTTGGTTTAGAAAAATCTCTAATATCCGTTTTAAATGTCTCATTCTTTTCCCAATATTCTTGCCATTTCTTTTCAATTTCAATGTGATTATACATAATAATCCCTCCTAAAAATAAAAAAGTCTAAATCTAAGGACGACATTCCGTGGTACCACCTTAGTTCAGACTTTTCTGCACTTATTCATATAACGGTTTTAACCGGTTCAATCTGAAAACAAGTTCGATTATTTTTCCTTATCTTTTTCCACCCTTAAGACTCTCTTTAAAGTAATTATAATCTACTACTTTTCCATCAACTTGAATAATTGTATATTAGCATAAGTTAATTAGAATGTCAATTATATTAATTTGTTTTAAGTGTTAAATAACCTTCATTACCTTGTCCACCATCTACTTTAGCTCTTGTTTTATCAATAGGCGCTGTTCCATCAAAATGTGTACCAGCACCACCAATTAATGAATTACATCCTGAAAACATGCCATAAGAAGCATTACTATTTACTAAACCAACTGTACTCCAATTATTTGAAACATATATTGTCTCTAAATTTGAACAATTTGCAAACATTGAAGACATTGATGTTACATTTCCTGTATCAAAAGAACTCAAATCAAGACTCGTAAGGCTACTACATCCATAAAATAATTCACTCATTAATTGAAGATTATTTACATTTACTCCTGATAAATTAATATTTGATAAGCTACTACAATTATAAAACATTTGCGACATTCTCGTTACAGCATTCATGTTCGCATTTGATAAATCGACACTCACAAGATTAATGCAATCATAAAACATCGCATTAGAGTATTGTGATAAAATTGCATTACTTAAATTAATTTTTTCTAATGACAGAGGCATTTGTCCAGAAACGGATGCACTACCAAAATTAAAACCAGACATATTTATTTCTTTTAATTTTGGACAATTATTAATCATCCCCCCAATTTGAGTAAGTTTATTACCTCCTAATCCACTCAAATTAATACTTTCCAAGTTTGAACAACCTGAAAACATATTATCCATTGATGCTATACTTTCTGTATTCAAATAACTTAAGTCAAGACTTGTTAATCCTGTACACATATAAAACATAAGATTCATAAATGATACCTTGCTTGTATCAAATCCAGATAAATCAATACTAGTTAAGCTACTACAGTTATAAAACATTCGTGACATAGATAATACACTACTCGTATCAATACCGCTTAAACTAACACTATTTAAATGTGTAAGGCCTGAAAATAGTGCAGATAAATCTTCTACATTACTCATTTTAGCGTTTGTTAAATCAATCGTCTCTACATTTGACAATCGAATAAATGGATTATTAACATTAGTTAAAGAAGTAATTTTCCCAAAATTGAAATTTCTCATGATAATTGTCACTAAATTTGGATTATTATTAAACATGTTTACGGAAGTTAAATAATCACTACCAAGATTAGATATATTTATACTCTCCAAATTACTACATCCAGAAAACATGCCACTCATATTTATTAAGCTACTTGTATCTAAATTACTTAAGTTCATATTACTTATGCTAGAACACCCAACAAACATATTACTCATATTTGTAACATTACTAGTATCTAATTTATCAATATTAACCTCTCGTAAATTAGATAAATTTGCAAACATAGTTGACATTGATGTAACATTAGATGAATCAACATTTTCAAAAACTATTTTTTCAACACTATTGAAGCCATAAAATAAGCTGTCAGCTCTTACCCACTCTGTTTTTCCACTACTTGCAATATATAAAATATAACTTGGTTCATTATCGATTTGCTCAATATTATTTTCAAGATTATAATCATTTGCCAATAAACTTGGTTTAGCAGCAATTAAACTATTTGATTGAGATGGATTAACTCCTCTTTCTTCAATCCATGCTAGTACTTTTCCTGTATCTTGATATGTAATATCTAATTTTGTTCCATTACTTTCATCACCAGGTGACGCATCATATCTTTTTTGCATTCGAAGAGGTGTTTCATGAATAAACCTGATTTCTTTTACATTATTTTTTAAACTTGTTGGCAAGGCATTCATTAAATTAGGTGTTGTATATTCTTCTACCCAAACTCCTTCATTCGCTTCTACTCTTATTTTAAATGATAAGGCGTTATTTCCTTGGATACTATTCCATTCATCTGCTGTAAACACTGTTCGATTATCAACCCAATTATTGGTTGTTCCAATATTATCTGATTCTGTTCCATCATAGGTATCACTTATGGCTATTAAATCTTTATCAGCATATGCTTTGATATTTAAACTTCCATCTATTCCACTTTGTCCTGGAGCGATATAACCTACTACTAAATATTGGCCTTCATGTACTACTCCTCCTGACAATACTTTATGGATTGATGTATTTCCTCCTCGATTTTCAAAATAATCTTCATCATTATCTCCTAAATCAGTTGTCCCTGTCACATATAAACTTACTGGTATTCTTTTATCGTTAACAGTTATGTTTACTTCTTCAGCCGTAACTAAATATTCAATACCCCCTCCATATGTTGTATCGCCCATAACATTAATTGTTACGTTATTCCCTGTTTCTAAAGTATTATTAATATCACTACTTGCTGTAGGGAATATATTAGTCAATGTTATGTTGCCATCTTGGGTAGATGAAAAGGCTATTCTTCC
>JAEEGL013784920.1_pt1 | contig 18929 bp, 16 predicted proteins | sample 9134231 | NCBI WGS metagenome assembly JAEEGL01 (sample SAMN16246548, study PRJNA631951) | gut metagenome | biome: gut microbiome; feature: rumen; material: fiber-attached | host: Bos | place: Iran: Karaj | collected 2018-10 | reverse complement strand
TGGTAATCAAACTGCAGCACCGAAGAGGTAACGGAGATCCCGCGCTGCTTTTCAATTTCCATCCAGTCGGAAACGGCATGCTTGTTTGCCTTTCTGGCTTTAACGCTGCCTGCCAGGTGGATGGCGCCGCCGTACAGCAACAATTTTTCGGTTAAGGTTGTTTTACCGGCGTCCGGATGCGAAATGATGGCAAAGGTACGCCGACGGTTTATCTCTTCTATGGTCGTCATGGATCTGTCCTTTAAAACAATGCTTCTCCGGCGATATCTCCGGGTACTCCCAGACAGGAAAGCACGGTCTTCCCGATATCCGCAAAACTTGATCTGGTTCCGTAATTCACGGAAGCAAGATCCTTTCCGTAAATAAGGAAAGGGGTATATTCCCTGTCATGGTCCGTGGAAGGCGTGGCGGGATCGCATCCGTGATCCGCCGTGATCATCAGAATATCATCCTTCCTTAATTTTGCCAGGATCTCCGGCAGTCTCCGGTCAAAATGGGTCAGTGCTTTGGCGTATCCGTCTACATCGTTGCGGTGGCCGTAAAGCATATCGTAATCCACCAGATTGACAAAGCATAAGCCTTCAAAATCCCGGTCAAGATATTCCAGTGTACGCTCGATCCCTTCATCGTTGCCGGAAGGGGTATAGACATATTCGGTGATCCCTCTCCGGGCGAAGATATCCCTGATCTTGCCGACGGAGATCACATCCCTGCCGGCATCCTTCAGGACATCCAGCATGGTAAGTCCCGTGGGCTCCAGGGAAAAGTCATGCCGGTTTCCGGTACGGGTATAATTTCCATTCGATCCTACGAAGGGACGGGCGATCACCCTGCCCACCGCATGTTCTCCCGTAAGCATCCCGCGGGCCATCCTGCAATATTCGTAAAGCGTCTCCAACGGGACCACTTCCTCATGGGCGGCGATCTGGAATACGCTGTCCGCCGAAGTATAGACGATCAGATCTCCGGTCTTTACATGTTCATCGCCGTAGTCCGCAATGACCTGGGTCCCGGAGTAGGGTTTGTTACAGAGAACCCCTCTCCCCGTGAGGGATGAAAACTCATCGATCACTTCCTTCGGAAATCCCTCCGGATAGGTGGGCATGGGCCTGGGACTCACAAGTCCGGCGATCTCCCAGTGTCCGATGGTGGTATCCTTTCCTTCGGACTTCTCTGCCATCCGGGCAAAGGATGCGGTGGGAGAAGGTACCCCCTCCCGGTAGTCCATTCCGTCGATATTAAAAAGTCCCATTGCCGTCATATTGGGCATATCAAAGAAAGGGCTTTTGGTACAGGACCGCATGGTATTGGCCCCTTCAGAATGAAAGCGGGCGGCATCCGGCATTTCGCCGATCCCGACGCTGTCAAGCACGATCAGAAATACTCTTTTTGCCATTGTTTTCTCCTTATGATACATCAGCACATAATCCATTAAAGTATAGCACAGATACACAAAAAGAAACAGCCCCCGCACCCCGGAGGCTGTTTCCCGTTTTCAGGGCAAAAACCCTGTATTTTCTTATTGTTCCACGTCTTTCATGCTGAAGCTCATACGGCCCATTCTGTCCTTGCCCAGGCATACCACCTTGACATGATCTCCCAGAGTCAGAACATCCTCTACATGGTTGATCCGCTCCTTGGCGATCTTGGAGATATGTACCATACCTTCCTTACCCGGAGCAAATTCCACAAAGGCACCGAATTCCTTGATGGATACAACAGTTCCTTCAAACTGCTGACCTTCTTCGTAATCGGTCACGATGGTCTTGATATAGGAGATGGCCTTGTCCATGTTCTCCTTGTCGGTACCGCATACGGAAACCATACCGTCATCGGAGATATCGATCTTCACGTCGCAGCGTGCGATGATCTCGTTGATGGTCTTGCCCCGCTGGCCTACCACATCACCGATCTTCTCGGGATCGATCTGCATGGAGATGATCTTCGGCGCATACTTGTTCACTTCCTTACGAGGCTCGGCGATGGCCGGCTTCATGCAGTTATCCATGATGTATAATCTGGCGTCACGGCATCTTGCGATAGCACCTTCCACGATGGGACGAGTCAGGCCGTGGATCTTGATATCCATCTGAATGGCGGTGATACCTTCTGTGGTACCGGTCACCTTGAAGTCCATATCGCCGAAGAAGTCTTCCAGACCCTGGATATCCGTCAGCAGTACGAAGTCGTCATCGGAATCTCCGGTAACCAGTCCGCAGGAAATACCCGCTACCATCTTCTTGATGGGTACGCCGGCTGCCATCAGGGCCATACAGGAAGCACAGGTGGATGCCATGGAAGTGGATCCGTTGGACTCGAAAGTCTCGGATACGCTGCGGATGGCATAAGGGAATTCCTCTTCATCGGGAAGTACGGGGATCAGTGCTCTCTCGGCAAGTGCACCGTGACCGATCTCACGACGTCCGGGTCCTCTCGAAGGCTTGGTCTCACCTACGGAGTAGGAAGGGAAATTATAATGATGCATATAACGCTTGGATACTTCGTTGTCGTCAAGGCCGTCGATCCTCTGGGAATCGGAAAGAGGTGCCAGGGTCACAACGTTGCAGATCTGGGTCTGTCCGCGGGTGAACATGGCGCTTCCGTGTACACGGGGGATCAGATCCACTTCGGCTGCAAGAGGACGGATCTGAGTGATCTCACGTCCGTCGGGACGCTTGTGATCCTTTAAGATCATCTTGCGGATGGTCTTCTTCTCGTACTGATAGATGGCTTCACCGAGGATCGCAAGATACTCCTCGTTCTCGGCAAATGCCGCTTCGCACTTCTCGGTGATCTCTTTGATATTGCCTTCACGGGTCTGCTTGTCATCCGTAAATACGGCAACTTCCATCTCTTCCGGAGGACAGATCTTCTTGATGGCTTCAAACAGGTCCTCGGGGATGGCGCAGCTTTCATAGCTGTGCTTCTCCTTGCCCACTTCCGCTACGATCCCTTCGATGAAGGCGATGATGGTCTGGTTGATCTCGTGTGCCTTGTAGATGGCCTCGATCATCTTATCCTCGGGTACCTCGTTGGCACCGGCTTCGATCATGATCACCTTCTGCTTCGTGGAAGCTACGGTCAGGTTCAGATCTCCTTCCTTCCACTGCTTCTGGGAAGGATTGATCACGAATTCACCGTTGATCATACCAACCTGGGTCATGGCACAGGGGCCGTCAAAGGGGATATCCGAGATGGTGGTGGCGATGGATGCGCCGATCATGGCAACCAGTTCCGGTCTGCACTCGGGATCCACGGACATTACCATATTGTTCAGGGTAACATCGTTCCGATAATCCTTGGGGAATAAGGGACGCATGGGACGGTCGATGACGCGGCTGGTGAGGATGGCGTTTTCGGATGCCTTACCTTCTCTCTTATTGAATCCTCCGGGGATCTTGCCCACCGAGTAAAGCTTCTCTTCATACTCAACGGACAGCGGGAAAAAGTCAATTCCCTCACGGGGCTTGTCGGAGGCAGTGGCCGTACATAAAACGGTCGTATCTCCGTAATGCATAAACGCGCAGCCGTTGGCCTGTTTCCCGACACGGTTGATGTCGACGGACAGCGTGCGCCCTGCCAGATCCATGGAATAAGTTTTGTACATGTTCTTCTCCTTTTCTTCTCTTTTCGCTTCTTCTTACTTCTTCTATCTGCTGAAAAGCGGGACGACAAATAACGCCCCGCTTTTTAACCGTTATGAATGATTACTTTCTTAATCCGAGCTTATCGATCAAAGCACGATATCTTTCGATGTCCTTGTCCTTGAGGTAACGGAGCAGCCCCCGTCTCTGACCTACCAGCTTCAGCATTCCGCGGCGGGAATGATTGTCCTTGGGGTGAGCCTTTAAATGCTCCGTAAGCTCTGCGATCCTGGCAGACAGAACCGCGATCTGTACCTCCGGCGAACCCGTATCGTTGGGGCCGGTAGCGTACTCCTGCATAATTGCCGATTTCTTTTCTTTGGTAATCATAGTTTCCTCCTTTGTTCTTAAGATCCCGCAGGATCGACCGCACATACCAGGAAGGGGTTGAGGTTTCCCGTATCCGGGTAATAGCTGTAACACAACTTGCTTATACTAACACAGAAAACCGTATCTGTAAAGCATTTCCGTATTATTTTCAGGAAAGAAAGAGTTTCACCGGACGGAAATCTTCTCCCCGGCTTTCTTTCTCATAGATCCCCGTGAAGATCCCATCTTCGTCGTAAACCCGGACCTTACTTTCTCCGGGCTTTTCCCGGAAGGCCCGGGGCGGCAGTTTGTTCCCGTTCTTCAGCAGCCTGTCAAAGGATCCTCGAACCGTTACCGCGGCATAGTCCCGGAAAACAAGATCCGTACTCAGAAGGATCTTCTTAAGGCCCTCTTCTCCTTCTTCCTTCATGATCTTTTCCACATCCCGAAGGGAGACCGCATCTTCGATCTTAAAATCCCCCACACGGGTCCGCACCAGGCTTTCCATGCATCCGCCGCACCCCAGTTTTTCGCCGATATCGTGGCAGAGGGAACGGATATAGGTGCCCTTGGAGCAGTTGATCCTGATACTGTATCCGGGATTATGGTATTCCAGGATCTCCAATGCGGATATGTTGACGGGACGGGCTTTTCTTTCCACCGTCTGTCCCGCTCTTGCCAGTTCATACAGTCGCTTTCCCTGTACCTTAAGGGCGGAATACATGGGCGGGACCTGCATGCTGTCACCGAGAAAGCTTAAGACCGCCTCCTTCACCGCTTCATCCTTAAGGGAGGAAGCCCTGTCCGGATCTCCGCCTGTCACGGTTCCCGACATATCATAGGTATCCGTTTCCACTCCCAGACGCAGTTTTGCCAAATATTCCTTGTCATGATCCGTCAGCAGATCACAGACCTTCGTGGCATTTCCCACCGCCACCGGAAGCACGCCCGTGGCGTCCGGATCCAGTGTTCCCGTATGGCCGATCTTTTTGATATGAAGAATGCCCCGGAGTTTTGCCACCACATCAAAGGAGGTAAACCCCGGATCCTTATATATATTGATGATCCCGTTAAGCAAAGAGTTCCTCCGCTTATCCTTTCATCTGCATATTGATGGAATCGGACAGATTATTGACCACGTCATGGAAGGTGCCGTTCATGGAGAATCCGGCAGCCCTCTGATGGCCGCCACCCTGATAGAACTTGGCGATCTTCGCCACATCCACCGTAGCGTCGGAGCGAAGGGAAACCTTATATTCCTGGGGGGAGATCTCATACATGAAAATGGCTACCGAAACGCCCCTGGTGGCCAGGAGCTGGTTTACGATGCCTTCCAGATCATGCGGCGTGGCACCGTAGAAATCCATGATCTTCTGATCGATCTTGGATACGATGCATTTCCCGTCCATGAAAACGATGCTCTCCAGCAGCGCCCTGCCCAGCATCTCGTTCTGGATCCTGGTCTTTTCGTAGAAGGTCTTGTCGATGACTTCCGTAAATGGAATGTCATATTCAAGCAGTGCTGCGGTGGTACGCAGTGTCTTGGGTGTCACATTGGAATATTTGAGCACACCGGTATCATGAATGATCCCGATATAAAGAGCCAGGGCAATATCCCGGTCCATATAGGCCGGATCCATCACATCGTAGACCAGTTCGCAGGTGGAACTTGCCTTACCGTCGATATAGGATACATCCCCGAAACCGTCATTGGAGACATGATGATCGATCACGATCTTCTTTTTTGCCGAAGTAAAATAGGGCAGGGCATCTCCGTAACGGTCTTCCGAAGAGCAGTCCAGTCCGATAAAGGCATCGAACCTCTCCACTTCCGGATCAAAGGTGGACAGGATCCTGTCAATGTCCTTGATCACGGAAAACTCTTCCGCCGGCTTTTCGATCATGGGAATGACCGTGGCTTCCGGCATGGCTTTCTTCAGATAGAGATAAGTCGCCATCACCGAACCGATGCAGTCTCCGTCGGGACGGATATGACCGGATACGGCAATGGTGGTATCACCTTTTAATTCTTTCAGCAGGTGAAACATGGACCCGTTACTCCTTATACTTTCCTTCCAGTTCCTTCTCGTCCCGCTCCGGGATCCCGGATACGACCTCGTCGATCATTTTGGACATCCTGACTCCGTAGGCAATGGACTCATCCACGTAAAAGCGGATCTCCGGGGTGTTGCGCAGATTGATCCTGTGGGCAAGTTCCCGCCGGATATATCCTTCCGCGGAGTTTAAGCCCGCCACCGTCTCCCGGATGGCCTCTTCGTCTCCGTACACACTGATCCATGCCTTACAGGTCTTAAGATCCGGGGCTACTTCCACCGCAATGACCGAAGTCATGGGGTTCACCCGCGGATCCTTGATCCCCGCGCGTATGATCTCGGAAAGTTCCTTTTGTACTTCCGCGTTGATACGGGTATTTTTCTTACTGTCTTTTTTCATTTATGATCTCGGAACCTCAACCATGATATATGCTTCCACGATATCCAGTTCCTGCATCTTGTCAAAGCCCTCGAACACAAGACCGCACTCATAACCGGCCTTGACCTCCTTGACGTCGTCCTTGAACCGCTTGAGGGAAGCAAGTTTGCCTTCGTAGATCTGCTCCCCTTCCCGGGTGATGCGGATCAGGCAGTTACGTTCAAACCGGCCGTCCAGTACATAGGAACCGGCGATGTTACCGATGGCGGATGCCTTGAAGATCTGACGTACCTCGGCATGACCGATCACCTGCTCTTCATAGACAGGCTCCAGCATACCCTTCATGGCAGCTTCAATATCCTCGATGGCCTGGTAGATGACCTTGTACAGACGGATCTCCACGCCTTCCCGCTCGGATACTTCCTTGGCCTGGGCATCAGGTCTTACGTTAAAGCCGATGATGATGGCCTTGGAAGCGGATGCCAGAACCACATCGGATTCGCTGATGGCACCTACGCCGCCGTGAATGCACTTGACCACAACCTCTTCGTTGGAGAGTTTGGTGAGGGACTGCTTCACCGCTTCCACGGAACCCTGTACATCCGCCTTGACGATGATGTTGAGTTCCTTGAGGTTGTCGGCCTGGATCTGATTGAAGAGATCGTCCAGACTCATCTTGGCCTTGGTCTCCTCCACCTTCTTTTCCTTATTCTGAGCCACATAGGTATCGGCATACATCTTGGCTTCCTTGTCGGAATCATGAACGATGAATACCTCACCTGCGGAAGGAACATCGGAAAGTCCCAGGATCTCCACCGGTGTGGAAGGTCTGGCCTCCTTGATCCTTCTGCCCTTATCGTCGATCATGGCACGGACCTTACCGTGGGCAGCGCCTGCGGAGATAAAGTCTCCCACATGCAGCGTTCCCTTCTGTACCAGAAGGCGTGCAACGGGACCTCTTCCCTTATCCAGCTCGGCCTCGATCACAAGACCTCTCGCCAGACGGTTGGGATTCGCCTTCAGTTCCAGGATCTCCGCCGTCAGCAGAATGGTCTCAAGCAGTGTATCCAGTCCTTCTCCGGACTTGGCCGAAACCGGTACGAATTCCGTCTGTCCGCCCCAGTCCGTGGGGATCAGTTCGTATTCCGTCATCTCCTGCTTCACGCGGTCGATGTTGGCGCCGGGCTTATCGATCTTGTTCACCGCAACGATGATCTCGATACCGGCGGCCTTGGCATGGTTGATGGCTTCCACCGTCTGAGGCATGACACCGTCATCGGCTGCCACAACCAGAATGGCGATATCCGTGGAATTGGCACCCCGCATACGCATAGCGGTAAAGGCCTCGTGTCCGGGAGTATCCAGGAAGGTGATGCTCTGTCCCTTGACATTGACGGTATAGGCACCGATATGCTGGGTGATACCGCCTGCCTCCTTATCGGTCACGTTGGTCTTACGGATGGCATCCAGCAAGGAGGTCTTACCGTGATCGACATGACCCATGACACAGATCACGGGCGGACGGGTAACCAGGTTCTTTTCGTCCTCATCCTCCTCTTTCAGGAGTTCTTCGATCACATCCACCTTGACTTCCTGTTCGCACAGGATATCGTATTCCATGGCGATGTTCTCCGCCTCCTCATAGGAGATCTCGGTATTCACCGTCACAACCTGTCCCTGGAGGAACAGTTTTTTGATGATCACGGAAGGCTGCAGTTTCATCTTGTCAGCCAGATCCTTGATAGTGAGGCTCTCGGGAAGGGTGATCACCTTGATCTGCTCTTCCTCGTTCTCCTCGGGTTTCTTCTCCGGCTTGATAAAGCGGCCGGCTTTATTCTTGGACTTCTGACCCTCTTCTTCATAGAGGAAGTCCTTCTTTGAACGCTTGTCCTTATCGTCTTTGCGGCGGCGGTCGTCCTTGGCAGGTGCTGCAGGTCGATCACCCGGCCGTGCGCCTCCCTGTGCAGGGCGCTCATCACCGCTCCTGCCCCGCGCAGGAGATACAGGATTCTCTGTACGTACCGGAGCTCCTTCCTTCCCTCTTGCACTATGGTCAGCGCCTCCTTTGGAGACGTCCCCCGCAGGCCCTTTCGCCCGAGGTCCCTGAGTAAGGATCTTAACCGTCTCATTGCCGCGATTCCTTTCGTTAATGCTGCGCTTTGCCTCATCAAGCCTTCTTGCGTTCTCGCGGAAATCCGAAGGACTGTCCACTGCCGAAGGGGCGGTCAGCGGCTTGATCAGACGATGCTGTACCTGATTCATGCCCGGACGGGAAGAAGCCTGCCCCGGACGGGGACCCTGATTTCTTCCGCCGTTGGGACGATTTCCCTGCAATCCGGAATTATTGTTGTTGGCTACAAAGATGATGCTCTTTTTCTTTTTCGGCGCCGCAGAAGCCTCCGGCGCAGCCTTTGCGCCCTCCTTTACGGGGGCTTTGGCAGCGGGCTCTTTTGCTGCGGGAGCTTCCGGCTTGGGATCCGTGCTCTCTTTTGCCTTTGCTTCTTTCTTTTCCGTTTCCCCGGGCGCTTCCTTACCCTTTACGTCCCCGGAAAAGTGGGCTCTCGCCTTATCTGCATCTTCATCGGACACCGAGCTGTTGTGGGCCTTTGCCACGACACCGATCTCCGTGAAAAATTCGATGATCTCCTTGTTGGATCTCTCCAACTCTTTCGCTATTTCACTTACCTTCATTGATATCCTCCGAAAGTCTGTCTTTCCTTATTCGTTCACCTCATCACCGACGATCTCTTCTCCCTCGGCGGGTTCTTCGTAATACTCACCCTCCTCATAGGTCTCTTCGTATTCGCCGTCGTACTCCTCGTCATAATCCTCGTCCACGTAATCCTCATAACGGAATCCGGGCGCATCCTTGGCCTGGGTCTCGGATTTGATGTCGATCTTGTAACCGGTGAGTCTGGCTGCCAGGCGGGCATTCTGTCCTTCCTTACCGATAGCCAGGGAAAGCTGGTAATCGGGTACCACCACCTTGGCCGACTTTTCATCGGGATCCGCGAATACCGCAACGATCTTGGCGGGAGAAAGGGCATTCTGGATCAGGACACCGGGGTTTTCATCCCAGTTGATGATATCGATCTTTTCTCCCCGGAGTTCATCCACGATGGAATTGACTCTCGTTCCGTTCACACCCACGCAGGCTCCCACGGGATCCACATTGGGATTGGCGGAATATACGGCCATCTTGGTACGGGAACCGGGTTCCCGGGCAATAGCCTTGATCTCCACCGTACCGTCCTTGATCTCGGTCACTTCGGATTCGAAGAGCTTCTTTACCAGATCCGGATGGGTTCTGGAAACCAGGATCCTGGGACCCTTGGAGGTGCTCTCCACTTTCAGGATAAATACCTTAACACGCTCCGTGGGACGGAAATGCTCGGTACGGACCATCTCGGATTCATTCAGAAGGCCGTCCGCCCTTCCCAGGTTGATGCTGATGTTGCGTCCGATGAACCGCTGTACGATACCGGTGACCACATCTCTTTCTTTATCATAATACTGCTGGTAGATCACATTCCGTTCTTCTTCCCGGATCTTCTGGAGGATCACGTTCTTCGCATTCTGGGTAGCGATACGGCCGAACTCCTTGGACTGGATCTCCACTTCCACTACGCTGCCGACACGAACGCCCTTTTTCAGGCCCTTGGCCTGCTCCTTGGGGATCATTACGGACTCGTCGTAACCTTCGACCTTCTCATCCTCCACAACTTTCTTTTCCGCAAAGCACCGGATCTCGCCGGTCTCTCTGTCGATATGTGCCTGCACATTGGCTTCATTTCCGAAATGATTCTTGCAGGCCGTGATCAGGGATGCCTCGATGGCATCAAAAAGAGTATCTCTCGAAATATCCTTTTCCTTTTCAAGAATCTCCAGTGCTTCCATTAATTCCGTGTTCATTTTTTTGACCTCTCCTCCTTAGTTAAAAGTTAAAAATCCAGTGCCAGTCGGATCACAGATATGTCTTTTCTCGGAAATACGACATCCGCTTCCTTATGATCATCATCCGATATCGTAACGGTAACGGACTTGTCGTCAAAACTTTTCAGTATGCCGGAAAACTCCTTCCGCTTTTTCTCCCCTATCCCCTGATAGGTTTTAAGCTCCACTTCCTCTCCCAGACTGTAGGATAAGTGACGGTCTTTTTTCAGGGTCCGTCCCAGTCCCGGGGAGCTGACTTCCAGGATATAGGCATCCGGAATGTAATCTTCCCGGTCCAGCACATCCGACAGTTCCCTGGAAGTGTTCTCACAGTCGTCGATGGTCACCCCGCCATCCTTGTCGATAAAGCAGCGCAGATAAAAGTCCTGCCCTTCCTTTACGTATTCCACATCGTAGATGCGGACACCGTTCTTTTCCGCGATGGGGGCAAGCAGTTCCTCCGTTCTTGTTTCGATGGATTCCCTCTTCGGCATATGTCTCCTTTTGATCGCTCATAAAGAATGGCGGCTCCGAAGAACCACCATTAATAAGACTCTATTAACATAGGATACTGTAGCACTTTTCCGGGACCAATGCAAGTCCTTTTTAGGAAAGGCTCTCCAGCAGTCCCTCCGGAAAAGAAAGTTTCACCTTGTCATCCACCCGGATCTCGCTTCCCAGCTGGATCTCCATGACCTTCAGTTCCGTAATGGCATAAATGGAATGGCGAACGCCTTTGGGCATACGGATCACATCTCCGGCGGATACCGTCATCTTGTTGCCGTCCAGCACCACGATCCCTCTTCCGGAGATCACGGTCCAGACTTCGTCTCTGCGGGTATGATAATGATAATTCGTCTTATGGCCCGGCATCAGCGTCACCCGGATGGTCATGCTCTCGTCCTGCACATCCAGCACATGGAAACTGCCCCAGGATTTCTCGGCGAACATGATCTGCTGATCGATCTTGTCTACATAGGGTTTGATATAGCTGCTCTGGGTCTTGTCGGAGACCAGTACCCCTTCCGCCGAAGCGGATACCACCACATCCGTCAGTCCCATGCAGAGGATGGGAACATCCAGTTCGTTCACCACATGCACATTGCTGCAGGTGTCACTCATGATCACGTTGCCGATGGAGGGTTCGGTCATGGCCTCCGTCAGGGTGTTCCAGGTACCAAGGTCCTTCCACTGACCCGCAAACCGCATCACCCGGATATTCTCTTCCTTTTCCACAACGGCATAATCGAAACTGATCTTTTCCAGGGTCTCGTATTTGTCCCTGAGATCGTGGAAATCCGTAAAATCAATGAGTTCGTGAGCACGTTCCAGAACATATCTGAGCTTGAAGGCAAATACGCCGCCGTTCCAGAGAGCGCCCTTTTCGATATATTCCGCGGCAGTGTCCTTATCCGGCTTCTCCTTGAAGCCCACAACAGAACTGACATTATTGTCATTTTCCGGGATGATATATCCGTATTTCTCGGAGGGGTAGGTAGGTTCGATCCCCAGCAGCACCAGGTTGGCATCCCCGTCGGCGGCAATGTCCGCCATCACGGAAAGGGCTTTGAAATAATGCTCGTCCACATAGGGATCCACCGGGCATACCACCACGGGTTCGTTTTCGTCGATGTTATCGAAATCCTTCAGATAGGAAGCAGCAAGCGCGATGGCGGGGAAGGTATCCCTTCTGCAGGGTTCCACACAGATCCCCACCTGGATCCCTACCTGATTGTTGATGGCGGAAACCTGGGATTTGGAAGTGCCGATGGTCACCGAAGCATCCGGATCCACGGCTTTGATCTGACGGTACATCCGCTGTACCATGGACTCGTATTCCCCGTCTTCCTTCTTAAATAATTTAATGAACTGTTTGGAGCGCACTTCATTGGAAAGCGGCCAGAGACGCTTTCCAGATCCTCCCGACAATAAGATGATATGCACTTTCTATCCCTCCACGATCAAATATCTTCCGTCGCCGATGTCGAACACCTCATCCGCGTTCAGAATACTTTCGCCTTCCGGTCCGTCCGTATCCAGACCTTCCTCCTCGAAGAAATCCATCACCTCATCGGCGGAATCCACCACCACCGCGAGATTGTCCATCAGGAAATCACGTGCCTCTTCCAGGTTCGTGCACACATCTCCTTCGGGGAACAGCTGGTTCTGGTTTTCCAGAAAACACTTCAGTACCGCATCATCAAAATCCGGCATAAGCACCTCCTATCCGGATACCTTATCCGCTTCCTCCATGATACCACGCAGGACCCTGAAGTACAATCGCCCAACCTGCATCCGTCAGTATACGGCTCCCGGTCCCCTGTCATTGTCCAGGGTGGCCAGGTTGTACAGGACCAGCACATCCTCAACTTCCGGATGATCGTTGATCCATTGGGTGATACTGCCCCGGTAGTATCTGGGATCGAACACCCAGATGGTCTCATACTGGTCGATGAGCAGGGGAATCAGACTGTTGGCATAACTGTCCTTGACCACCGCAAGGGCACGTCTTTCCCTGTCCCCGGTCCTTTCAAGATCCGCATTCTTATTGCAGATCCTGATGAGAGAATGCTGATTGTTCAGAAAAACGGAATACTTGTCCTTGGCATTGAGGTATTCCATGTTATAAGGGGAATCGAAGGTTTCCCCGGTGTCTTCGTAAGTGACGGTCAGGCCGCTTTCCCATTGGGGATTTTCGTAGATCTCCAGGGTGTCCGGCTTTACGGTATGATCCACGACCCTGGACCAGGTGGTTCCGTAAAAGGTTTCGGACACCGGATGCATACCTCCGGGAAGTGCTTCATTTACGGGCAGTTCCAGATAAGGGGCAAGGGCCAGATATCCCATATACGCTCCCCTTAACGTCCAGTGATGGTCGGTCCTGTAATACACGGAAATGCCCTGATCCCTTCCCTCTTTCAGAAAAGTATCGATCCCTTTCACCACCCTGACCCGGCCTTCCTTATCCGATGATACGATACTTTCGGTCAGCCTTTTTGCGGTATCCTGCTGTTTTGCGCGATCCTGCATGCGCACCACATCCGGCATCTCATCCTCGCAGATCCAATATGCGGTTGGGACGATCATCACCGTAAGGTCGGCGGACACAGTCCCCTCCTCCAGCCTTTTCACGGCTTCCGTGAACTTGTCTTCGTTTTGGGGAGTTTTGTAATCATCGATCAATCTGACACTGCCGTCATTTTCTTCGGCATAGATCACGTCATTGATCTTTTTCATTCCGCAGATCCTGGAAAATCCCACCGACAGGGATAAGAGTTCATCCCGGAAGGGAAACTGATCGGATAGATAGGTCTCGAACTCCTCCCTGAAGGATCCATCCAGGATGCCCTCTGCCGTGGGTGCCGGACAGGATGAGAGGATCCTGTTCTCCGTTTCCGAAAAAGCGGTCTTCGGAAGGGTAAGGAAGAGCAAAGCAAACACAAAAAGGACGGGGATCCACAAAAGATCCGGTATGCAGTTTATGAACTTTTCCGCAGTTTGTTTTTTCATGTTGTTTCAGAATCTGAAATACAGGAACGGATTATAGGAATCCCGCACCAGGCCGGCAATACAGAGCACCAGTAAGACTGCCGAACAAAGTCCCGCAAGGAGCCTTAAGGTACGTCTCGGTCTCTCTCCCAGCCTCTCCGCATGCTCCAGGATCTTCGGATATACCGGGAACATGAAGACCAGGGCAAAGGCAAGGACCGGCAGATAGTTGCCAAAGGCCCAGAGAAGCTCCGGCCCCACCGGCGCATTCCCCGCCCTTCCGAAGGCAAAGGACAGATAATGCCGGAACAGGGACATGTCATCAAAATAGAAGATCCCGAAGCCGAAGATCACGATCACAAGGGTGTAGATATGCCGCAGGACCTTCGGCAGCTTTTCCAGGAATCTTCCCCAGATATTCTTCTCCAGAACAAGGATCAGTCCGTGATACAGTCCCCACAGCACGTAATTCCAGAAGGCTCCGTGCCAGAGTCCCGTAAGGAACCAGACGATCCCCAGGTTCATCAGCTGCCGTAATCTCCCCCGGCGGTTCCCGCCAAGAGGAATATAGACATAGTCCCGGAACCATCCCGAAAGAGAGATGTGCCAGCGTCTCCAGAAATCCGTCAGGGAAAGGGCCGACAGCGGATATCTGAAGTTCTCGTCAAAATGGAAGCCCATCATCAGTCCCAGCCCGATGGCCATATCCGAGTATGCGCTGAAGTCATAATAAAGCTGCAGAGTAAAAACAAGGAATCCAAACCAGGCTCCCGCAACGGAAAGGCCCGGGGACAGACGCAGCATATCCCATAATTCCCCCAGCCGGTTAGCGATCAGCACTTTTCTGAAAAGTCCCATCAGAAATCTGCGTGAACCGGCGGTAAAGTTTTCCGGGTTCGTCTTTCGGGAAGTAAGTTCTTCCCGGATCCGGGAATACCTGACGATGGGGCCGGCGATCAGCTGTGAGAACATGGAGATATAGGTCAGATACCGGAAGAAATTTCTCTCCGCTTTCACATCGCCCCGATATACATCGATGGAATAACTGGTGGTCTGGAAGGTATAGAAACTGATGCCGATGGGCAGCATGATCCCCGTAAGGGGAAACTCCGCTCCCGTAAGGGAATTCACGGTTCCCACAAGGAAATCGGCATATTTCATCAGACCCAGCAGGGAAAAATTGATGATCAGAGAAACCACGAGACTGAGTTTTCTTATCCCGGGACGGTGGCGGAACCTTTCAAGAAGAAGGCCGTCGATATAATCCACCAGGGAAGAAATGATAAGAAGGAAAACACATCGCGGTTCTCCCCAGGCATAGAAGAAAAGACTGAAGACCAGAAGGATCCCGTTTTGAACGGATATCCCCATCCCCTCTTTCTTTTTGCCCCCGATGTATCCGGCGATGATCCCCGCGGGAAAATAGATCACCAGAAAAACCGTCAGAAAAAAGACCAGAAAAAGGAGACCGGAAAAAACCATAAAGGTACCTTTCTACAGCGCGTTGTCGATCACAGCCAGAATGGCATCCCGATCCTGATGGATCACCAGATCGATCATATTACCGTTCCTGCGTACCTGTGCGGCCTTCACATGCTCATTGGCTTCGGGATTGTAGTTTTCCATCTCCGCACTCATCTGCTCCAGGAGCATGTTCAGGCAGTCCGTGACTTCACCGGCATCGGCTTCATCCTTTAACCGGATGAGAATCACGGAATCCGCGGAAGTGGAATCCAGGCAGGAAGCGAAAACATACTCTTCCAGTCTGGCGGCATCGATACCGTAGTAATTCATGAGAAAATCGTCATCCGCAAAATACATCTCGGGCAGGGTGACCGTTCCGGCGATGGAATCGTAGATCTCCTTTAAGGAAGCCGACTCTTTTGCCTCCTCCTGCACAGGTTCCGGCGCAGGCGCTTCCGTTTCCGGTGCATCTTCCACCGTTACGGTATCCTGAACCTCCGTATTTTCGTTCCTGCCACAGGCGCCGAATATAAGGACTGCCGGTACAAGCAGGACCGCCGATATATATCCGAATGATCTTTTCATTACAGTATCCTCCCAAATCTTAGGATTTCATCATTTTGCATAGGATTGAAACAGGGAATCCCATACTTCCGAATAGGAAGCGTCCGTCTGATGTACATATTTGTCGGAGCAGTATCTGGGGATCAGATCCCCGTTGGAATTGACCAGATGAGAATTCAGGTCAACGTAGCCGGCTCCTTTTTTCTGTGCTCCTTCCTTCAGAAGGGAGTTATAGATCCGGATGGTGGGATTGTTCATGGCACCCTTGCCGGTTCCGGCATATACGGGAGACATACTGATCACATGGATCTCCTTTCCGGGATTGGCGGCTTTGATGCGGTCCACCAGCGCAAGTACATCCTTGGAAGCGGCGGTGGCATCCTTGACCACCAGGTCATTGGTGCCGAACATGATGAACACACGATCCACATCCATTTGGGAGATCGCATCCCACACAGGCTGTTTCTTTCCTTTATAGATGGGGTGCAGCGCATCCTTTGTATTCAGAGCATGGGCTGCGGAGTAGCTGGCAGCTGCCAGGAAGGTTGCGGATGATACGGGGGAATTCTTGTGCTTCGCCACATAATTCCTGTAACCTGCCATGACCGAGTCACCCACAAAAACGGATCTTGCATAATAGGCGGAGGCATCGGCCAAAGATGTCTTTGCCGTATCCGTCACGGAGGGATCCGCGGTTTTCGAGGACTGATCGGAAGATCCCTTTGTCTCTTTGTTCGCATTTGCGGATCCCGGCTTTTCGGCGCCGGCATAAGGAAGACGTCCTTCCTTTTTTCCGTACTCCACATAGTGCCGATACATCACATCCGCATCGGCAGAGCCGCATACGATCACCACATCCGGATTGTTCTCGGCATAATATTCGGCATCAAAAACGGTTCCGTCGGGCATCGTAACGGGTGTTGCCATAGTCGAAACCGGCATGGATCCCAGCAGGATCATAACGGAAGTCAGGATTCCCAGTCCTCCCGGCAGAATACGAAGATTTTTCTTCCTTATCATTATGTATCAGTCCTTTCCCGATATGTTTTACAAACAAAAATATATTACTTACCGCGAAGGAAAATGTAAAGAGTCATTCCCCGTAAACGGGAAAAAGACAGACTCACGGGAACGTGAAAAAAGTGGTACGTTCCTTTCCAAATATGCTATACTGAATTAACGTTACAATACCAAGGAGGGATGTATCCTATGAAAAACCAGATCACTAAACGTATCTGCGGCACGGTGCTTTCTTTTATCTTATCCGCAGCCGCATTTCTTTCTCCCGTTGCTGCCCTTCCCGCCTTCGCAGGCGAGCAGTACAATAACGATTACTGGGACGGAGACGGTTATCCCCATTTCTTTGATGTGAGCAAGAACATCCTGGAGATCAAAGCCGGCGAATCCGAAAAGATCAACCTCTTTTCCCGGTACAAATACACCTACTATATCAAGGGTGCGGAAAGCAAGAATACCTACTGCGAATGCACCTGGAACAGCGGCAACTCCACTCCCGTCTTCCACATCGGTGCGGACGAGACGCCCGGCAAGAGCATCTACTTCTATTTCTATGTGAACGACGACCGTTTCACGACTCCCACCGACAATGATGTGTTCATCACCGTTGAGGTTCGGGTGAAGCCCGGTGACGTGACGACAGCCCAGGCGAGCACTCCCCTTCCCGGAACCGTTACGGCCATCAAATTCAGCGGCAAACAGTCCGGGACCTTTGCCACCATCAACAACGGAACCGTAGGTGCCGTATATGACAGCAAGAACATTCCCGTTGCGGCCTTTGCCGTTTTAAGCCCCAACGGTACCATTCCCGCTCTCACCTATACGGGGGTTGTTGCGAACAACAAGGCAAACTACATCGGGATCGCCACGGCAGACAAGGGGACCGGAAAGATCATGATCTCCGACACCGATAAAGCATCTCTTACATCCAAAGGCTTTGCGGGCATCTGCTTAAACGGGAACTTCCTTCCCTGGTGATCATTTCATAAGATTTTTTTGCACACACAAAAAGACCGTCCTTCAGACGGTCTTTTTTATTCACATTGAAAGAAGGGGCTTACTCCCCTGAGGGGAAGAATTCCATGGCCATGGTCTCTTCCGCTCCCTCCTCCTCCGGCACCATCTCTTTGATCCTTCGGAGCACATCATCATACATGGCTCTCATAACGGCATGCTTACTTTCGATCACGGAGATATCCTCTATCTCCGCGGCTTTTTCCAGTTCGGCGGCGATCCCGGATAGTTCCGTCGCTCCGATGGTTCCGGAAGAACTCTTCAGGGAATGGACAACGATGCCGTAATCTTTCCAGGCCCGTGACTCATAATACCGGTCAAGGGCAGGGGCTTTCTTCCCGGCGTCCTTACCGTATGCCGCAAGGGTTTCGCGATACAGATCCTCATCTTCTCCGCAATACATCAGTCCCGTTTTCCTGTCAATGAGGTCGCAGGGGGTGCTTCCGGCGGCGGTGCTGTCCCCTGAAGTGCTTTCGGAACCGCTATCCTCCACATAGACAACCTTTTCCTTCGGAAGATATTTGATCACGATCTTCTTAAGATCACGGCTGTTGATGGGTTTTGTAAGATAATCGTCGAATCCGTCTCCGATATACCGCTCCTTTGCGCCCGCAACGGCATCCGCGGTCAGGCAGATAAAAGGGGTGTTCCGGTTTTTCCCGTCCCGGTCCTGCCGGATCAGGTTCATGGCGGTGGTCCCGTCCATCTCGGGCATACGCTGATCCATCAGGATCAGGTCATAGGCATTTTCTCTGGACATCCTGACGGATTCCGAACCGCTTTCCGCGGTGTCGATGCCGATCATGGTATTCTTCAGCAGGCCTTTTGCCACCATCAGGTTCATGACTGTATCATCCACGATCAGGATGCGCGCTTCCGGCGCATGAAAGGATTCCTTCCGGGCTTTCATATTCCGGATGCTCTCCTCGAACTTTCCCCTAAAATCGCCGATGGGGGCCTTCGACGCAACCTTCTGGGGAATAACAGCGGTGAAGGTGGAGCCTTTTCCGTATTCCGAATCCACCCGTATGGATCCGCCCATCATACGGACCAGACTTTCCG
>JAEEGL011694039.1_pt1 | contig 18929 bp, 12 predicted proteins | sample 9134231 | NCBI WGS metagenome assembly JAEEGL01 (sample SAMN16246548, study PRJNA631951) | gut metagenome | biome: gut microbiome; feature: rumen; material: fiber-attached | host: Bos | place: Iran: Karaj | collected 2018-10 | reverse complement strand
TTCTGACGTCTTTCATATGCTTTCTTTTTCCTTTCGTTACCGTATTACCGATCGAATCCACGGCTTCGATCCGGCCTCACTTCTGCTTGCTCTCTTCGTTTTTGAATATAACGTCGGCAATGATCGACGCCGCCAGTGCTGATCCTTTATCGCTCGGATGCGAACCGTCCGGATGAAACAGGCTGTCCGGATCTTCATCGGTGTAGAACCGCGCACCGACGTCAGCAATAAGTGCGTTATTGTCCTCTGCCGCCTTATGATACGCCGCATTTATTTTCCTGAACATTTCGTCGTGGTCAAGTTTCATGTCAGTGATAAGTTTGCCGCCTCGCTGATAAGCCCACGTACAGTAGAACACCGGCGTTGCCCCCATCTCCCGCGCGATCATACACAGCTTTCTCGAAGCGTCGAAAAACTCCTTCGGAAATTCAAACGTGCCGCGGCTGTGCTCCTGAAGCACTATATAATCCCAGTCTTTCTGAGCAAGCAGCGCCGAACATTTTTTGCAAAGGTCGTCATTCGGATCGAGCTGCTGCCACAGGCAGGCCCCGCCGCGCAGATTTCCGACGACTTCAGCGCCGGTAAGCTCCGCCAGCTTTACAGGCAGATCGTTAAAAAAAGTGTAACTGTTTCCAAGCATCAATATTTTCATTTTATTCCTCTCCCGTGACTCGGGGCAAAAAGCCCTCCGTAATATGATGATCCGCGGATCGTAACCGTACCTTAGCCGCGGGAAGGTTTTTTCGGTCAACGCATCTCCGTTGTTTTGCCTGAGTTGCTCCGCCCTGTAACATTGAACAAAAACCGGTACAGATAAAATGGAGTAATAACGCAAAACCGGAACGTTGAACAGTAACCTGACTCTTAAGAGTTTTAAAAAGTCTGAGCTGCCGTTGCCGACGGACGTTCGCCCGTTCATCACGGGCGGACGTTTCAAAACGCGTATGAAGCGTTAAAACGTTATAAAACGTATGAAGCGCCTAGAATTCTATCTCGAGCGTTTCGGTATTGTTGAACAGATCAAGCGCCGTCTGGAGCTTCGACAGTTCCTCGGACGTCTTCTCGAAATCCGCCTGTGCCTGCTTGGGATCGTAATTCGTGAGGCAGTAATCGATTATATTACCGCTCCGGATACCGGTCTCTCTGGTCTTCGGAAGTCTTCTGCGCATCGTATCGAGCCTGTCTTTGCGCCGGCTGAGCTGCGGCATGATGATCAGAGCCTGATCCGCGGTGATATCGAGACCCGGGAGCTTTCGGGTAGAGTTGAAGACGTTGAGAGCGTGCTTTACGGTGACGATCTTGTCCTCGATCTCTTTAAGCTGCTTCTGCGTCTGTTCGTAATCATATTCGGGTCTAAGGCTCTCGACGTCCTCGCCGGATGCGACTATAAACGTGCCTGCCGACTGCTCGGCAGCCTCTAAAGTTTCATGTTCTTCGTTAAGTCTTCTCAGCAGTTTTGCCGCTTCAGCCGAAGTATATTTCATTATATCTGCCCCCTCGTTAATTAGTTTTCAGTAGTGGATTATACATTTAAAGCGCAGGTCTTGTCAATCGGAGCAAGCCTCCTTCTGCCTTTTAGGAACGTGACAGGCGATCTCGCGGTACAATGCCTCGAGGCTCTCAATCTTCCAGTCCGGAGTAGCACCGTTGCCCATCGTGATCATAAACCTGCCGTCCGGGCGCCAGAACGTGTCTATCAGGTGGTCAGCCTCTTCCGCGACCTCTTCGGGCGTGCCGTACGGTATGATCTTCTGTACGTCGAAACCTACCAGGATGCATATGCGCCCTCCGTATTTTTCAGCGATCATACGCTCGTCCATCGTATACTTTTGTATGGGATGTATCACGTCCAGCCCGATCTCGATAAAATCCTCAAGGAAAGGCTCGATATTGCCGCAGGTGTGAAGCCAGAAGTGCATTCCCAGGTCATGTGCCTTGTCGATCATCTGCTTATAGTACGGCTTAAAAAATTCGCGAAACAGGTCGATCGAGAAAAACGGTCCGGTCTGGGTGCCGATGTCGTCTGACGTGAATATGGCGTCAACGTCATACTCCTCTTTCGCACGCTCCATTGCCCGGATATAGAAGTCGGTCAATGCCTGGTACATCCTGTGCACCTCGTCAGGATAATCGTAAAAGTCGGTCAATGCGTTCTGCATCCCTCTAAGCGACCAGTGGCGCTCGAAAAGGCAGAAAAACCACGTTGCGGTGAGGTATTTCCTGCTATCAAGTTCCACCTTGGGTAATAGCGAAGGAGAGTCTGCCGAAGGAAAATGCTCGTACATTTTCTCTATAAACGCCTCGTCCTCCCAGTCTTCTATATAAGAATTATTGTCAAGCGCTCCGTTTAACTGGTTTACGCTTCCTGCAGGAAGCCAGCAGTACTCCGGGTCTTCGGGTGTCCCCTGGAAGACTCCCGGCATATTTAAGTACAGAACGTCCATATCATAAACGTGCCTGTTCTTCCACTCGATGACATCCTGCATCTTATCGCCGAAAGCGTGAGGATACACCCAGAAATTACACAGGTTAGGTATCCGTTCATCCGAGCGCCTGCCTTCGATCACGTCTTTCATTTCCTGTTTGGTAAGGTCACGCATTTGATGAGCTCCCTCCTGCTTTTTATGATCACCTGCCTGATTATAGCGCAAAAAGCGGTCAAAAACAAGGAACTGTGCTTAAGCTGTGCCTAAGCCGCTTTATAAGAGCCGTCCGGACTTTTCGCCATTCTGATCTCTTTCAGAAACCTGCTGTCTTCTTCTCCGCGCATGCCGCGTTTCAGAGGCCGCGACAAGATCAGGTACTTCCTTGCCCTTGTCATTGCCACGTATAAAAGCCTCCGTTCTTCTTCGACAGCATCGCCCGCAGCTTCATTTCCCGGTAATTCGCCCTCGAGAACGTCAATAACTATCACCTTATCATATTCGAGACCTTTCGCCGAATGTATCGTTGACAACGTCACTGCCGATCCCTGTGCTCCCGGTGATCCTGCCATACATGTCTTCCGGTCTATTCTGTCGAGCAGCCTGACAGCGGACCGGTATGAATCAGTATTTTTTGTTAGAAGGCGCAGGAAATCGACCGTCACCGATACGGTTTTAAGATCGTGACCTTCCAGGCGGCACTGCTCCTCCATTTTATCCGAAAAACCGGCGCGGATAAGGTCTCTGAATATTGACGACGGGCCGGGGACAACGAGCCTAGCTCTCCTCTCTGCTTCGAGTATTTTCATTACGCATTCCCGTACGGCGGTCTGGTCCCACGCGAGCGGACAATTCCCTTCGCACGCGAACGGAATGCCTTTCAGGAGCATTGCCGCCCTTACGGGTAAAGACGAGATTCCGTTTCTGTAAAGCACCGCCATACTCTCGCCGCGCATTGCCGACTCCTCCGCCTCCCGCACGCAGAAAAACGCCTGTTCCGTGTCGTCCCGATGGGTCTTCATGCAAAAACTGGCGTCAATATGCTCTTTAGTCGTGTAAAGATGCTTATCGAACCGCTTTTTATTGACGCTGACGAGCACCGCGGATGCTTCGACGATCTCTGGCGTCGATCTGAAATTCCTTGTCAGCGCGTACCTGGCCGTTTCCGGAAATTCTTCTACGAAATCAAAAAGGCATTGAGGTTCCGCCCCGCGAAATCCGTAAATGCTCTGATCGTCGTCGGCGACAATAAATATATTCCCGTTCGCCGATATTTTCCTGATCACTTCGTACTGTGCTCTGGACAGGTCCTGCGCTTCATCGACCTGGATATAATCGAACGAGCCCCTGATCTTTTCGCATATCTGCGCGTTCTCATTTAGTATCGTCAATGCGTAGAATACCATATCGTCGAAATCGATGTATCCTTTTTCCGCTTTTATCCTCGAATATTCGCCGGCGATCTCCTTAAACCTCCTGACCTGGTTAGCGCCGGACGGGCGGGAAGCTTTTGCGTCATTATCATTGTCCCCGTCTTCTTCGGCCTTGGGCATATCTTTTTCTTTCCTGAAATAGCCCTTAAGCCTTTCTAACATTGCGTCGTCCGGTACGGAGCCGTTGTATTTGCGGTATATCCTGCTCAGGATCACGTTTCGCGGAGAATCTTCGCCCTCGATGCGCGTATATCTTTTTCCGGTGATCTCTTCGTATTCTTTTATTATTCCGTTGCAGAATGAATGTACAGTCGCGAAAACAGGCGTTTTATCGATCTCTCCCGAAGAGTTTTCTTCGCGGTATAGTTTCAGGAACCTCTCCCGCATCTCGTCTGCCGCAGCGTTTGTAAAAGTCACGCAAAGCAGGCGCTCCGGTTTTACGATCCCTCCGGCGAGTCTTACCGCTCTTTTTGTTATTACTGTAGTTTTTCCGCTTCCGGGACCTGCAAGCACGAGCGCAGGCCCTTCGTTGTGAAGAACAGCCGCCTTCTGGGCGGGGTCAAGATCATACGTCACAGTATTGCCTCCGGTCGATACGGAAAAGCGCGGAAAAACACCGGAGCAGGCGTCACGCGCCGGCGGACAATGCGTTTTCCTGTATCAGTATTCTTTCCTGCGTATCTTTGTAAGCTTGTTGATAAGCTTTGCGCAGGGTTTTTCAATGAGATACGTTACTGCGACTGCCGCTGTGAATGCGGCGATAACTGCGATCAATGTATATTTGTACATCCAGGGTCTGTTGCCTGCGATGTTGGGAAGCGTATCGCCTTCCCAGAAAGGAATTTTGTGTATCTTGAGCTGTACAGCTATGACCTGGTGCCATATGTACAGGTTGTATGATATGCCTGCCAGGAAATGCATAAATTTGTTGTCAAATATCTTTCTGAACCATTTTACCGAGAATATCACTCCGATGCATATCAGCAGGTAGAAAAGCGAGAGAAGGAAACGGAGCTCTAGCTGCCAGCGAAGGTTATTGGTCGATCCGGGCCCTTTTCTCAAGATGAACCGGACGGCAAGGAAAGATACTACGGCCATCAGAGTGAACAGAATGCCTGTAAAACGGCCGCGTTTTATATTATTGGCCACAGACACGAAGATAAGCGCGCCAAGCATACCGGTGGCGAAAACGCAGAGCATTGCCGGCATCTGATTGAGATGCCACCTGAAATTACCGTCATCCATCGGCATCACTTTGAACCGGATATACCAGTACGATATTCCGAGCGTCGCGAAATACGTGAGCATCGGTTTTTTGCGGAAACACCATGCGAGGAACGGGAATATCAGGTAGAACTGCATTTCCACCGCTACGGTCCACAGAGCGCCGTTGAACGGTGTGGAAATATACGTTTCCGCGCTCATCGTCTGTGTGAACGTCATGTTAGCGAACATCTGGTGCCAGAGTGCTTCGTCTTTGAAAAATTCAGCTGCGGAAGCGTAATGCTTTCCCGGTATTATGAGTACGAATAAGTATACGAACGTGCAGAAATAATACGACGGCACGATGCGCGCGATTCGTTTAATATAAAAGTTGCGTACTTCGTACCTGTCCGGAAGGCCGGGACGTTTTTCCCCTCCCTCGACCATATAGCGAGCGTACGGAAGGAAGAGACAGAAGCCTGTCAGGAGGATCATCATATCTACGAAAAACGAGCCGTAGCGCTGCAGCCAGTCGAGTGAAATATTAGGGATCCCGAATTTTGCCAGAGCGGGAGTTTGAAAATTGATCGTCAGCCAGGACTGCTGCCAGAGGTGAAAGTGAGCAACGGTAATGATTGCCAGCGCTCTGATCCCGTCCAGCGCGCCAACGTATCCGGTGGGCACGACCTCCCCCGGCTTATCGCAAAACACGTTTTTCAGCTTTTTTGTAAACTCTCCACTCATTATCTGACGTTTCCCGCCGCGGATCACATTTTTTCAACAACGTCTACGCCGATCAGCCACAGCGCAGTTTTAATACATTCCGCCGCGCAAGCTGTTAATTTAAGCCTTGCCTTCCTTATCTCTTCCTCCGCCTTCATGATAGAGCACGTATTGTAAAATTTATTGAACTGCTGTGCAAGATCGGTAACGTACCGCGTCACGATGCTCGGTTCGAATCTCGCAGCAGCCTCTCTCACCGTATCGCGGAATGATGAAAGCATCCTGACAAGATTATATTCTTCATCAGACGTAAGCAGCGAAGCGTCTCCCGATCCGTAGTCGATCCCTGCCTCCTGTGCTTTTGAAAGCACGCTGCAGCCCCTCGCATACGCATATTGAACGTACGGTCCTGATTCTCCTTCGAAGTCAAGGATGTCTTTCCACGTGAAAATTATGTCCCTCTCCCTGCTGTTTTTGAGGAAAGTGTAAAGTACTGCGCCGATACCGACTTTTTCGGCGACAAGGTCCGCATTGTCCAGGTCCTTGCTGGTAGCGCTGTTCACGATGATCTCCTTTGTCTTTGCGACCGCCTCGTTCAGCACGTCCTCGAGCAGTACGACGTCGCCGTGGCGCGTTGACATCGCCTTATCCGGGAAACGTACGTACCCGAACCCGACGTGTACACAGTCGTCCGCCCACTCGAATCCCATCTTTTTTAGCGTTCCGAAGACCTGCTTAAAATGGAGCGTCTGGGGAGTCCCGACGACGTAAACGTTCTTATAAAAATCGTAATGCCTTTTCCTGTAAAGAGCGGCGGCAATGTCGCGTGTCGCGTAGATCGTCGTTCCGTCGGATTTCAGTATGATGCACGGCGGCATCGATTCGTCGTCAAACCGTACGACCATCGCTCCGTCGCTTTCTTCCAGTATCCCCTTTTCCTTAAGGATCTCCACCACTTCAGGCATTTTATCCGTATAAAAACTCTCTCCCGCGAACGAGTCGAAATCCACACCCAGCAGCTTGTACATCCTGTCGAATTCCTTCAGGCTGGCGTCAACAAAGAACCGCCACAGCCTTGTGATCTCCGGATCGCCGTTTTCGAGTGCACGGAAATTAGCCCTCGCGTCATCTTCGAGCGAAGGATCTTTTTCGGCTTCTTCGTGGAAGCGAACGTAGATCTTCAGGAGTTCGTTTATGGGGTCCTTCATGATCGTCTCTTCATTGCCCCAGAGTTTATACGCGGTGATAAGTTTTCCGAACTGTGTCCCCCAGTCTCCCAGATGATTCACGCGAACCGTATCGTAACCCAGAAAGCTGTAAATGCGCGCTATAGAGTGACCAAGCGCAGTTGACACCAGATGGCCTATATGGAACGGCTTGGCAATGTTTGGTGATGAGAATTCAACGAGAACCGTCTTTCCGGCGCCTTCATCCGACCTGCCGTAACCGTCTTTAAGCTCCGTGATCTCGTCTACCGTAGCTTTTGAGATGGCACCGCGGTCAAGGTAAAAGTTGAGATATCCGCCTGTGGCAACGACTTTCGAGATCATTCCGGGCAGTTTATCTTCATTTATTTTTTCCAGTATTCCGGCGGCGATAGCGGGAGGCGCCATTCTGAGCGTCCTTGCCAGTTTAAAGCACGGGAACGCAACGTCGCCCATTTTCCTGTCAGGCGGTGTTTCGAGCGCGTCGTACACCATCCCGGCGTCAATATTTTCGTTTGCCGCCGCTATCAGCGCGGCTATTATTTTCTTCTCATCCATTTTCCTGATTTTCCTCTTCCGTTTCCGGCTCTGTTTTCCCGGCCCTTTTTGTTCCGAATATCCAGGCAACGGTTAAAACGGCAAATATTATAGCCTGTATCCCCATACTGAGCGGTGAGAACGATACAAAAAAGCATACCGCAGCGGCAATTATCACTCCGCCCAGTTCTTTTTTTTTGCTCATCGCGCATATTATGCATACGATCATAAGCACACTGAACCAGACCACTGTGTTAAGGGTACCGCTTTTGTTGAAAAAGTTTCCGAACTGAATCAGAAAATCCTTCATATTGTCCCACCTCACGAAACCGTGTCACACTACTATATTTACGATCCTGCCGGGTACGACGATAACTTTTTTAACAGGTCTGCCGTCGATCGCAGCGATTATCTTTTCGTCAGCCAGCGCGATGGCTTCGGTAGCCTTTGCATCTGCATCTGCGGGGACGGTGATGCGGCCTTTGAGTTTACCGCATATCTGAACGGCAAGTTCAAGTTCGGCCTTAACCGTCGCGGCCTCGTCGAATTCGGGCCAGGACTCCTCGTATACCATCTTCCCAGACAATGCCAGCCTCTGCCATATTTCTTCGGTGATGTGCGGGGCAACGGGGTTCAGCAGTTTCAGCAGTACTTTCAGGTCTCCGCGGGAAAGCGATCCTTTAGAGTAGATCTCATTGACCAGGCTCATCATAGCGGCGATCGCCGTATTGAATTTCATGCGCTCGTAGTCATCCGAGACTTTTTTGATCGTCTCGTGGAGCACGCCGCGAAGAGCATCCGATTCTGCCTCGCTGTCGTTTACCATATCCTGCAGTTTCCATACGCGCTCAAGGAATCTGAAGCAGCCTCTCGCACCGTTCGTTGACCACGGAATAGCCTGATCGAATGCGCCCATAAACATTTCGTAAAGGCGGAACGCGTCCGCGCCGATCTCTTTTACGATATCGTCGGGGTTGATGACGTTACCCCTCGACTTGGACATTTTCTCGCCGTTCTCGCCGAGGATCATGCCGTGGGACGTGCGTTTCTGATACGGCTCGGGACAAGGCACCGCGCCGATGTCGTAGAGGAATCTGTGCCAGAACCTGGAGTAGAGCAGATGGAGCGTGGTGTGCTCCATGCCGCCGTTATACCAGTCAACGGGAAGCCAGTATTTCATTGCCTCTTCCGATGCTATCGCGTAGTCGCAATCCGGGTCGGTATATCTGATGAAATACCATGAGGACCCGGCCCACTGAGGCATCGTGTCTGTCTCACGTTTTGCAGGACGTCCGCAGCAGGGGCAGGTGGTATTCACCCATTCGGTCGCATTCACGAGCGGAGATTCGCCGCTGTCGGTCTGCGTATATTTTTCCATTTCGGGAAGTTTTAGCGGAAGCTGGTCCTCGGGTACCGGCACCCAGCCGCATTCGGGGCATTTCACCAGCGGAATAGGTTCTCCCCAGTATCTCTGGCGGCTGAACACCCAGTCGCGGAGTTTGAAATTGACCTTGCGAACGCCCTTGCCCTGCTCCGAAAGCCAGTCGATGATCGCTTTTTTAGCTTCGGCGACGGACAATCCGTTCAGGAAGCCGGAATTTACCATTGTCCCGGTCTGGATATCGGTGAACGCCGCTTCCTGCACGTTTCCGCCGGCGACAACTTCGATGATCGGCAGCCCGAACTTTTTAGCGAATTCCCAGTCTCTGTCGTCGTGTGCGGGAACGGCCATGATAGCGCCGGTTCCGTACGAATTCAGCACGTAGTCGGAGATCCATACCGGAATCTCGGTGCCGTTAACGGGATTTACAGCTTTAATGCCTTCCAGCGCGACGCCCGTCTTCTCTTTCGCGAGCTCGGTGCGTTCGAAATCGCTCTTTTTCGCGGCTTCGGCTTTATACGCTTCGACTTCCGCATAGTTGGTGATGAACGCCTTAAGACGCTCCACGACGGGATGTTCCGGAGATACTACCATATAGGTGGCTCCGAAAAGCGTATCGGGGCGCGTCGTGTACACAGTAAGTTTTTCGTCGATAGCGGGAAGATAGAAATCAACTTCCGCACCTTCGGAGCGGCCGATCCAGTTGCGCTGCTGAGTCTTAACTTTTTCGATAAAGTCTACGTGGTCAAGGCCGTCGAGCAGTTTCTGTGCGTAATCTGTGATCCTCAGCATCCACTGCGATTTAACTTTGCGGATTACTTCCCCGCCGCAGCGCTCGCACACGCCGTTCACGACCTCTTCGTTGGCAAGACCGACCTTACAGGACGTACACCAGTTGATCGGCATTTCCGCCTTATATGCGAGGCCTTTTTTGAACAGCTGGAGGAATATCCACTGGGTCCAGTGATAATAATTGGGATCGGTGGTATTGACCTCGCGCTTCCAGTCGAACGAGAAGCCGATCATTTTGAGCTGTTTTCTGAAGCGGTCAACGTTCGCCGCCGTGACTTTCGCCGGATGCATATGATTCTTTATGGCGAAGTTTTCGGTGGGCAATCCGAACGCGTCCCAGCCGATCGGGAAAAGTACGTTATACCCTTCCATTCTGCGCTTGCGGGCGATTATATCCATCGCGGTGTTTGACCGCGGGTGGCCAACGTGCAGGCCGTTTCCGGACGGATACGGGAATTCGATCAGCCCGTAAAATTTAGGCTTTGAGTAGTCTTTCGACGCCTCGAAAGCTCCGCGCTCTTCCCAGATATCCTGCCACTTTTTCTCCATTTCAGCCGGTCTGTAATCACCGGCCTTTTTAAAATTATCATTACCCATATATCTTTCCTCCAAAAAATATATCCGTAAAATAAATCAGTTTATTAATGGAAAATTGAAAATGGAAAATGGATAATTAAGGTATCGCCGGAGGCGATGATTTAAAATATCTACCTCAATTTGCCATTTGCAATTTGCCATTTGCAATTTGCCATTTGCCATTTGCAATTTGCCATTTGCCATTTGCAATTTGCCATTTGCCATTATCATTCTCTCTCGCTCAGTTCCTGATATATCTGTTTCTTACCAACGTTCTTATATGCAGGTCTGATTATTCTGTTCGTTATTGCCAGCTCCTCAAGTCTATGCGCGCACCAGCCGGATATCCTCGAGATCGCAAACAGCGGAGTGTACAGCGCCTTGGGAATGTTTAGCATCGAATATACTAATCCAGAGTAGAAGTCAACGTTCGCACAAAGCTGCTTATCGCTGTGACGTATCTCCGCGAACAACTCCGGCGTGAGTTTTTCGATCCTTTCATGCAGCCTGAATTCCTTCTGAAATTCCGGGCCGGAGATCTCGACCAGTTCTCTCGCCTTCTCTTTAAGAAGATGCGCTCTCGGATCAGACAAAGTATAGACCGCGTGTCCGATACCGTAAACGAGACCGGTATGGTCGTACGCTTCTCCGCGAAGGATCTTAGCGAGGTAATCTTTAAGTTCCCCTTCATCGTCCCAGTTCTTAACGTGCGCCTTGATATCCTCCATCATATTCATTACCTGGAGATTCGCACCGCCGTGTTTGGGCCCTTTCAGCGAACCGACGGCAGCCGCGATCGACGAATACGTATCCGTACCGGTAGAAGTAACGACGTGAACGGCAAAAGTACTGTTATTGCCGCCGCCGTGCTCTGCATGAATGATAAGGCAGAGGTCAAGGATCTCAGCTTCTAACTGTGTATATTTGCTGTCCGGCCTGATCATCTGAAGCAGATTCTCGGACGTTGACAACCCTCTGGTCGGGTTGTGTATGTACATGCTGTGGCCTTCGTAGTAGTGCGATTTCGCCTGATACGCATATGCGGTCATCGTCGGGAACTGGCCGATAAGCCGTATGCACTGGCGCATCACGTTTTCGGACGAAAGATCGTCAGGGTTATCATCGTAAGAATATGAAGCAAGCACGCAGCGGGCAAGTTTGTTCATAATATCCGGGCTCGGAGCCTTCATGATCATATCTTCGGCAAACCCGTTGGGCAGCCTGCGGTTATCGTCAAGCATCTCCTTAAATGCATTCAGCTCGGATGCAGTGGGCAATTTCCCGCAAAGCAGGAGGTACGTGCATTCTTCAAACCCGAAACGTTTGTCTTTTTTGCAGCCTTCGACGAGCCGGTCGACGTCAATACCTCTGTACAGAAGTCTTCCTTCTATGGGGGCTTTTTCATTCTCGGCAAAAATGTATCCGCGCACTTCGCCTATGCTCGTAAGCCCGACCAGCACTCCTGATCCGTCCGCGTTTCTGAGACCGCGCTTTACATTATAACGCTCGTAAAGGTCGTTATTGATCATATCGGCGTTCATAGCCTGCTCAGACATTCTGGAGATCATTTCGGAATGATCCGGCACCGCCTCTATATCGTTTAGGTTAAGCATTATAATCACCTCTTTTAAAGGAAACACGGTTGCGACCGTGATATTTAATTTTACAAAAAACGCCTCCGGATGTCAATATTTTCGCTGCAGAGAGTTATTAAATGGTGAATCGATAATGGACTGATTAAATTATAATCAAAAAACCGGACCCGAAGGTCCGGCGTTTACTAATTCATTGTGAACCGTCCGGATTCATAAGTTGCTCATCAGAAAGTTCTTTTCTTCACGAAAACAACTGCTGCGCCCATAGCCAGAACGGCGATGACTGCGAACATTGCCACAGTTCCGTCACCGGTCTGAGGAACAGTTTCGGGCTGTGTCGCGGGCTGAGTAGCCGGCTGTGTCGCAGGCTCTGTACCTGGCTCTGTTCCGGGTTCAACCGTAGTCTCTTCGGGAGCAGGAAGACATTTGATCGTGAACGAAGTATCTCTGTTGTGGATCTCGGTGCTGTTGAGTTTAACGACTGTTCCGTCTTCGAGCTGAGCTACTGCGCAGATGTAATTATCGCCGGTGAGGTCCTGAATAGGAACGTAGATGCAGAATCTCTGGATATGACCCTTTGACTCCCAATCTCCTCCCCAGCTGCGGATAGTGGGTTCAAGAGTATCTTCGTTACCATCCAAAAATCCCGGAGCAAGGACGATCTCGTCATTTCTCATATATCCAAAGCCGATAACAGGCTGATGAAAATCAACCCATCCGGAATAACCGATCGAGATGCCGCTGTATTTTACAGCATCAAGTGCTCCGTCTTCTACAAATGCATCGGTGGCGTCCCTTCCGCCGAGATCATTAAAGTTCCAGAAAATATGGTCAAGGCTCATTCCAACCTGAAGGGATTCGTCGTAATTGATAACTTTATCAACCGGCTTGAAAGAAACGTTATCGGAGTTGTTAGCTTTGAACTCAACGTGAGCATTGGGATTTTTAGCACTGTTAAGTCTAACGACAGTTCCGTCTGCAAGTTTCGCCACGACGCGTAACGTGTAAACTCCGGCTTTTACAAGAGGAACAACTACGTTGTATCTTCTCGCGTACTGTCCGCCTGCAGCTTTTACAGGATCTTCTGTTTCTTCAATATAAGCGCCGTTGAAGATATCGAAAACAGGTGCGTCATCATCTATCTGGTATCCGAACATCGTGATTTCCTGTTCAAAACCGATCCAGCCTCTGAAGCCTAGAGCGTCGAAACTGCTAAGAATACTTGCCCCGCTCTGTGTGAGACCGTTCGCACCGAAACCTGCGTACCATCCGTTAAGATCCGTTACGCCGGCAGCGGCAGCAGATTGTCTGAGAGCAGTGCAGTTTGCGAGCCACTGAATGTCATCAAACGAGCAGCCGACAACGGTAACGTCGTCAACGTCCACGGTCTGTGCTGCATTCGCAGGAACAGCAAACAATGCGACTATCATCATTGCAGCAACTAAAATAGCAAAAAACTTTTTCATATTCCTTCCTCCTGTATATCATCCGCGGTAAGCCCGCGAAATATAGCCGTATTATAGAATATCCGCAAAATGGTTGTCAACTGTTTTGGCATAGCTTTGTGCTGTTTTGCATATCATCTTGCGGTTTTTCACAGGATCGTATCATCCGCCCAACTGACTCCATTTTTCGTTTGCCTGCTGCTGAAGTTTACCGAAAGCAGTCTGGAGGTCGGTCCTCCCCGAAAGCACGCTGTCCCAGAGCGACATCATATTGTTGTTTGATATAACGCTGGCCACTTCGTACGGACACTGAGCAACAGCAGTCGCCGGGCGTGTATTATCCGTATACGAAACGAATGCAGCGAAATTTTTGTCGCGCCACAGTTCATTTTTATCCTTCCAGAAATCATCTTCTGCGAGCGATTTTAATAGCGGGACGTCACCGCCGAGCTGACTGTGGTACGCACGTTGTCCGTTTTCGGTAAGGAAATACAGCGCGAGCGCTGCGGCTGCATCGGGGTTATCGGTACGGTTATAAACGACGTAACCCGTTGCCCCGGCGGAAACGGTATGATTTTCGAATGCCGGGAACGGGCAGAAATCCCAGTCTACTTCGTATTGTTCGTACGTTTTCCCGTACGAATCCATTAAAGAGAACGATACGTTGTACTGGAAGGCGACCTGAGTAAAATTAGCATCGCCCGGAGCGATCTTTGATATACGCGTGCCGACTTCGCCGGAAATATTCTGCTGCTGTGGATACAGCCATCCTTCCATAACGCCGTCATACATTTCCTGAATACCGCGCATTACTTCAGCGCTGTCGGTTATCGTTACCTTGTGGTTGATAGAATCTATCCATTCGCCGCCGTAAGCACGGAAGAACATCTGCCATACGACGTCCCACCACAGACGGATCGCCAGACCCATCTTCTCGGCTTTTCCGTCATCCCCTATCACGGTCAATCTGCGGCATATATCCTTGAAATCTTCCCACGGGGTGGCAACGGTGTTGTCGAAATCTATTCCGGCTTCATAGAGCATATCCGCGTTGTACATCAGCGTTGACAATCCGATGTTTCTTGGCACCATGTACAGCCTGCCGTCGTACCTGCCGCAGTCGAGCGCTCCTGTGTAAACGTCGCCCATATTTATATTCATCGGCTTAAGGTAACCGTCCAGCGGCATCAGCGCGTTATGGTTGTAATGGTAGTTGTTAGTGTCATTTTCGTCACACCAGAACACGTCACCTATATCCCCTGAAGAGATCCTGTTGGGGAATGTGCTCCTGCTTGACGCTTCGACGTTCACCTTTACGTCCGGATAATCTGCCATGAACGCCCCGGCGATCGCCCTTACGCTCGACATCATCTCTTCAGTGAAACCGGAATTGTCAACGGTAAACAGAATATTCCCCTTAATGTTAAGATCTTCCACGGTCTTATCCTGGTCAACGTCTCCGTAGTGTATCACCTGCTTTTTACAGGCGAACGTTCCCAGGAGCAGAATGATGCAGAGAATGATCCCGGCTGCGCGAAGAATGTTATTTTTCATGATCATTACCTCCGGACTTTTTCTTTCGTGCCATGGTGACAGCTGCCACCGCAATGCCTCCGGCTATGACTGCTCCTGCTGCTGCAGCTACCGGAATGACTGGAAATCTACTGCCATTATCATTTCTTTTTGCAGGTTCGGGAGTAGTATCCGAAACTACAGGCTCCTTTGCGCCTTCCATAGCGATCACAACGGCTTTATAACCGCCCAGAACAAAATTATCCCCTGATTTCTTTTCGGTGATCTTACCGGTATAAAGGTCGTATACGTCGTATTTATCCGGACCTTCCATTGAAAAACCGATCATTTTATCTGCTGAAGATGAATTAACCGCCACGATCAACTGACGTCCGTCCCTTACGTACGGACTGGTGAGGATCGCATCGTCACCCGAAACCGTATACCCGTAGCTGATCGAAGAATCCAGCGCGGCCATAAGGGCGTCAACGGATCCGTTGTTCTCGTATACGTATATAACAGGATCACCGGCCGCGGACAATTTATTTATGATTTCTTTGCTCTTTCCGGCAACCGTTGATATTTCCGGCATCGAATCGACCCATATCAGTTTTCCGCCGGCATTCCGGAATTCGAGCAGTTTATCAAGGACGGACGGATCGATCGCTCTTACCATCGGCATCACTATCACCGAATATGACGTCCTGCCGCATTCGAGTTTTCCGCCGTTTATTGTCCCGCTCAGCACCGCTTCGTCGTCGACGTAGTTGTAGTCGTACCGTTCTTTAAGCATCTCGTAGCATATGCGGTTGTATTTTTCGGAAATATCAGCGATCTTTCCTTCGTATACGGTATCAGCTTTCATAAGCCCTTGTACCGTCGCGATAGGATAATAAACTCCCACTTCCGAATTCATCTTTGCGCCCTCGAGCAGCACGTTAAGCCTGCCTACGCAGTCATTCAGCGCAGTAGCCTGGACCGAGTTATACGACTCCTGCGGATTCAGCATAACGAACTTATCTGCACCGTACATCCTTGTGATCACAGCACCTGCGAATGACGTCCCGAACGGATCAGCTTTAAAGTAATCATCTGCGATCGCCTCCGGATTAAACTCCACAAGAACGTGTTCTTTATTAGTGTTGCGTGCGGAGGACGAAGCCATTTTTATAGCAACGTAACTGCCTACGTACGTCTCGCTGCTCATGATCTTCTTCGGACTGACCTGAAGAAGATCGCATCCTGCATAGCCTGTGCGGTTCATACACTTGAGGAAATCCCCGTACAGCGCGACGTGGTACGCGAGTTTTTCTTCAAGCAGCAGATGCCCTGAGCCTTTCGTACCGTTCGCTTCACACCATTTCGCGATCTGGCCGAAATAGTTTTCCGAGGTCAGTTTCGCGACTGTTTCGTAGAAGTTTACGCGTACGACGAAGTCCTCTTCGCTGTCTCCGCCGTATAGCGATTCGACGTGGTCAAACAAGCTGTAGCCGTGCATCGCCTCGAATTCAGATGGCAATGTATCTTCCCACGGCACGAGAAATACCGATACTTTTCCGCCTGTATGTATAGGATTCGTCATATTGCTCGTAAAGAGGCTGGGCTCGTCTGTAAAGAATGCCTCCACGCTGCCGAATGATGAGTTCAGTTCCGATTTATATTTTTCATGCGTCAGGCTGATGAATTTGGCGATCGCGCCGCGGCTCATAATATTGACGTACGGTCTGCCCTTTTGCCACGGATTGAGGCTGTCACGCTCGACCCACGCATCGTAGGTGGCAAATACCTTAAGCGTCCATTTCCCGTTCTCGTCGATATCGATCGTACGGTCCCTGAACCCGACAGATTTAGCGCTGCCTCCGTCCGGGATCAATACCGCGTGTTTTATCACGGCATATTCCGGCGGCAATTCGTAAACGCTTTTCCCGGATCCGCTTTTTTCTATCTTCGCAAGTCCGTAGGGCTCATATTCAGGAGCGCCCTCGGTCACCATTCCGTATGCGCTGCCTGAAGGCCACTGGTATTCGTCGTACAGCCACAGCTGATCCATACCTTTTTCAAGGCAGTATTTAAAAGCATCATCCAGAAGTTTGAACTCGCTGTCGCTCTTTAAATACCTGCTGTTGAAAGTGACGTTTGTCGTGATCCCGCCGTAGCCGTAACCCTCGAACAGCTTGTCCGCCACCGTCTTGTAGGCGCTGTCAAAGTTGTAGAGCAGCTTCATCATCCGGTACGATGCTCCGGGCCTGGTGAAGCTGTCATAAAGCCATTTGCCGCTCATATCATTGTCCCCTGTATCCGTTCCGGAAAGTCCTGTGTATGCTTTTGCACTGTCAGCGGTTTTGAAGAACGCGATCGATTCGACCACGGCGGTCTCACCTGCGTTGACCTTTCCGGCAGAGCTTCCGAACGGAAAAAGTTTCACCGAATCCCGCCACGTGCCTGTCCGGTCGCTTTTATCAGATATATTTTGAAGTGCGCCGCTCATGTCGGCAACGACCGTCTGCCAGTCGTCCGTATCAGCATAATCGAAAGAGCCGTCAACTTTGCTTTTACCGTATCCTGCAGCGCACGTCACTTTTCCGCCCAGATCACGCCTGGAAGTCCTGATCCGAATCGCTATATACGGATATTTCAACACTTTTGCACTGGTATCCGCGAATCTGATCTCGACAGAGGGGCTTCCCTGCACGCGGCCCGAAGCGCCCTCTTTTCCTGCGGTAATTTTAAGCAGGCCGTCTTCGAAATTAACGTGGCATGACGTGTTTACGGAGTAGTCCCACTCGCTCATACCGCCAAAGCTGATATAGTGCTCAGGCATTTTCCCGTCAGAAACACTCTCTTCGCTTTCGCTGCCTGCGCTTACATTAAAGCCGCTCTTTGCGGGAAAGACCGAGGTAAGTGCAAGCGCCGCGATCGCAGCGAATAACGCAAGCCTCAATATTGTATTAATTACGGCCCGCCTGCCCATTCGTTCAATTACTCCACTTGTACAATCCCGCGTATGCGTCAGCTTTTGCTTTATCATTGAATATCGCGATCGACTCCACAGTCACCGTATACTCTTCGCCGAGCGTCTCGGACTGAGGATCAGCTTCGTCGTCATACGGATCGAAACGAAGTCTTACCAGATCTCCGTTAAGTGTTTCGGGTATCATATAATCGGCTGCGGAAAGATCCAGTACGATGATCTCCCAGTCGCCCGGATGCGCGTACGTCCACGGAATCATTGCCCAGCCGCGGCTGTCGCTTGTAGTCACATATCTGAGCTGTCCGACCCTGTCGCCTGCATTGGCTTTGACTTTTATCGCAACGTAGCGGAATTCGGAAGCGGAAACCTTAGGATCCAGCGTGATCCACGCGTACGGATCCCATGCATCAGGAGTAAGCAGGACGCCTTCTTTCTCCTGCTCGATCAGCAGTCCGTTCCACACCGTCATCTCGTCCGCACCATACTGAGTGAAATCATAATAGTATTCTGTCCCTATATCGTTGAACTCGGGTGCATCCTGAGGCCGCTCGGTAGGCTTGTGCGTCGGTGCGGCAGTCGGACCGTCATCGGGTTTTTCCGTAGGAAGAGGCGTTTTATCCGGATCTTCGGGCCAGACGTACAGACCGGCGTAAGCCTGCGCCTTTTCGGGATCCGTAAAGAGAGCGAACGATTCGACGATCAGCGTATAATCCTCTGAAAGCACGTCCGAGTCAAATTCATCATCGTAAGGGTCGATCCGGACGCGCGTAATGTCGCCGTCCATCGTGTTTTCGTTCATCAGGGCGGAGGAAGCGAGGTCAAGCACGATCGTTTCCCAGCTGCCCGGAGTCTTATAAGTGAAGTTGAGCATTGCCCACCCGCGGTCGTCGGTAGAGGTTGCGAATCTGAGCTGCCCGTTCTTATCATTTTTGTTAGCCATCACGCGCGCCGCAACGTATCGGTACTCCGCAGCGGGCAGAGGCTCTTCGAGAAGTATCCAGACGTACGGATCGTGTGCCTGCGGGAACACCATCACACCCTGCTCGTAATTTTCGAGTCCGGCGGCTTCGTTATTGTCCGGCACAAGGAAATTTTCGCCGTACTCCGTAAAATCAAAATATTTATCGGTATCC
>JAEEGL014775244.1_pt1 | contig 18930 bp, 13 predicted proteins | sample 9134231 | NCBI WGS metagenome assembly JAEEGL01 (sample SAMN16246548, study PRJNA631951) | gut metagenome | biome: gut microbiome; feature: rumen; material: fiber-attached | host: Bos | place: Iran: Karaj | collected 2018-10 | reverse complement strand
GTTGTTAACATCGTCGAGAGTAACATGGTCTCCGTCGGTGACGCATTTGTACACCGCCTTCATGTCGAGCGACATCAGCTTCTTACCGGACATGAACAGACGGCAGCCGTAACGGATCTTGCTTTCGTCGTCGGCGTAGCTGTTCATTCTCTCCGCGAGCATAAAAGCGCCATGGCTGAGAGACATATCCGAAGCGGAAGTGTTTGTTGAATTTGAATTGATGTTTGAGTTTGTGTTTTTCATTTTAAAAGATCCTTTCGTTGTTGTTTTTGAAAACATGATTTGAGTTGTGAACTGAAAAGAGAATATGCAGATTCGCGCGAGGTACTTTTTAATTGCAGACACATCAGACACATCAGACACAAAGACAGGGTTTTGTGACACTTGTGACTGATGTGACCGCTTTTCAAAACAAGGTCACGAGAATTTTTCGACGACCGCGCGCATCGCGTCCTTCGGTATCTCAATCAGCTTGACTGTTGAACTGTCGCCGAGGCGGACGGTCTTTGTGATCTGTCTGCCTCCGGGAACTGCAAGGTGTTCGGCAATCAGCTGCTTCGACAGAGCGTTCTCCGAAATTGAAAACGTCTCTCCCTGTTCGTCGCAAAGACGTCTGACCGACTGATGAGCAAGCGATCTGAAAAGGAAATACGAGTTCTCGTCTTCGTAACCTATGCACGAACCGTTGCGTTCGACTTTACCGTTCGCTCGCGGAGCGACAAAACACCTTCCGCTTTCGAGAAGCGAATTGAGTTTGACGATGAAACGGTATACCGGTTTGTCCTGTTCGACGCTTCTGCTCTGAGCGACTGCGATGCCGTACATAACGTCGTCGAAGTCGAGAAGATAAAGCGTCAGCAGATCGTCGTCGATCATACCGCGAGCACGGAGAAACTGAAGGAAAGATTCGAAGCCTAAACGAAGCACTGACACGTCCTCGGGTATGCGCGGATGGAACGTGATACGGTTGTCTGTCAGCCGTTTGATGACGTCGTCGCGGCCGGCAATGAATCGGCGGTGCAGATAGCTAATCCATTTTTCTTTCAGCTCACTGTTATCAAGGAAGCTTTCGCGTATCCATTCGGTGAACGCGAACATGCACGCGCTCAGTTTACCTTTCGCGGCTTCCTCCTGGTACATTGTGAGAAGCGTATTGTTCAGACTGTCCGGAGACATCTCGACGGCGAAATATCTCGCTGTGCCGCTCTCGCCTATGTCGGGAGGAAACTCGGCGGTGATGATCGCGTTTCCCTGAGGATACCGTGTTTCCATAGCTTCGCTCTTTACCGTAAGTCTTCCGCGGCCGACTCTGTCTCCGTACGCCCTCAGGATCATCTGCATGGTGTTTGTCATACTGTTCTCGTCTGTTCTCCCCGACGGATGAAAGTCGTCGATACAGGTCAGAACGTCCTTCAGCGTAAACGAATGATGCATAATGCTGTTCGCGGTATCCTTGAACGACAGAGGAAGACATGACGCCGTGAAGTTACCGAAGAAGGAAAGCATCAGCGCCGACAGAGTGCTTTTCTTCGATCCGGTCTTGCCGACGAGCATAAGCACAGTTTTCGGTTCGCATCCGGCTTCTCTGAGAAAACAGTTGAGCGGAGACGCGAAGACGATAGCGATCAGCGGATACATTATCTCCCTGGGAGCGAGAGTCTTTTCCAGAAGAGAAAAGCCCTGTGCTATATCCGCGTCGGTATACTCTCTGCGCATGGTGTATCCCGACATCTTGCCCGGCAGCTCGACTGTCTGTTCGGAATCGTCCGGCATGAGAAAGTGGTACCTTCCGTTGATCTGTTTCCAACCTGTGACGGAGTAAACCGTGACGCGTTCGGCTTTATCCGCGGTGGACTGTATCGCCACTCTGATATGATCGCGCGTAGAAGATCCGACCGAAACGATGCAGCCGAATCCCCACTCTCTTGTGATCCAGCCGAGCATCGCGAACTCGTCGTATCCGACGTCGACGACGGGCAGCGGGTCTCCTGAAGAAGAGATGCCCGCGATCTTGACTCTGCTCGTGACCTCCGCGCCGTTGTCGAACGTGATCTGCGACACGATATACGGAACGAAGTTGCAGAGCTTTTTGATGTCCAGCTCCACCTTGTTTTTGTTCGGAATCTTCTGGCACAGGCAGTTGTCTATGACACAGTAAGGTTCCGGATACAAACTGTCCGGATCGATTGGTTTTGTCTGGTTCATTAAACTGAACTCCTTTCTGGGATCTGTCCCAATGAGATTTTCTCCGGTCGCCCGGAGGTAAGTACATGATGCCTCTGCTATCCAATTGCACGGGTTTTGATTTTTAGCAACGTCTCCATTATTCTGTTTGGAGAAAAAAGTAAGTTTTGGACCAACCATCCCTCATTATCTTATTTGCACGCGATTTTACATTTTGAGTCAACTGCCTCTACTTCCTACTACACAAAAAAATGGTTTTTACCAACTCTCCCAATATACCAATAGAGTTTTTTCTACTGTTTGAGCGAACTTCTTTACTAACTAAGCACACGATTTTCAATTAAACCGCCTCCAATACCGGTTTGGACAAAAACCAGTCGTTTGAGCGGCCTCCATATACTGTTTCCCGATGAAAATACTGTCTGGACCGCGATGCATATCCTCATTCTCTTATTTGCACGCGATTTTTGATTTTGAGCGAAGTCTCTACTTCCTACTACACAATTTTTTTGATTCTAGCCATATTTGCCCCTCTACTTACTAAGCACACGTTTTCAAATTTAACAACCTCTCATTTTCTTATTTGGAGAAGAAAAGCTGTTTTCACAAAACTCTCTCACTAACTGTTTGGACAAGAAAACCTGATTTGGACCACTTCCATATACTGTTTCCCGAAAACAACTCCATTTGAGCCAACCCCTCAATTTACCAATAGAGATTTTTCGACTGTTTGGGCGAACCCCCTACTTCTTACTACACAAAAAATCTGATTTGAGCGAACCTCTCTACTTCCTACTACAGAAAAATCTGTTTTTAGCCAACTTTCCCACTATATCAATAGAGATTTTTCGACCGTTTGCACGAACGCCCCTACTTCCTATTGCACACAAATTTTCTTTTGAGCCAACTTGATACAGTTCCTCTACTATACCAATAGAGAAAAACGCATTTTGAGCTAATCCCCCAATATACCAATAGAGAATAAAATGCATTTTGGACCAATCCGCCCTCATTATCTTATTTGCACTCGATTTTGGATTTTCACCAAAGTCCCTCACTGACTGTTTGGACAAAATTCCTGAAACCTACAACCATCCATATACTGTTTCCCGAAAGATCTCCTTTTTTACCAAGCAGAACAGAAAAAGCCGCAGGGATTTCTCTCTGCGGCAGGTTGGTGTGTTGAGTTGTGTTTTAGAAGTGGATGCCCTCGCCGGGCCTGTCGTCGCCTTCGCCGATGAATTCGTCGGCCGGGTGATCGTCTATCTCCGTCGGAGGCGCGTTCTCGAAGGGATTCTGATCGCCTCGGCACGGATCGATGAAGACAGGGGCGTTATTGTTCTGCGGGATGTCATCCGCCTTTTTCTCAGGAGTCAACGGGACGGTTTCATCCGTAACCGGAGTTGTCGGTATCGCCTCCGGCTGTTCGTCCCGTACGGCAGGTTCGAACAAAACCTCAGGCTGCTCATCGATGTCGGGTTCAGACTCCGTCTCCTGAAAAGAAGATGCAGACGTGTCCGTGTCTGGCATCGGATATACATCTGCATCGGTCTGATCTGTTATTGTTTCTGGTTCGACCGGTTCAACGGGAATGACATCCGGTTCATCTGTTTCGGCGTCTGCGGCGGGACCAACCGCTTCTTTTTCAGCTGGCAGATCCGCAAACGGTTCCGAACCAATGATTTCCGACTCCGCCGTCGCCTGCTCAATTGCGACAGGCTCCGTATCCGGCGTTTTCTTCGGTTCAACGGCGGTTCTGACACCTCCGAAGAGCAGGGTGAGTATGGCTATAAGTATTGCGAAAAGTCTTTTCATCTCAAAGACCTCCTTTTTGATTTCGACAACAGTATAATCAGAAATCGATGGATGTCCAGAGAGAATCCAAAGAAAAAAAACCGCAGAAATAAGTCTCTGCGGAAATTGGGATATATATTGAATTGTGTACTTTTAAAATGTAATTGTGTATTCCAAAACAGATTCATTTTCTATTTTGGCACTTTTCTCAAACGTAGCACCTGCTTTAACTTTGATTGATTTTAAAGAAGCGCCGATGCTTGCAGCTTCTGTTGAAGATACTCCGGACGAAGAACTCGCTCTCATATGGTATGTCCGACTTTTTAGCTTGCTCTTGTTGACGAGAACCATCTGTATAAGCGACTGAATGTCACTTTCGTGTTTGAAATAAAGAACCGTCGGCAACGCCGGGGAACTACTCCAAAGTGCGGTTTTAAAATCCGTGCTTGCCCAGATCTCCAAACTGCTCTCAGCGTGACTTGATTTAGTTGCCTTAGCATTGGCAGACGCTATTTTGCCAACATCTATGTTGGCGCCGGTTTTCTGAAAGATGGTTTTTTTGCTTTGTGTTTTCAGCAGAATATCAACATGTTTTGCGCCGAGTGACTGAGCTATAACAGTTAATTCGTTAACACGAACCTGCTTCATATAATTGAAATACTCATCTATTTCGATATAATTTCCGGAAATAGCAGGATCAGCGATGAAAACAGATTCACTTAGGTGAGGATAGAAAGACAAGCCTAGTGTTTCCACACAGTTGGTATAAAATGTTGGAATCCTTCTTCCAGGTGTGGATTGATAGAAACCTATTGAATCTTTGCAATCCTCGCGGTTGAGTCTCTTGTCATAGTTAACGATACGTATAACTCTTTCGTGCCGAAGCAAATCATCCGAAATGTCATTTGCATAAATTGGTTGAAGCATCTCAACAATCTTTTGATTTATGAAATCGCCGACGCTTTTTGCGCCTTTTTGCAGTTGATCCTTAATTCCCATCGGTAAGACCTCTCTTTAATTGTTTAACTACTCAACTTGCATCAAGTTAATCTTCTTCTTTTTCAGCAGGAATATGTAAGCTCCTGCGGATACGACGGTATCGAAAGCGTTACCGATTCCGAACAGCAGTGCGATTCCAATCAGCGTCGGAGTCCATACTCCAGTGATGTACAGTATGAACGCTATTCCGTAGTAAATCGAATTTGTCACGACCGATTCGAACAGCATATAGTTTGTTTTACCAAGGCCGTAGAATGTAGCATCGAATACGTTCTGGAAGGCAAACAGCACATAGAAACCGAGCAGGATCAGTACCAGTTCAAACAGTTTGTCCACGTCGGAGAACTGTAGAACATGTGTCATGAACGGTTTCCACAGCGGAATGGTCGCACACCAGATTACGCAAACGATAAACGTGATGGCAAAATATCCGAGAGTGTTTTTCCGGACATTGTCTTCGCTCTCCGCGGTTTCCTCTTTAATCAGTTCGCCCAGCTGAAGAATAGGAAGAAGCAGCCAGCCCCAGATGAAATTGTTGGCGACCCAGTACGTTCCCTGTTCGCCGACAACGTTCACCATACGTGCCACCATGAGCATATACGCGACGTTGCGGACAAGGGATTCCAGGCCGGATATGCCGCCGATCTTAAGGAAGTCTTTCATCCAGCTGAAATCTAGCTTCTCTCTGGTAAATACTTTGACGTCCTCTTTATGCAATAACAGGAGAGAAACAACGAGAAGCAGGACGTTTACGATTATATTCGAATAGCCGATACCGTTCACGCCGAGGTTCATTGAAACCGGCAGAGTGGATACCAGGAACGTATCGAACACAAGCGAGAGCACAAGTCTGGCACCGGTCAGTATGTAGATATACCGGCTTCTGTTAACGGAGACCAGTGCTACGAGCGCAAACTGTGCTAGAATTGAGAAGATATTGGCAATGCTTTCTATACGGATATACGAAGCAGACGCGGCGATTATGGTTTCATCCGCGGCCATAAGCGCGAGCAGCTGCTCGGCAAAGATAAATACCACCGCCGACAGTACAGCGTACACGCCGAGTGACACGAGCATACCTGTGCGAACGCGGTTCGAGAATGCCTTTTTGTCCTCTTTAACCTTTCCGATGAAGAAGAACAGCGGAAGTATGATTGCTTCGCTGATTACCTCATACAGGAGGTTCACCCACGAAAGCTGTCCGGCAATCGAGAACGACCAGTCGCCCGGCAGCTGCCCGAGGAAGAATACCCGCACTGTTGTGTATATCGTCGGACACAGGCCGAGAACGAGCAGGGCAAGAAGGAGCTTGTGGTTGATGTTTTTCAGTGACGATTTGGTTTTTTCTAACATGTCGTTTTTCTCGTATTCATCTTAATAATCGATTTTTGCGGACATCTCTATTCCAAGGGCTTTATTCCACACGAAACAAGATAATTGTAAATTGCATCATAGTATGCCTTATCTCTTGTTGCATCTTCTTCGGGATCAACGCCTTTTGGCACAAACAATACCATTCCTTGACGAGCGCGGGTCAGTAAAACACGATAGGAATTCAAAAGATATCTGCGCTGTTCAGGCTGGTTTCTTCTAACCCAGCGAGTGCCTCTAAAATTATAATAATCCCAATTAGTCCCTTTTTCAGTTCTGCGAAGATCTGCGTCCCAGCAGACTATAGCCCAGTCAATTTCAAGTCCTTGTACCTTAAATTCACTTGCGACGATTTCAAGCTTATTAGAGGATCTCAAATCATTGCTTGGCGCAAGGAACCAGTTTTTTACATCAATTTCAGTTGGAACGTAAATTCCTTCTGGTTTTAAACGCTGAGCACTGCTACATGCGAGAACTCCGGATCTTTGGGAACCTCTAACCTGTTTGCGAACCCACTGCTTTGCTTTTTCAAAATCTCGCGTTATAAATACGGGATATTTGCAGGAAACAATATCGTATACTTCTTTTGTCTTATCCGGATTATTATCTAGAAGATAATCTATAAATCTGCATTGCTTATCCGCTCTAAAAGAACGAATCGAAGTTCGTAGATGTAATTCTGAGACAGGATGGCAACGATTGCAACTTTCGATCATTTTACGGTCGATGTTTTTATCTTCTACTTGACTGAATATCTCAGAAGAATAAAACATTTCCCACTCAGGAAAATCTTCGATGCCGCATCTAAACCATTCATTAATTCCGACTTCTCCGTCGTAAATATCTTGTCCTAAGCCAACCAAACAAATCATCACGGACCAATTCTGGTGTCTGTCCATAATGCTTAATAGTAAGTGTGACTCACTGACAGAAAGCATTGGATCATCTTTATGTTTGCTCGCCATTTTTTGTTGATTCCAAACTCTCTGAGCTTCGTCAAAAATAAGAATTCTGTCACTAATCGGTCGCAAATCGCGTGCATGAGCTTTTTTAAATTCGTAACTACTCTGAATCAAGCCATTAATTGACTCGTCAACCATATCCTTTTCATGCTTTGTGAGAGTGATCTTTTTCTGTTTATTGCTATCTCTTACACTTATTTTCAATGCCTCACGCAAAACATCAACAAGGGGGCCGTTGCCTGAAAGATAAACACTTCTAGTCGAGTCGTTTTTATTATCCAGACTTTTTGCAACCACATCAAGCCCAACCAGCGTTTTTCCCGCCCCGGGCACACCAGTTACAAAGCATAAGCACTTTTTATTGTTTGATTTAGCGTAATCAATTATGTCACTAAGTTTTGTTTCACACAGATTTATATCTTCCTGTCCGGCTTCCGAATGTGCAATCTCACTCAGGTTGTGAGTGCTATATGCCTCTACAGCGGCCGCTATTATTGTCGGTGTAGGGTAGTATGGCGAATTGAACCATTTTTCAAAATCAATTTCACCGTCATCACCGTACATTTGTGATATGGAAGAGATTTTTGGAATAAGAGTTTCTATGTTTTCGCGCTGTAAATAGATTTGCTTATCCGGATAGCATCCATCTGATTGCTCCTTCGGATACGGTTTAGCATCTGTAGCAATTAAGATCGGACACACATAAAGATTTTCAGATTCCTTGTGAAAGTTCTTTATATCAAGTGCGTAATCTTCAGCCTGTTGGGCATCCTGAGCAGTAAACACATCTTTACCATTCTTAAACTCAAGCGAAAAAACCATATGTCGAATCAGGAGAATAACATCAATTCTCTTACCAAGGCGAACAATATCATATTCAAAAATAATGTCGCCTTCCATTTGGCACGCTTCTAAGCGTTTTTGTAATTCTTCTATCTGATTTTCGAAAGCAGAAACATCATGGAATCCAGCTGAAAATCCCCCGCCAACGAGGTGATGGACTAGCTGACCGACAATATTATGTGATGTATCTTTAATAAAATCCGGTATGGAATTGCAGTAATACGCTTTTCCGGATTGAGTTGAGAATGTATACTTATTCACTTGTCTATCTCCCTTTACTACGAATTTCTTGCTCAAGACTGATAATAGTATCATTTCTGTTATTTTTCTTCAGTTCACATTCCCATACAGTCAACACGGTCCAACCCATCTTTTGCAGAAGTTCTTTGTTTTTATTGTCTCTCTCGACATTTTTCAGAATTTTGGGGTACCAATAGTTCTCATTTGAAGTTGGCCAAACGAAACGAGGGCAATTGTGCATATGCCAGAAGCAACCGTTTACAAAAACAACTGTTTTGTATTTTGGTAACACTATATCAGGACATCCTGGGAGGGCTTTAACATTTTTACGATATCTGAATCCTTTAGAGAAAAGAGCTTTGCGCACTATCTCTTCAGGTTTTGAACCCTTGCTCCGGATATGTGACATGTTTATACTGCGTATTTCCCTTGAATGATTATCAGCCATCTTGTTTTTCGTTGGCACCCAAACTCTTATTAAGTATTTGAGCCAGCTTTTTCGCTATTGCTTTTGCCATTATTGGTGGAACAGCATTTCCTACTTGTTGATACTGCTTATCCTTTGTACCGCAAAAGACAAAACTGTCGGGGAATGTTTGCAGTCTGGCGGCTTCACGCACGCTTATGGCTCTGTCTTTTGTTGGGTGTATCCACATAGACTTGCGTACATTCACTACAGTCCCGCAAGGTTCATCATAGTTAAGTCTTAGATAAATAGTATTTTGAGTTCTTGATACATCTGTATAGGTATTAGTCTTGAGCTCGTTGCTTAAAGAGTGGAAATTTTGCCCCTGCCGCAACGATTTGAATCGTTCCATTGCAGTACTTGTTGTTTTAGTGATTATATGATTCTTTAGCAGGGCAGAATCTCGCAGTTGCTTTCCCAAATCGCTTATATCAGTTTTATCCTTTAAGACAATTCCTACGTCCTCTGAAATATCATAAACCGGATCTACATCTTCCAAATCAAATATTGCATCACGAACAGTCTGATATTCATCCTCATCATATCTTCCTTTCGGAAGTGCGGCTCTTGAACTAATATTCTTGCTGACGCCAAGAACTACAAACCTCTTTCTTTTCTGCGGTGCTCCATAGTCGGCTGCGCAAAGAACGTCTGCTTTTATATTGTAACCTGCACCTGATCCAAGCACTGCCTTTATGTAATCAAAAACCGCAAACGAACGAATTTGTGCGGATAAACCACGTTCATCGACTACGTATTCGTCTACAACCAAATTGTTTTCTAGAATTTCTTGGGCCTTGTTCAGCATTCTTTGTATCATGATTGCATCAACTATTTTTTCGTTTATCTGATTCAAAGAAACACTGTTGGAATAAAAGTCCTTGATTGCAGAAAAAGCCGTTTGATTTTTCAAGTTAATATAATCATCAGGGCAGTCATTATACTGGCCGGCAATAGCCAACAAAGCGTTTTTATGTTTTTCTAAGGTTTTTTTCAGCTTCGACGGATTTTTACACGCCTTGTAAACGATATTCAATAAAGCATAGTGGTTTTCGTTCCAGAGCAACCTTCTAATCGAATCACTATCACTAATGATATTAGAAGCGGAATCAAAAAGATATTTTTTCTCAATCAAAAGAATGTCAGTCTTTTTGGACGGTATTCTATATTGCACAAGGAGATCGCCATCGCTTTTGCTAAGATAGAAGCGATGAACTTCAGAGCGGAGCATACTGACGTTTTCCATCACAAATGCTTTTGGTTTTAACTCTAATATAGCTCGAACATATTGTTTTACAAGCATGTTGTTTTGGCTAATAGCGTGGTTCTTTTGCCTATTTGCGTTAGAAAAACCTTGGCACGGAGGGCCTCCAATGACAACATCAATCATGCCATATGCATCTTGTATATCTTTATAGTCAGCTGTGCAAACATCTCCGCGAACATCAACATTAGGGTGATTTTTCTTGTATGTCGTTTGCATATCGCGGCTGTTTTCAAAAGCGACTTTTATATTGAATTTTTGCGATTGCATAAAGCCTAAACTCAGGCCGCCTGCTCCTGCAAATAGATCTATTACTGAGTACATTACATCACTTCCTGAATCCTTCGTTTAAAGCACGCTCTCTAAGTTTTATAAGTAATTTTGATTGGAACGGATTTGGAAATCTCTTTGGAATCTGTTCGGCAACAGCCAACGCTTGAAGCTCGTTTGGCGAGGACATTATTTTCCTTTCTTGCACAAACACATGAAGCCTTTTCCAATTATCAGCGCCGTATTCAAACACCTCGATTTCGGCATCGATACTAATGTCTTCTTTAATATCTTTTCGAGCAGAAGCTCGGTTAGCCAATTCTTCATCTCGGCTTATGCAACATTCAAGAATTTTATAGCTTAATTTGTATACACAATTGTTCTGCATCCTTTTCCAGCATTCGCTGCGTTTACACCACTGCGTTACGTTTACGGTTTCTCTGGTAGGATCATTAATTGCATCATTTACTATTCTTGTGATGTTAACAAGTTCATCCAATATGATGGATGGTACTTTCTGATCCCTCCAAATTCTCTGAAAATCCAAAACGAAGGCAGGATACTGTTTACTCAACAATTTGGACAATAAAGCAATTGAGTATGTTACGATCTGTGCTCTATAGCCTTGTTGATACCAATCTTGTACAGACACTAGAGCCTCAGTCGCATGAAAAAGCAATCCAAGAGCAACGGTCTCCTTGAAATACTTTTCGTTGTATTCATTTGCCTTTTCATCATAGGTGTTCTTTATATCATCTGCAAATTTTTGGAAGTTTGTTTGTGCCCCTTTACTAACAGTATCCGGCATCCCCGCCCAAGAGTTTCTGAATTTTGCAAGGTCAGTTTTGGTGAACAGCTGGTTTTTGGGGTATTGAAGCTTGAATTCTCTGATTTGAGCCGGAGTTTTTCCAATTTGAGCTTGGGTGTATTGTCCTTTTGCTCTTTCAAAGAACCAAAACGTATCGTATTGAGCTCCGCCTGACGGGGCAACTCGGCATCTCCGCGAGAAGCGCTCCATCTTCTGACAGAATTCATGATTTGAGAAGAAGTCGGCTGCTGCCACTCTATTTTGAGTATTTGCATATTCGGCAATCAAAGGAATAACCGTCTTTGATTGTTCCTTTTCAACCACGGTAAGTTTCATTGGGACATAAATTGTGCTTAAATCAGCTTTATCTTTATATCTTGAGTTGTAAAGAGATGCAGTTGTTTGTCCGCCGTTTACTATCTGAAAATCGACTAACCCTTTAATGTATAGTTGCCCGCCTATTTCTTCGGTCATAACAGAAGAGGCTGTTGCGGAAATACCGTTGTTATAGATGAAGAATCTACTCGGCTCGTTCACAATGGTTTTACGAATACCGCTGTTAACCGCAACTTTTGTGCTTAGGAAAGAACGAATATTGCCCTCAAGAAGTTCGGTGTCGAGCTTTTCATACAGATTCGCCAAAAGTGTTCCAGGCATTGCACACATATATCCTGGGAATTCGCCGGCTTCTATACATAAGCATTTAACCGGTTCGCCTCCATAATCCGAAAACAGTATTTCTCTTGTTTCGCCTTCGTTTCTGATGTTTTCATAAAGACGGTCAACTGTCCATATCGCAAATTCGATGGCGACATTATCTATCGTATCTGGATCAATTGTCTTTGCGCCTGCGCTTCGAATTTTATCAGAAATCAGAATAATCTTAACTTTGCGTATCTTCTCTTTGGCATGATACTGGTTTAATAACTGTGTTAAATAATAAGCGGGATCACTTTTGTCTATTTCCATTCGAAGTGTTCCACGGAAAGACTCTTCAACAAACGTCATGCATTCTTTAAATATCTGCATAGCATCTGTTCTGATAAGCGTAACCGGTTCTTCGCCATTATAAAAATCAGCGATCACTAGCGTTATTGTTTCTTCAAAAATGTTCTCCGAATAGCCATCTACCCGGGCATTTTTACGTCCCGCCTTATAAGGTCTGCGGTAATTAGCATAAGTAAAATCGCTTATGAATCCTGCATCAGACAGGTATTCCACGAAAACATTTACAAAGCTGGTATAACTAAGTTCGTTATTTGCTTCTGCATTGACAGCAACTTCGTCGAGTAGCGCCGCCCTGAATTCATTGACCTCATTCTTTTCCATTATTATTCTCTCCAATCTTCAATCTGGGCCAAGAGAAGGTCATATCTTGCAGCAGATACCGCGCTGGGGACAGAATCTCTCCCAATTCTCGGAAATGAATCATTTACTCTGTACATGTCCTTCTTAGTAAATCTAAAGAAATATGCATCATAAGCGTCATCGTATGTATAGCCCTTGATAAGTAGCTTCCTGCACAAGTCTGCCTCAGCTTGAATACCAAGTTTGCCTTTGAGTTCTTCCACAATTTCGTTTAATGTGCATGTATCATCTGCTTCAGAATCGGCCTTATCGAGTCTATATACAATTAATCTTCCTTCGGAATCATGCTCCAGCTGCTCAAGCGATGAAATGGTAACATAATCACCCGAAGTCATAATTGTCTTAACTTCGTCCCAAGTATTATCATAAATGAAATCGCGGCTTGCATCTTTGTGTGTTGTCCATGCATCGATCAGCCTTGTTTCGGAAACACCAGAAGAAATCTCATCAAGCATATACTTGAGTTCTCCCATTAGACCGCGAATTTCCTTGATGGATAGAATATTACCTCTTAATGCAGTCCATAAGGAAAACCACTTTTTGAACGTTTCAAAAAAGGTTTCTCTTGCTTCAGATGCAGTCATTTTGTTTCTTGATGATTCTATTAAATCGAAGCAAAGACATACAAATTCCTTGGTCAGTTTTTCTGATTTGAGCTCTATTGCAAACAAATACGAACTGCCATATTTATAATTTTTCACGCCAATTGCTTCTGTGGGATGAAACGAAGATACCGGGCTTGACACTGGGACCAGTAACTCTTTGTTGTTTTCTTCATTTACGTTGAGATACATTTTCAAAGGATGCGTGTGATCAACGAGAATTTGCCCGCCTTGGCAATCGTTCCAGCGATTTGCAAGCTCATCACAGGTCTTCATTAACTACATCATCTCCTTCTTCGTCGGATAATTCTTGAGCTATGACATTTAGGTAAACTTTGATTTTTTTGCGCTTTGTGTCGGAACGCTTTCCTTCTTCATAATCATCATTGGAAGGGAATCCTAAGCCAAGCGCAATTACCTTGCATTCATCGCTCGGATACTTCGGAACATCTTTTTCATCTGTTATGTATAAGTAGTGGATAAAGAGCATGGGATGATCAACGTAATGAAGAATAAAATCGTCAGACATATCTTTATAACCCGATCCATCTCTTTTTTTGCATAAATCATCGGGGAGCTTTTGCCATTCAGACCAAACCTGTTCTTTCGAATAGCTTTCGAGAGCAGCTTCTGTGCAACCTCCTGCTCCAACCCTGACTTTTGATCCGGATACCTTAATCATTCGATTCGCCCAAGTCGATTTTCGCTTTTGCGGGTTAATCGAAAGCCTTGTTCCGTCTGCCATCTCGATTATCCAAGGATCTGCTTCATAAATTGCTCCATTTTTTATAAAGACATTCCATTCTTCATGAGAATCACGTATGTTTTCTGCAAGAGTATCCGCATCAAAATAATAATGCCAATCATATGTTTTAAATGACTTGACAAGGGTAGCAATTTCATCAGAAGATACTCTTCTAAAGTAAATCCCATCCCCATTTTCTTCGTCAAAATCCGCACTGATTCGTTTTATAAAGTTCTCTACAAGTTGCCGATTTGCGTTAAGAATGTCAGTACTGTCATACAAACGCGGCGACTCAATTAGGTGACCTGAAATATCAACCTCTGCATAAGACACATCCACTTTAGCATTTTTCATTTTTGCGCGTGCTGTAGGAATAAGGGCATCAGGATGACCACAAATCTTATACCCGAATTCCAATGGTGTAAGCTTGTTTCGGTTCATACGATAAACTTCGACTTTAAGCGCTTCGGTTGCTGCGCTTATGTGCGCATACCAATCAACAGCTACGTCTGCCATCCATACTTTAATCAATTTATCATATCCTGGACGATATCCAAACCATCTGCCCATCTGCATTAGTGTATCGTACATTTGTGAATTGCGATAGAAATAGCTGACACATAGTCCTTCTAATGTCAAGCCGCGAGAAAGACAGTCTCCGCCGATAGCAATTACTCTCATGCCATCATCGTTTTCTTTCTCGTATCTCTCGTAATCTAAGGAATCTGATGATTTCTGGTTAACAGAAACAACATTCACTTTTTCATTTCCTGAATAGAGATGCTTTTGAACTTGCGGCCATGTGAGGCCATAATCTCTCTCTATTCCAGTAGAATCGAATACTTCTTTTATTTCTCGTATCTCAGAATAGTTTAGTGCCAGTTCTCCCATCTGACAATATGACTTGATGTAAAGCATAACAGTGTCAAACCAGAAACTGCGCACTTTTGCTTTTAATCTGTTTTGAACGTCAACAAATCGGCTGACATTTATCATCATCGATCTGTGTGTTTTAACATGTCCAAACAGATCCCTGACGGCATTTGTAATTGCAAAATAACGAAGAGCAGTCTTTAAGCTCTCCGGTAATTCAAGAATATCTTGTGTTTTTTTGTGCTTAAATGGAAAGGCGTCTTGAACGTTTTCAGCTTCAACGGGAATAACTATACCGGCATTGGATTCATCCCGGAACAGTTTTTCGCTTCCATAATAGTTTGAGGGGGTTGGCAAGCAATACACAAAATCATCGGGAAACAGATCAGGATCAATTTTATCTGTTCCCTCGATATAAGGGTTAATTAATATGTTTGCAAAAGGCGTAGCTGTAACAGCCAAATATGTCGAATGTGAAAACAGCTTCAAAATTCTGCGAATACATGCGTTAATTGCAGTAGGAGTATCAGCGTCTTTTGTGTTTACCGATGCGTCATCTGCCTCATCATCAATAAGAAGCATGGGTACATCAATAGTTATGTGATTTGGCCCGCCGAGCCAATCTGCCAGATTAGTTAAAACGCTTTTAACCTTTTTGACTACAAATAGTTTTGGCATCATGTCTTCATTGAAGCTAATTGTAGTCGTGTCTGCAACCTTTTTGCTGAAGTCATTTATATTTGTGGTAAATGCTTCAACTTGACAAGATCCAACCTTCCCATAACCATGAACGCCAGCCGGCTGAGTTTGGATTACCTCTCCTTTTTTCTGATTCGCATCGTCTTTTTGAAATCCGACAAAATCGCTCTCCAGTCTTTTTTGCGTCTGCCTTCTTAGTGTGTTTGTTCTCCCTGCAAGAACGATTATTATTTTATAACCAGCGTCGACAGCTTTGTTGCAAACGGAAGTATAATTTGCAGTCTTACCGGACTGAACATCGCCGATGACAAGGCCTTTTCGCTTCCACTTTTCTTTTTTATTCGGATCGCCTAATCGATTGAGAATTTGTGTGGTATTCCAATCCAGATCCTTAATCATGTCTTCAGACCAGTGTTTGGCTTCCTGCATGTATAGTTCGAAACGCTTATGATATTTACATAATTCAGGGTTGTTTTCCTGAAAACGAGAAAACCATTCGAGATCGTGCTCTGTACTTGGTTTATCAATGCTAATTCCAAGTCCTATAGATGCTGCACGCAGTTCACGTACTTGTTCCCTTATGGAGATAAATTCTGAGTCTTCGAATGTATATCGGATTTGTGAGCGAACATGGTTCGCCATACTAATAAACTCTTCTTCAGTAGGTACTCTGCTTTCGAGAGTAAAATCTTCATCGTATTGTGCGCATAGTTTCCGGAATAGAATATCCAATTTATCCATTATCAATATCCCCCAGATCCTTGAAACTTATTTCAAATTCAGAAAAAGGCATCAAGCTCATTAGTTCCTTAAATTCTTCTTCTCTGTATTCAGGTTTGACTTCTTTAAGAAGGGCTCGCAAATTAGACATTGCGTTTTGTAAGGAAACATCAACATCCTCGAATGCATATTTTTTATCGTCATAAAAGTCAGAATGAATAGCATTAACTGGGATGTTTTGCTCTATAAGCTTAATAAACGTCTGAAACTTTCTTTTGTCTTCAATTGCCTCGTAGAGTTCTTTGTAAATTGGATATTCTGGATTAATACTGTAGATCATCCCGCTCCGAGTTTCATTTGAAGTCCAAATTTTGACGCCATCGGACGATGTTTCTTTTATAGCTCGAAATTTATACTTTCTTTTTCCGGCTTTAACAATTGGCGCAACTATTCTTCGTAGATTAGTCAAAACCACTTCTGGCGGTATTGCCATGGATTTTTTTATATCTATTGTCCATATTTCATCCAAGCAGTTAGGAATATCCACACGTACTCTACATAGCTTTGATAAGTCGGTTTTCCTTGTAAGCCTAAACCAATCAGCTGATACTATTAACCGCTTGTTTCTGTAAATATAAAAGCCCTGATTCTTGGTTAACCCATCTTTCCCACCCAAATAATTAAGTTCTTCTTGCGTTAATGAGTCTGAAAAAGGAAGAATAAATGGAGTAACGCTTACTATTGTGTTCTTCTTTTCACCTATACTGTCAATATACGGGACAGGGATCGACTCTGTTGGCATCTCATCACTTTTCTGAATGAAAAAAGGATCCTTGGCTTTAACCTGTATGCCGTTTATTCGAATGGCGACTTTATTAAGCCCAGGCTCACCTTGAAGATATCTATGGAAAGTTAAAGCTAGATGCTCTTCCACTTCACGAACTCGCAAAAGAAGTCCGGAATCTTTGTCGTTATCTCCAGCAAAAATCTTATCAAGATTGTTCCAAAGAACAATAGTCCCACTGTTGTATTTTTTTAAAGCATTTACTTGTGGAAGTGCACAAATATCTTCTGCATCAAGCTCAAGCAGTTCCCATTTTTCGACTTTAAAAACATAATCGAGATCCCAACAATACGCACACAGTGCTCCGTCTTTCTTGCTGATAACCGTAAGTTTTCTACATTGAGAAAGAGATGCTGTTTTCAATCCAAGCCCAAACCGGCCCAGATCATTTGTTGCACGATTCTGCAACGGGTTTCCAGAACCATATTTCATTGCTTGTTTGAGTTCGGATGAAGACATGCCTTCGCCATTGTCAAGTATCGAAAAATAAGGATTATCTCCGGACATGAATTCGATATCTATTTGAGAAGCATCCGCGAAGATGGAATTGTCAATTAAATCAGCGACAGCAGCCGGTGTGGTATATCCAATTGCCCGCGTTGACCACATTAGTGTTGGTGCATCTGGCGGCAGATTAACTGTTTTCATGTGAGTTCCCTTTTCTTCAAATATGGTCTAAAATGATCGTTGTTTTTTGTATTGCCAAAGCTCATCCAGAAGTCGCTTTCGTTGCTTAGGCCCGGTTATTGGTATATAAAACTTACTGTTGTTGTTCAGCATGAAACCAAGCTTTTTCGACATCTTCATATGGTAAATTGTTAGAGTCACAAAAAGACTTAAGCTTTTTCATAGCAGATAAATTGGGTCTACACTTTCCTGTTTCCCATCTGTTGACTGTAATAACGGATACATTCATTTCTTTTGCAAACACGTCCTGTGTCATAAATGCTTTTTGACGCGTCATTTTTAAAACATCTGCCAGCGACATGATCATATCACGCCTCCTACTTGAAATATACTATATTATATCATCAACCTATCATTTTGTCAAGACTAGTTTGATAGAATTACAGCCCTGCATTCATTTTTCACATTATCGCAGAGCTATTATTCAAGCACCTATAAAACATACCCCCACAATATGCATAATTAGCCTTGGCAATAAGCCAATTTTATGCAAAATTCTCTTTACAGCAACGACACTCATTTGTGACAGTACTAACAAAAGACTCAACTTTGAGGCTAAGAAACAAAGGCATGTTCAATTGCCGAAAACCCTTATATTTCAAGGGTTTTCGACGCTCGAAGTTTCAAACAGCACAGGGGATTCCGGATCAGAGCGGCTCCCATGTATATAGCTGCTCCCCGGAGAGCAAAAGTGATTTTCGAAAACAAAAAAGTCCTTTACCGATCAAGAGAAAGAACTTCAAAACGAAAGAATGCGAAGTTCCAAGCGAAATCTATGCGAAATTATGCGAAATCTATGAGAAATGAAGCGAAATGTGTATCGCATATTTCGTTTATCGGATTCCGCAAACAGGCTGCCGGAAGAGTGTGTCAAGAAAAATGCGATGAATCGGCGTAAAAGTTCATGGAAAAGTGTGAATTGTATCTTGATTTATCCGTGGATTTGTGCTATAATAATACCATCGAGAATTATGGGAGGATGAAAAATGCTCCAACGTAAAATCACAAAACAAATTGAAGAGTTTTATAAGGACAACCCGAAAAAGGCGCTGATGATCATCGGCGCCCGTCAGGTCGGTAAGTCCTATATAATCGAGCAGTTCGCAAACGACCACTACGACAGCATGATCAAAATAGATTTCATCGAGAATCCGGACTATATCCCGCTTTTCGAGGGGGCGCAGGGTGCGG
>JAEEGL011582881.1_pt1 | contig 18930 bp, 20 predicted proteins | sample 9134231 | NCBI WGS metagenome assembly JAEEGL01 (sample SAMN16246548, study PRJNA631951) | gut metagenome | biome: gut microbiome; feature: rumen; material: fiber-attached | host: Bos | place: Iran: Karaj | collected 2018-10 | reverse complement strand
CGGTAAAGAGGAAGGCATGGTGCAGGCGGCCGCCCTCGAGTGCGTTCTGGAGGGTTTTTGCGATATGTTCCTGTCCGACCATGTCGGAGAAAGACTGCGGACGCCACTTTCGGGCCATTGCTACGTATGCCATGGCTGGAAATATAGTAAAATCATTTATCTAGGTCGGCCCACATCTCGTCCATGTCGGTATAGCGCTTGGTTTTTGGGTCGGCTTCAATGCGCTTTGCCTCTTCGATGGCCTCAAGAAGGCTAGATGCTAAACGGGTTTCTTCCATTATGTGCCTCTCTATAAGAACGGGCGCGGGCGGTCATTTCGTCAATCTGTGCAAAGGATACTTTGAGCTCAAGATGACGTGGGTTCTTTTCGCGTTCTTCGGCAGCACGCACAAACGACTCTGCCGTAGAGCCAGTAAGAACCGGTATGTTTCTTATTTCAAGAGCCACAAATCCCCTATAACCTTTTCTTTGGTGGAAATAGTCTATGCTTGTGCATGGGCTGCTTCGCGGGAGAGTTCCGTCAAACTCGTTCAAAAAAAATTATTTGGAACTCGGTTGAAGGTCACTTTGAGAAACATGAAGAAGGGAGATTGCCTCTTCGGGAGTTAGTTTGCCGGCGCTTATCAGAACCTTGGCAATTTCGATTGTCTGATCCTGTTTTCCCTGCAGGTATGAGCCCTGTTTTTCGTAAAGCATGTCCGTCATTCCGTCAACCTCGTTCAGAAGAATCTCGTCCGTATACCCCTTAAAAGATACATCATTCGCAAAGTCCTTGTCAAGCAGATTCCGTAACTTTTCTTCAGGGATTTCCTTATCCTCAAGCACGTCGCGGAAAATTCTTAGCATTTCGGCCCTGTCGGATTGCTCGCGGCCCTCGGGTGGTGTGCGGTCGTCAATGGCGAAGAACTTTTCTAGTTCCACTAGGTAAATATCCAACTTGCCATAGAACAGACGACGATTTCGCACTAGCTGGGCGTGGTGGAGGTAGGTGTCCCGCTCCAGCGGGAACTGGTTCTCCGTCAGAATAGAGAGCACATATATGTGCGGCAGGTCGTAATCCTGGGCCTTCTTGACCGTGCGCGACACTACCCGGGCGGTGTAGTAGATGAGCCTGTCGATAAAGAGCATGTTGAAGTTCTGCTGGACTTCGATTAGCACGGGCTCGCCTGCCTGCGTGGTACCGTAGATGTCAAAGATGGCTGTCTTGTCGTTCAGGACTCCAGGATTCTCCTGTACACCTAGCGAGAAAGACTTGATTGCGTTGGCCCCAGTAAGTCCGAGCATTGCATTCAGGAACTTTACGGTCCGTTCGGGCTTGGCCTCGTTGGCCATGAGCATCTTGAAGATGCCGTCGCTAAATGGGTAGACGTTCTTGTAGATTTTTCTGTAGTTCGCTAGGTGTTCTGGGTGCTCGTGCACGTCTTTTGCCATGGCGATGAATTCTCTTCGGTTCATATATAACCCCTCTTTTGGTTAGAGGGCCGAAATATACAACCGAAAGCGGCAAAAAGGGGCAAACAACTGTTGCTTTCGCACCCCGGTCCGCTCCCGTAGGTTGTCCAAAACACCCCAAAAAACTATATTTGCGCCATTATGGAGCAGAGCAGGAACCTCCTTATCCTCGGGGCGGGCCAGTATGGCGTTATGGCGAAGGAAATCGCCGAGGCCATGGGCGTTTTCGGGCGCATCGCCTTCTTGGACGACTCTTACTCTGATTGTCATCCCCGCGAAGGCGGGGATCTCCTAGAACTTATCGGCACCCTCCGCGACATCGAGAAATTTGCCGCCGAATTCCGCTACGGCTTTGTGGCCATTGGGAACCCTGAACTGCGCCGCAAGCTTACTGAACAGTTGCGCTACAACTGCATTACCCCCGCGATTCTCGTGCACCCCGCGGCATACGTGAGCCCCAGTGCGCAGCTCCAGAAGGGCTGCTGCATCGAACCCAACGCCACCGTACAGGCGGGCGCCGTGGTCGCCACCGCCTCGTTTGTTTCGAGCGGGGCTGTAGTCCGCCACAATGCCGTTGTGGGCGAATATTGCCATGTGGACTGTAACGCCGTGGTGAATTCTACCGCCAATGTCCCGGCGGGTACCCATATTCTGGCCCAAGAGGCTCCTAATGCATAAGACTTTGTACACCTGTTTCTTTAAACGCCTTATCGATATTGTTCTCTCCGGTTTCGGCATCGTGGTGCTCGCGCTCCCCATGCTTGCCATCGCTGTTGCCATCAAGCTTGACAGCAAGGGCCCCGTGTTCTTCAAGCAAAAGCGGGTTGGCCTCCACAAGACCCATTTCTACATCTACAAGTTCCGCACCATGCGCACCGACACCCCCAAGGACGCCCCGACGCACGAACTGAGCGACCCCAAAAAATGGATTACCAAGGTGGGCGGGTTCCTGCGCAAGACCAGCCTCGATGAACTCCCGCAGATGTTCAACATTTTCGAGGGAACCATGAGCATTATTGGCCCCCGCCCGGCGCTGTGGAACCAGTACGACCTGATTGCAGAACGCGACAAGTACGGTGCCAACGACGTGCCCGTGGGCCTGACCGGCTGGGCGCAGATCAACGGCCGCGACGAACTGGAAATCCCCGTGAAGGCGGCCCTCGACGGCGAATACGTAAAATGTCAGAGTTTCTTGTTTGATTGCAAGTGTTTCTTTGGCACGTTTGCAAGCGTACTTAAGAGCGATGGGGTAGTGGAAGGCGGCACTGGCGAATTACATAAACAGGCAGAAACGGATAAATCCACCTCCAACGTCATTCTGAGCGACAGCGAAGAATCCAGGGAGGTTAAATGACCCGCATTCTCATCACCGGAGCCAACAGTTACATCGGCATGAACTTTGCTGCCTACCTGGCCCAGCCCGAATTTGCCGGCAAGTACCAGGTGACCACCCTCGACATGATTGGCGACGCCTGGCGCAGCCACGACTTTAGCCAGTACGATACCGTTTACCATGTGGCAGGCATAGCCCATAGCGACAACGGCAAGATTAGTGACGAACGCGCCAAACTCTATTACGCTGTGAACACAGACCTTACTGTGGCATGCGCCCAGAAGGCCAAGGCCGCGGGCGTCAAGCAGTTCATATTCATGAGCAGCGCTATTGTGTATGGCGACAGCGCTCCCATAGGCAAAGAGAAACTGATTACCCGCGACACCCCCGTGAACCCGGCCAACTGCTACGGCGACAGCAAGGTTCAGGCCGAAAACGGCATCCGCCCGCTGGACTGCGACAGCTTCAAGGTGGTGATACTCCGCCCGCCCATGATATTCGGCAAGGGGAGCAAGGGCAACTACCCGTTGCTCAGCAAACTGGCGCGAAAACTGCCCGCATTCCCGAAGGTCGAGAACAAGCGCAGCATGCTCTACATCGGGAACCTGGTGGAATTCGTGCGCTTGATGGTGGAAAACGGCGAACACGGCACCTTCTGGCCGCAGAACCCGCAGTATAGCAACACCAGCGAGGTCATCTCGCTCATCGCCAAAGCCCACCACAAAAAATGTGTGCTGATACCCGGATTCGGCTGGGCTCTAAAGCTCATGAGCCACGCAACCGGCCTCGTGAATAAGGCCTTTGGCAACCTGGCCTACGACCAGTCCATGAGCGTGTACAAGGAACCCTATCAAAAATTCAGCCTGCAAGAGGCTATCGAGAAGACGGAGGGGTGATTTCTGGTATGCATTTTTACGAGTTGTTGGCAGAAAAAGAGGTTAACGTAAAGGAAGAAATTGCTCGTTTCGAACAATTGCTGTATGAAAAAACTGCTGATGACTTTTCTGTATATTCTATATTGAATAATAATATTTTGAGATTACCTTCAAACATTCGCGGCACGAATTGTTGTATCAATGATTTTTTTCAAAATTACGGTTTAGATAATACTTGGAGTGTTAGGAAAAAGGATATTGAAAAATTAGTTCTTTACATAGAAATTATTCTAACAATTTTGAAGCATCTAAAGAAACATGTGAGTGGCTTTTTCCCACTAATGGATAATGTCAAAATAATTATTGCAAACGCAAACCATTTGGCTGATACATTAAATTATGAAATAAAGGACTGGGAGAATACCGTTATTCTTGTGCCAAGAAATCCGGAATTACAACTTGCTGAAAATTACCTTGTAAAGAGGAATAAAAGTTTGGCAATGAATGTTTGGCATTACGAGCATAGTTCGATGAAAGGAAATGTTGAACAGAAAAGAGCTGTTTTACAGGAACTAGGCAGTCATGTAGAACCCTATTTAAACAAAATTGAAAGTACATTAAGTAAGAATGTTGGTTTTTTGCTTAATAATTTAAATATAAGACATAATAATTTGAAAGGGGCAAAATCCAATGCTTGGGTGCAAGGCCTTAATCCTGTAGAACTGGAATCTTGGTATGATAAAACTTTTGCTTTGCTTTTGAGGACCATTATCATAAAAAATCAAGAAGGACTTGTAAACGAAGTAGAATTGCTACGTAAAAACTTTAAGAATAAAGGTGGAGAGGACTAACAGATGGAAACTTTAAAGAAAAAAGTCCTCTTCCTTGTGAACCACGATGTGGTGATATATAATTTCCGCCTAGAATTGGTGGAACGCTTGATTGCGGACGGCCACGAAGTGCATATCAGTAGTCCCTACGGCGAACGCATTGATGATTTGGTCAAGTTGGGCGCGATCTATCACGAAATCAAGATTGCCCGCCATGGCACGAACCCTGTTACCGATGGTGTTTTGATATTGAACTATATCAAGCTTCTGAAACAGGTTAAGCCGAACATCGTGTTCAGTTACACCATCAAGCCGAACATTTATGGTGGAATCGCTTGCCGCTTGATGAATGTGCCGCAAGTGGCGAATGTCACCGGCCTCGGCACGGCCGTCGAAAACCCCGGACTTACACAAAAGATTACACTGGCGCTCTATAGATTCGCCTTCAAGAAAATCCAGCGGATATTCTTCCAGAATACAGAAAACAGGCAATTCTTTATAGACCATAATCTTTATACGGACAAGCATGGATTGCTCCCCGGCAGTGGCGTAAACCTTGAAAGATTTGCCCCGCTCCCGTATCCCGATGAAACCGACGGAATTCATTTCGTGTTCATCAGCCGCATCATGCGTGAAAAAGGCATCGAACAGTATTTGGATGCTGCCAAGCATTTCAAGGAATCTAAACTACACTTCCACATCTGTGGCTTTTGCGAAGCCGAATACCAGGGAAAACTCGACGAATACGCCAAAAACGGCATTGTCGTCTATCATGGCATGGTCCGTAATGTTCGCGAAATTCTCGCCAAGACGCATTGTACCATTCACCCGAGTTTTTACCCCGAGGGCATTAGCAACGTGCTCTTGGAAAGCTGCGCCTGCGCCCGCCCCATAATCACAACAGACCGCAGCGGTTGCCGCGAAGTGGTGGAGGATGGGGTGAATGGATTTGTGGTAAAACAGCGTGATTCTGAAGACCTTATTCAAAAAATTGAGAAGTTCCTTGCGCTTACACATGAACAGAAAATGCAGATGGGCCTTGCCGGACGAGCAAAAGTTGAACGTGAATTTGACCGCCAAGTTGTTGTGGATGCGTACTTGAAAGAAATGGAGAATGTTTAGGATGAAAAAGATTGGTCTTGCTGTCGTTACTTACAAGGATAATTTTGGAAGTGCCTTGCAGACTTATGCAACGCAGTATACTCTTCAACAATTGGGCTATGAAACAGGCATTTTTGAAATCAAGGGTGTCCACAAAATAATCAATCGTCGCAAGATTTTCTTTTATCTTCGTCGTGTTTTTGAACTTGATGAACTCAAGTATATGTTTGATAACGTGGTTAGCCGTTTCCGTAAAAAGCGCCAAAAGGCGGGAGATGCTTACGCCCAAAACATGGCTGTTCGTCATCAAAAGTATGTTGATTTCAACAGAACTTGGCTTAAATTTTTGCCTCAGCAAAATACTTGGAATGACCTTATCAAGCAGAGTTCTACGGTTGACAGCGTCGTTGTAGGGAGTGATCAACTTTGGCGTCCTTCGAATATTGCTGGTGGCTATTTTACGTTGGAATTTGTTCCGGATAATATCAAAAAAATTGCATACGCGACAAGTTTTGGCGTTTCTGTAATTCCGCCTGTGTTGCGGAAAAAGACGAAGGCTTTCCTGAAGCGAATAGAATTCATTAGCACTCGCGAAGATTCTGGCAAAAAAATCGTGAAGGAGATGATTGACCGCGATATTCCTGTGGTGTGCGATCCGACGATGCTTTTGGATGCAAATCAGTGGATGACGATTCAAGAAGAAAAGCCTTTTGCCGACGGTAAATACATTCTATGTTATTTTATGGGCGAAAATCCTGAACATCGATTTTTTGCAAAGAAACTTAAAGAAAAAACGGGTTGTAAAATTATAGCTCTGTTGCATGGGGCAACGTATGTAGCCTCTGATGAAAACTTTGCCGATGAAACGCCTTACGATGTAGGTCCGAGCGAATTTATTAATCTGATTCGGAATGCGGAATACATTTGTACCGATTCCTTCCATGGCACTGTGTTTTCTATTCTGAATTCCCGCAAATTCTTCTCGTTTAGGCGTTATAGCGATAAGAGCGAATTTTCGACTAATGACCGTTTGCACACCTTGTTAAAGTGGACAGGACTTTCTGACCGTATGTTATACGGTAACGAGAATGTTGATGAGGTTTATGACAAGCAAATTGATTACGATTCCGTTCTTTCAAAAATTGCAGAAAAACGGAAAATGTCAATGGAATATTTTACTACAGCGTTGAATGGGTAATAGATGCCGACTCTAGTTTCAAAAGATTTATGCTGTGGTTGCTCGGCTTGCGCCAATCGCTGTCCGCGTAATGCGATAACGATGACTCCTGATATTACGGGGTTCTTGTTTCCTGTTGTTGACGAAGATAAATGTATTCAATGTGGCTTATGCGAAAAGGTTTGCCCTGTAATTGAAAGTGTTAAGCCCAATGAAACAAGTCCTCATTCCTATATTGCTCAAAATAAAGATGATTCCGTTCGATTTCAATCAACATCGGGCGGAATGTTTACCGCAATTGCTGCTGAAGTTATCCACCAGGGCGGTGTTGTATTCGGCGCAGCATTTGCTGAAAATTATACCGTTCGCCATACCTTTATTGAAGATGTCGAAGATCTGACAAAGTTTAGGGGTTCCAAATACGTCCAAAGCGAAATAGGCAACGCCTATAAAGAAGCAGAAGGCTTCTTAAAACAAAACCGTAAGGTTTGTTTTAGCGGCACTCCTTGTCAAATTCAGGGGCTAAAAAAGAGTTTGAATAAGGATTACGAGAACTTAATCACGGTCGATGTGATGTGCAGGGCTGTTCCCTCACCAAAGGTTTTCCAGAAATATCTTGATTACCAAAGAAAAAAGTTTCCTGAGTTCAATCAGGTCGTTTTCCGTGATAAAACGAAGGGCTATTCTTATTCGAACTTAGCTTTGTTTGCTGACAATAAATGCTTGTATCGTGGTGGCAGTGAATACGATCAATGGCTGCGTTTGTTTTTTAAGGGCTACTGTAACCGTGTGAATTGCCACGAATGTAAATTTCAGAGCGGGGCACGCATAAGCGATTTTACCTTGTGGGACTGCTGGAATACGCAGGATTATTCTCACAAACTAGATGATAACAAAGGAACAACCAACGTTATCGCATGGACGAATAAGGCGCAGAATCTGCTAAATGCAATAAAATCATCCTTGGAATTGGTAGAATATCCGTTTGAAAAAACGCAGAAAGTCTTAAATAGAAAGCCATTGCCCAAGGCGAATTATGACCGAGAACAGTTTTTTCGTGATGTTGAAAACATGGAATCTGCGGCATTCATTCAGAAATATGTTCCGAATACGCCGAAAATTTACGTAAAAAAGATGATTCGAGTTTTTTTGCACATTTCGCATCTTCACAATGCCGTGCGCAAGACCGTTCACTCCATTCGCAAGTTGAGAGCCAAGTAAAGATGAATATACTTTTTTTAAGTGATGTTCTTTCGTATGGTGGAGCCTCAAAGCTCCTAAAGGATTTGGTTCCCTTAATTCGTGATGATGGTCACCAGTGTCAAATGCTGATTTTGACAGATGAAAAATCTAAACATATTGATTATCTGCAAAGTATTGGTATAAAGGTCGATGTTCTTCCGAAGAACATAAAGGGTCATTGGGCGAAAATCAAGTATATTCGCAATTATGTCATGCAAGGGAATTTTGACGTATTGCATGCTAACCTGTTCCCGATGCTTTACTATGTGGCAATTGCAAAGCGTTTGTCTGGCAAGAAATTTCCTCCTATCGTAATGACTGAACACAGTACCGACAACAAACGCAGGCATCATGCTTTTTTACGCCCATTAGAAAGGTTCATCTACAAAAGCTATAATCATGTTATATCGATTACAGATCAGGCTCAACAGCAACTTTTAGCATGGTTGAAATTATCAAAGAAACACGAAGAGAAATTTTCCGTAATTGACAACGGCGTAGATGTGGAGTTTTACCAAAGTGCCAAACCAGTTAATCGTGTAGAATTGGTTCCGGATGTAAAAGAAGGCGATATCCTTATTGGAATGGTCGGTTCGTTTACAAAGCCAAAGAATCACGCCAAAATGGTTGAAAGTTTGAAATACCTACCGTCTAATTATAAGCTTGTGTTAGTTGGCGAGGGCCCGCTGATGGAGAATGTAAAAACATTAGCGGAACAACTTAGCGTTAATGACCGTATATATTACCTTGGTTTTAGAAAAGATGTTGCCGAAATTATGCATACGGTAGATTTGTTGACGATTCCCTCTATTTGGGAGGGATTTGGATTGATTGCTGCGGAGGCCATGGCGAGCGGAACATCAATTGTCGCTTCAAATGTCCCGGGACTCTCCGATGTTGTCGCTGATTGCGGATTGAAATTTGACCCCAATGATAGTAAAAAAATCGCTGAAGCCATTTTGATGTTGAGTGATAAATCCCTCGTTGATGTCTTGAACCAAAGGGCAAGAGAAAGAATCAAACAATATGACATTGCCATAACGAAGCAAAAATATATTGATGTCCTGAAGCAACAGATGGAGGCTCAATAATGGCTAGATATGTTATGCGTCTTGATGATGCTTGTCCTAAGCGTGATATTGCCAAATGGGACCGAATGGAAGCTTTGCTTGACAAGTATGGAGTAAAACCTTTAGTTGGTGTTATTCCAGACTGTAAAGACCCAAATATGGATCAGTATGCGGAAGACGCCGATTTTTGGACAAAACGAATAAAGTCTTGGCAAGAAAAAGGCTGGCAATTCGCCTTGCATGGCTATAATCATGTTTTTAGAACGGATTGTGGCGGAATCAACCCTGTAAATAGGCGCTCGGAATTTGCTGGTGTTCCGTATGAAGAACAAAAACAGATGATTTCCGATGGTGTTGCTATTTTGCACCGTCACGGAATCAACCCAAAAGTATTCTTTGCTCCGGCACATACCTTTGATGAAAATACAATAAAGGCGTTGCAAGAAGTCTCTGACATCCGTATAATTTCGGACACGCCTGCGAACAAACCGTATTCAAAATACGGAATGACCTTTGTCCCGCAGCAATCTGGACATGTCCGTAAATTGCCTTTCAATACGGTAACATTTTGTTATCACCCAAATACAACGAGTGATAAATCTTTTGATGAACTTGAAAATTTCCTAAAAAAGAATGTGTTTAAAGTTTTTCCTTTGAAAGAAACTTCAAAAAAAAGTTCTTTTTTTGACATTCTTTTAATGAGGGCCTATTATGCAAGACATAAATAAGTCTAAAGGTGATGTCGTTATTTTTGGAGGAGATCACCACAATGGGCTTGGTCTGGCTCGTATTTTAGGAAAAAATGGATTCAATGTATATTCGGTGGTTGTGAATCCTTATAAAAGAAGTTGGCTTAAATATTCAAAATACATAAAAAAAACAGATGTTTTTACATCATATCGGGAAGGCCTCGCATTTATTTTAAAAAAATATAAAACAACAAAAAAAGAAATTGTCCTAATTCCTTATTCCGATGGAGCCGCTTTGGAATTGGATAATTCCTTAGATGATGTTAAAGATTATTTCTGGGTTCCCTCTATAGGGGGTAAGGCAGGTCAAATCGCATACTATATGAGTAAGCAAAATCAGTATAATTTTGCTTTAACCCATAATTTAAAAATGGCCAAAAGTTTTACTCTTAACTTTGATAGTGGTGATGAAAAACTTGCGGAAGTCCCATTCCCATGTATTTTGAAGCCGATTCTTAGTGCAGAAGGTGATAAACGTGATATTGTTATATGCAATAATGACACTGAATATGAAAAAGCGCTTTCTGTTCTAAAGGGGAAAAATTATAAAAGAATCTTGGTTCAAGAATTTATAAATTATGATTATGAAATTGATGCCTTTGGTTGCATTTGCCATAAAGAACCTTTTTTCAACATTGTCCCTACAAAAACGATAAGATCTTTTCCGCCTAAAAAGGGGACCAATAGTTTTTCAGAGATAATTACTGATGAATATATAATTGACAAGTGTAAACTGGTCGCAAAGGCCTTGCGTGATATCGATTTTTATGGACTCTATGACATTGAATTATTTGTAAGAGGTGATGAAATATGGTTGAATGAAATTAATTTCAGGAATTCGGGCGATGTTTATATGGCAATAAAGCAGGGCTTTTACTATCCGCTTGTTTGGGTGAATGATGTGATAAACCTCCCAAATGATTCAACATTGACTCATCCCGTTCATAAAACATATGCTATGACTGAATTGGCTGACATAAGAAATGTATTTAATGGTAGCGTTTCATTGTTGAATTGGATAAGGGATTTTAGAAAAGTTGATGATTTCGCCGTAATGTTTAAAGGCGATATGAAACCATTCTTTTACAAACTGTTGATTGGCTTTAAAAATAGATTCTTGGGAAAAGTTGATAGTTCGGCAAATTAATTCGAAAATTCTTTTTATGGCATAAAAATGATTTCTGTTTTAACACCTACATATAATAGATCAAAATTACTGGGAAATTTGTTTGGCAGACTACAAGGCCAAACTTTATTTGATTTTGAATGGATTATAGTTGATGATGGAAGTGATGATGAGACGGAATCTCTTGTAAAGAGCTTTTATGACAATGCAAAATTTAATGTGAAGTATGTTAAGAAAGAGAATGGGGGGAAGCATACGGCATTAAATTATTCACACCCTTATATTGATGGTGATTTAGTTTTTATTGTTGATTCTGACGATCAAATTGTGTATGATGCGATAGAAACAATAGAAAAAGATTGGAAAAAATATGGAACGAATAAAAATATATGGGGCTTGATTTATCAGCGAGGTTTATCACCTACAAAGAAGTTCAACGAAACATGGAATGTCCCAGATGCCTATGTCGGCAATTGGATTGATGTTTTTGCTAATTCAAAGTATTCTGGTGGAATATGTGAGGTTGTAAGGGCGGCGGATTTTAAGAATTATGAATTTCCTTCTTTTACGGGTGAGCGTTTTTTAGGTGAATGTTTTTTATGGATGCATTTATCAGAGTCTAAAAATTGTATTTTTTTTAATAAAATTCTATATTTGGTCAATTTCCAGATTGGCGGATTGACCAAAAGCGGTCGAGCATTAAGAATGAAGAATCCCAATGGTGGATACGCCTATGCAAAATTACATTTGAATAAAAGGTTAAAATTCTCCATACGTTTAAAATACGCTATTTTGGCAGTCTGTTATTCTAGAGTATTGCGTCTTTCGATTAGACAACTATTTATTGATTTTCCGAATCCCTTACTTTTGATTGTTGCATTTGGGCCAGGAATGTTTTTAAGAAAGATATGGAGTATGAGATAGCGAAATCTTGAAAATCAACGGGCTTTTTAACGAAAAATCTTTTGTGATTGCGTAATATGGAAATTAAGATTATAGAAACAATATTGGCTTATTTTGCATTTGTCTTTGGTGTTCTTATTTACACAAAGATTAAATATGTGAATCCTTTCTCGGAATATGCTTTCCCGAATATAAAATATTCATCAATAGAAATTGTTATTTTCTCGGTTTCCCTATCTCTGTATAATGTTTTTTGTACTCATCTTTCCGATCATTTTAATGCATGGGACAAAGGAGATCGCGCGAATTATTTATATAGTTTTTTAAATGATCGAAGTAATTCTACAGGTTTGGATTTTTTGTTTAACGTGGCTCATCTTTTTGATTTAGAATTTGTTCATTTTTTGTATATAACTACTTTTTTATGTGCGGCTTTGACATTTTGGGGGCTACGCCAATATAAAAACTTATCTTTGCTATCTTTATTTTTCTTTTTTTCTACAGATTATTTTTTTATGACTTTTTCTCAGTTGAAACAGTGCTACACAAATGCTTTTTCAGTGTTGTTTTTCTCTGTGTTGTTTAGCGAAAAGAATGCTTTAAGAGACGTTGCCTGTCTTTGCTTGGCTCTTCTTGCATCGCTTTTTCATGTGACTGGTTATATTCTTTTCCCGATTTTCATTGCTTTTAGAATCATTGAATCAAATTCAAAAAATTTTAGAAAAGTCTTATTTTGTTTCGTTTTTATAATTTGCATGTTCAAACCTGTTCTTCTTTTTATTACTAATGCAACTTCGAACATTTTACCTTATTTGTCTACAAAGATTGCGCTCTATTTCTTTGATGATGCGATAAATATGAATGATGGTTCTTATATGACGTTTGTCAAAGGTTGTCCATTTTATTTTGTTACAGTTATAGGGCTTCTAAGAAGGCGTTATCTTAGTAAAATAATTCCTTTTTATGACAATTATTTGCTCATTTCAATAGCAGCCTCTTTTCTTTATGCTTTGTCGATTTATTCTTACTGGATGTTTAGGTTTACATCATTATTTTATCTGCCTGTTGGAGTTTTCTTTTGCTTAATTCTACGATTTGAAAGGAATTTACTTGATAGATTTTTTACAATCTTTTTTATTTTTGTCCCCACTTTAGTTGTGCGTATACGTCATATTATATTGTCTTATATAAATTTTGGCGGAATTGATTGATTTGACTTTTTTGAATTTAAATGGGATATAAAATGAAGAAATATATTTTCACATTCAATTATGTAATCAACTACGGAGCCTTCCTACAATGTTTTTCGTTATCAAGCCTTGATAATGAAATGTTTGTTGTTGATTTGCTGCCGTCATCTTTTAGACGATTGAGGTATTTTGTTGGTCCATATGGTAGAAAAAAAATGCCCGTTGTTTGGATTTTTGTTGCCATGTATCGTTTTTTTCGATCAGTTATATATTCAAGAATTTACAGATTTGAAGAAAATAAGAAAATTAATTTGACAAAGCGATACGAGACCCTTAAGCCTCAAGATGTTGCAAGAGAATTTGATGGAAATATTGCTTTGGTTGGTTCCGATCAAGTCTGGAATCCGAAATTTATAGAAGGCCGTGAAAAGATTTTTTTTGCTCAAGAAGCAAATTTTTCTAAGAGGGTAGCTTATGCCGCTTCTTTAGGGATGTCGAAATGGCCTGCCGAATTTCAGCAGAAAGTTTACAAATATGTAAAACAATTTGACCATATTAGTGTAAGAGAGAAATCTGGTGCCGAGTATTTGTCTTCTATTGGCTTCCCAAATGTTAAATGGGTATGTGACCCAACAATCTTGCATGATGGTGATTTTTACAGGGCGCATTTTCCAAATCAAATAAATATCAATTCATTCGTCTTCGCATATACCATTAGGGAAAAAATACCCGATGATCTTTTTAAATTTGATGTAAAAAATAAAATTTCTATTTGTGCGGGTAAGTATAAAAATATAGTGTCTGTTTCCGATTGGCTAGCTTATATTGATAAATCTGAATATGTTATTACAGATTCATTCCATTGCGTTGTATTTTGTTTACTTTTCCATAAAAGATTTATTGTTTTGTTAAATAATTCAAGAGGTGTTGGAATGAACGAACGCTTTGCCTCGCTTTTGGGTAGAGTAAATCTTGAGTATAGATGTATTTCTTCAAGAGAATCTATCGAAAAATGCAGAGAGATTGTTTTTAGAAGTGTTGACTGGAAGAAAATTGACGATGAATTAGGTGAGTGGCGACAAGATTCTCTTGCCTGGTTAAAAAATGCAATTAGCAATTAGGAAATTGTTGTTTGTGTATGCCTAAATCTCAGCTTAAAATAGGTGCTTTGCTTTCTTATGTTGTGCTAATGCTCAACAGTCTTGTTGGACTTCTATACACTCCATTTATGCTCCGCATGATGGGGAAATCAGAATATGGTCTTTATTCTATTGCAGCATCTATTGTAGCGTATTTAACAGTTCTTGATTTGGGCTTTGGTAATGCGATTATCCGTTATACTGCGAAATTCAGAGCAGAAGGAAAACAACAAGAACAATATGAGATGTTTGGAATGTTCTTCTTGTTGTATTGTGGAATAGGATTGATTGCTCTGTTGGCTGGCGGTGTTTTGTATTGGAATGCCGAGAATATTTTTAACGCATCAATGACTGCGAATGAGCTCTCGCGAACAAAGATTATTCTTGCTTTGATGGTCTTCAATTTGGCGATTACATTCCCGTTCAGCCTATTTGGTTCAATTATTACGGCATATGAGCAATTTATTTTCCAAAAAGTGATTGCCATCGTGCGTGTGGCTTTGAATACAGTGACGATGATTGTCCTCTTAAATTTGGGTTACAAAGCTATTGCCATGGTGGTTGTTACAACTATTTTCAATGTTTTAACGCTTAGCATGAATTTTTGGTATTGTAAACACTATTTGAAGATTAAACTGAGGTTTGCCAGATTCAAGTGGGGTTTCTTGAAAGAGGTCTCAATTTACTCTTTTTGGATTTTCCTGAACGCTATAATGGATCGAATTTATTGGGGTACAGGGCAATTTGTGCTAGGTGCATATGCTGGCACTGCTGTTGTTGCTGTTTTTGCAGTTGCAATTCAATTGGAAATGATGTATATGAGTATGTCAACGGCAATTAGTGGCGTCTTTTTGCCAAAAGTGACTGCGATGGCAGTTCGGGATTCTGATGGGAAGTCCATATCAGATTTGTTTATTAAGACGGGAAGAATCCAATACTGCGTGATGGCGCTAGTGCTTTCTGGATTTTTTCTTTTTGGTCGTCCGTTCATCAGACTTTGGGCGGGGGAGGGTTACGACGATGCCTATATTATTGCCATGCTATTCTTTGTTCCTTTGACTGTGCCATTGATTCAAAATTTGGGCATCACGATTTTACAAGCCCGCAACCAAATGAAATTTCGCTCGCTTCTGTATTTGGTTATTTCTCTTGTTAGTCTGGGAGCACAAATCCCGCTATCCAAATATTATGGCGGTATAGGCTGTGCCTGTGCTATAGCAGGAGCTCTTTTTTTGGGACACATTCTGGTAATGAATATCTATTATCAATTAAAACAAAGGATAAATATCCTATTTTTCTGGAAGGAAATTATAAAGATGTCAATTGTCCCCGCACTATTGACTGTATTGGCGTTTTATGTTTTACAACATTATACATTTGATTCTGTTGTCAAACTGGCTGTGGGCATAGCTCTCTATCTGCTTGTATATTTACCCTTGTTCTTTGTTTTTTCAATGAATAGCTATGAACGTGATTTGGTTTTAAAACCAATAAAGAAGATTTTGAAGAGGGCGTAGCATGAATATACCCGTCCAAAATTGTTCCTCCTGCGCGGCATGTGCCAATGTCTGTGCACGTAACGCGATTTCTATGCAGCTTGATGCCGAAGGATTCTATCGTCCTGTCATTGATGCGGAAAAGTGTGTTAAATGCGGAGCTTGCGAACGAGTTTGCCCATGGAACAAACCTGTCGAAAACCCAAATGTCGCCGATGTTTCTCCAAAAACGGTAGCAGCCTATGCGAAGGACGAGTCTATTCGTTTGCAGTCTTCTAGCGGAGGAATATTCACGGTCTTGGCAGAACGCATTTTGGATGACGGTGGGGTAGTGGTCGGTGTCGCCCAGATTGCTCCTACCCGTTTCGGGCACATTGTTGTTGACAATAAGGCGGACTTGGCAAAACTGCGCGGATCCAAGTACGTGCAGGCTGACGTCGGCTTTGTTTATCGAGATGTTCGTAGTCTGCTCAAGGCGGGGCGTAAGGTGCTCTTCTCGGGAACTCCCTGCCAGGTTGCAGGTCTTTATGCGTTTCTTGGCAATTCCGCTGCCTCTGCTGATCTGTTTACGGTGGATATTGTATGTCATGGCGCGCCCAGCGTGAAGGTTTTTGAGAAATATGTCCGCGAACTTGAAAATAAGGAATCAGCTCTTGTATCATCATCTCGGTTTCGCGATAAGCGGAAGGGGTGGAGATTATTTTCAATGACTTCGTCATTGATGAAAAAAACTTCTGGCGAAATTTCTCAAGTTTCTGTTGATCTTCACAAAGATGATTATTTGCATGTATTTTTGCAGAATATCTGTTTGAATGTTAGTTGCAAAAAATGTCTTTATGGAAAATTGCCGCGTATTGCCGATATAACGCTTGGAGATTATTGGAATATAGCTAGGGTTCATCCACAAATGGATGATGATAAGGGAATATCTGTTGTTCTATTGAACACTTCCCATGGGAAATCACTTTTTGATTCTGTTTCCATCAAAATTAACCAATGTGATTCTAAAATTGAATATGCCATTAAGGGTAATCCATGTATTATTCGCTCGCATAGATTTCACCTCAAACGCGCAGAATTCTTCGCTGACCTGGACAAATACCCCCTCGATCAGTTGATAAAGATGTATTGCCCCTTCCCGTCACCCCTCAAGCGAGTGTATATCCGTGTGCGTGGCGTCCTCGGCCGGATCAAGCGGAAGGTTGTGGGGTAGTGCTTGGTGTCGCTCTTTGGACGTTTTTAAGTTTTATGTCGTGTAAAATTTGCTAAAAAAAGAGGATTGGTTTGACTCTCGGAGAATCCTGTGTAAGTTTCTCTAGTCGCTACTATGGTAGTCTTGATTATGGCTACTATGTGTCCGTTAACCATTTTCAAGAAAAGAATGTATTTTTAAAAGAAATCTGTATTTTTATTTAAGAATACTAGAACACTACCTAAGTAAAAAAGGAGTTTTGATGGATCGTATAGATACCTATGATGTTGTTGAAACAAAACGTCTTATTGTTCCTGATGGAATGGGGGAGGATGTTTGGTTTAGATTTCTAAATGGCGATGAAACAATCCAATTACGCTTGATTATAAAAAATGATGAAAGTAGTCAAGATTCTGTGATAAAGGTTATTGGGAGGAACGATCATGCCGAAATCGATCTGGTCAATTGGAATGGAGAACTTGGAACGTCAACCTTAAAGCCTGTAAAAATCGGTACATCAGAAAATAACAGACAAATTTTTGTTATGATTGCTTTGTGGAGAATAAATACAGTGACTATTGTTGATGCTCAATTGATGTTGGGGGATTAGTATGGGAAAGACAAAATACGAGAGCGTTGACACGGGGAAGGTGTACAATAATACAACCCAAAATCTCATACGGATAACAGAAGATAAATTAGAAAAAATTTTGATGAATTACATTTCCAATGTGAGAAAAAAAGGTGATTGGAAAGCACCTTTAGGAATTCTTATTTCCATTGTACTTGCGCTAATATCGACCCAGTTTCAAGATGCTCTTTTTCTTGAGGCTGCTGTATGGAAGGCTATTTTCATTGTATCTTTATTTCTTTCTATTGGCTGGTTTGCGTACAAGGTATATTATTGTCTGAGAATTGATTCGTCATTAAAGACTTTGATGGATAAGATAAAAAATGTGAATTAGGTTGAGCCATAAAGGTAACGTATATTTTCTTTCGCAAAATCCTTTAAGGGAGTAAAAAAATAGGATGTTCCAATTTTTAGATTTGAAACAACCATGAATCAAACACAAAAAATTGACCATCCTATGGAAAGAAATATAATCAAAATCGACGAAGCCGAGCTCAAGGACGACCTGAAAACGCTTATCCGGGGCACTGTTGAGGACACGCTCAACGCCATGCTGGACGAGGAGGCGGCAGACCTCTGCAATGCCGAGAAGCACGAACGCTCCGAAGGCCGCAGGAACTACGCCCCCCTTCCTCAGGTCAAAATGTCCGCTTTCAACTCCTAAAACCGGGGTGGGGTGGGGGCCTTTTTCGACCGGCTTGGTAAACTCTGCGAGAATATGATGTGACAACGGTTTTGCATATGCAAAAAAAGAGGCTCGGTGGGGCCTCTTTTTTGATAATGACGTTTTGTGAATGTTATTCCTTGTCAGACTTGACTTCGGTCCACTTGGCGTTGTTGCCGATGTTGCGGATGAGGCGGAAACCTCCTTTTTTGACAGTATAAAAATTAGCTCCTATAGATCCGTAGGTTGCTCTTGTCCAATCATGCTTGATGTCTCTTCCTTTAAAACATGATGGCGTGTTGTCTAGCTCCTTAAAGGGGTTTGAACTTTCAAAGAGGACGTGTTCTTCAACTAGGCCAAATATGTCATATAGACCATACCCATTGGGGAGTAACTGACCTACGGGCTCGGAATCATAAAAACCTATCTTAGAATTAAATCTTGCATATTTAAAGATATCGTCATTACCCCAAGTTCCTTCGTACTTCTTATCTCCGCCACGAGCTAGCATCATCCATTCATCGTAATAAGGGAGTCTGTAACCATCGGATGATTCGTCTATAGACACTTGTATTGTGAAAATAAGTTCCCCTTCGCTTTCAAATTTTAAAAAATCGTAATCTCTTATGGCATATTTGCCTTTTGATAGTATTCGAGGGTTTTTCTCATTGGTTCTTGAAAAAATATAAACCGGTTTTAAATTTTCTCGAAGGCTGCGTGCGTTTGCGTATTTCATAGCCTGAAATAAAGTTATCGAATT
>JAEEGL011251789.1_pt1 | contig 18931 bp, 8 predicted proteins | sample 9134231 | NCBI WGS metagenome assembly JAEEGL01 (sample SAMN16246548, study PRJNA631951) | gut metagenome | biome: gut microbiome; feature: rumen; material: fiber-attached | host: Bos | place: Iran: Karaj | collected 2018-10 | reverse complement strand
TGTCGCTGATAACGAAGCGGTCGCCATGCGCCAAGCCCGTGGAGGTGAAACGGTTCTGAGCAGGATTCACCCCGTAGCCACCAGCCCACATCTCGTCGCAACCGTCGCCATCGCTGTCGAGAATGCGGATTTGGTGGAACTCAGCACAGCCTGGACGCTTGGGATTGCGCACCCAAGTGTGACTGTGATGCCAGTTGGAGGGCTGTCCGCTGTTCCAGTCGAAGTCCCACGTGAGCACATAGCCATGATGCAACTTCCCTGTGTCGCGGTCTTCGCACTCCATGATGAGCGAAGGATGGATGCCGTCAAGATAGGCGATGCCATAGTGTCCCTCCATCGCCCCATAGCCGAAATTCATGTAATTGGAACGGTTGTCACGGCCATAGCTGTCACCGTTTCCGCCTTCAGAAAGTTCACTGTATTTCAGTTCGTTGTAAGCCAATTCTGCCCCCGTTGCACCATCGATGACCGAGATGTAGAAAGGAGGATTGCGCTTCGTCTGGGTGCGGTAGTCGATGATGCCGTCACCATCGATGTCGCCCGTGTCGTTACCCCCCACGTAGGTGCCCCACGTTTCGCGGGCCTTGTTCCAGAAACGAGTGCCATCCGACGAACGGATGATGACCTCACACCGACCGTCGCAGTTGATGTCGTAAGCCAACACCATGTCGTTCTGACCCGAACAAATGTTCACGTTGGGTCCCATATCGACCGTCCAAAGCAGGGTGCCGTCCAACTTGTACGCCTGAATCTTATGGCTCGTCGTGGCGGTGTTGTCTGTACTATTTTCCGCATCGTCTTCACCCGAAACGGCTCCTGCATAGAGGCGATCCACCACAACAACATCAAACTCGCCGTTGCCATCGAGATCCATCGGCCACACGAATTTCGTGCGGTAGTCGTTACGCTTGATAACGGTGTCATCGAAGTCGAAGTCAAACCACACATTGTCCCACGTGCGCGTTTTATATAAGAATGGAAGGCTTTTCTCCCCTTCCATGCCGTTGATGATGGCAGTCACAGCCCATTCGGTGTTGGTGGTCAAAGCTGATGTGGCAAGCGTATAGTTCGTCTTCGTCAGGGGTTGGGCATTCACCTTCGTATAATCGCCCGAACCAGCAGACCGCTTGTATAGATTATAGGTGGTGCTTTCTGGCTCCTCAGCCAGTTTGCGCCACGACACCAATGCGCCACTGCCACCGTCGCCCGTACGACTGGTGCCATTGCGCTTCACGACCACTACGCCACGCCCCAATCGTTGCTGAAGACGTTGGGCGAATGTCAAAGACGATGAGAGTATCAACGCCGACAAGAGAAGAAGTAATTTTTTTGTCATGTTAAGATAGGATATTAGTTAATTAAAGTTCGCAAATGCTTGGGCTTCATTAATCATTGAGCTTTTATCATTGATCATTTAACGAAGCGTCCCGTGTTCCGTCTGTTTTCCGACGAAGAGGTGGCACATTCCCCTCCCTCGTAGCCTCATCACCGTACCCGTCGGGTCCGACGCATCGCACCCGTCGGGTACGGCTCATCGCACCCGTCGGGTGCGATTTTGGGGTTACTGGCAAGGTTCTTCCCGAGGAAAAGAGTCGAGGGAAAAGGGGCTTGCTTTTTTCGGTGCAAAGGTATCGGTTTTCTCGCTTCCTCAGAGTAAAAAATTGCTCAAAGACGTATAAAATCGTACCAAAATGCGATTGAATGGTAAAAAATCGTTACTTTTGTAGTCGGAAATGTATTTTTTGCCACTTCACCATGCAACGACACACACATTTTTTAGCCACACTCTTCGTGTTCTGGATGCTGTCGGGAACAGCGCTTGACGGTCAAACCATCACGTATCACGAGCTGCCCACACAGGCACAACTGCCTGTGGCCAACGTGAATGTGGTCATGCAGGACTCGGAAGGCTACCTCTGGTATGGCACCGCAGGAGGTGGCATCTGCCAAGACGATGGCTATCGGGTGGTGGCCTACAACAGCAAAACGGCTGGAACGGGAGTGATGGAGAGCGATGAGGTGACCTGCATGGCTGAAGACCAACAAGGCAAAATCTGGTTTGGCACTCGCGCGGGTACATATTATATTTATAAGCAGGATAGGAGTGTTCATCGGGTGAAGGAAGAAGGGATGGAGAAAGGGAAGGTGAGCAGCATCGCTGTGGGGCACGACGGATGTGTGTGGATAGGCATCAAACGGGAGGTGGCAAGATTTTCTCCCGACGGGATATTGCAGGACATCTTGAAACTTGACTTGGGGAGTCGTGAGGAGGTGAAGGAGTTGACGGTGGACTCGAAAGGCACGGTGTGGGTCACCATCTTGCGTGGTGGCATCTGGAGCATCGACCCAAAGACGGACAAAACCAAGCAGCAGAAGCCTTTCGTGCGGCGTAACCCATGGAACTACCCCTACGCAGCAAGCTATATGCTGGAGGACACGGTGCATCATCGGTTTTGGATAGGGACATGGGGAGGTGGCATTGTGAGCTATCCTCCGGTAGCGGTGGAACGGGCGACGCTGGTCACGTCTGGCAGTCAGAAGTTCGGCAGCGAGGTCAATCATCTCTGGATGGACGAGAAGCAGGGTATCTTGTGGGCTTCGACGATGGATGATGTGTATGCTTACAAGATGGGGACAGACCATCAGACGGATGGAGGAGATGGCTTTCTTCGGCCATTCGACACGAGCAGCTTCATGCCCAAGGGGAAGAAGATAGTAGGTAAGCTGGCGGCTGACAAGAGGGGAAATCTGTGGGTAGCAGGCATTTCGCCCCATACGTTTGTTCTTGCCAAAGGTATCTCTGGCAACGACATCCGCAGGGATGAGGTGAAAGCGATGGCAGAACAGATGGGGTATAAAATCATGGTGGGTCGCATCGTCCGTGAAGGTGATTATTATTGGATTTACCAGAACCGCACCCGCTTGTCACTCTACAACGGCAGGACGGGCGAATTGGCTTTCATGGCTACAGACGCGAGTCCTGAACCGCTGAGCACACAGAGGGTGTTGGCTTCGTGCAAGGAACATCGGGGCGTATGGACTTGCAACGGAAAACGGCTGATTCACGCCTGGCATGACGGCATGACCATCTGTTGGGAGGAAGTGGAGGAGGCACGAACACCCAACTACATCTCGGCTTTGTCGGACGAGGGTAACGGGAAACTGCTCATCGGCACGGAGAAGCAGGTGCTCTTGTATGACTACTACCGGAAGGTGCTCACACCGCTAACGGACTCAGTGGGCATTGTTCAGCAGGTGGGCTATGACACGAAGGGTGTCCTCTCTTACACGACCGACCCGAAAGCACAAAAAAGACTCATTGATGGGCATGGACACGTATGGACGCTGGACGAACTGACCCTGACGGAACAGAATCCGAAAACAGGGGCTTACCGTGTGATTCATGCGTCGGACAAGCACATCGGCATGGACTCGTTTGCGGACATCTTCCTCTATGGCGACAGCATTTGCTTGGGAGGCATGGGCGCTTTCTGCATGGTGGGGCGATGCAAGGAGTTGGACGAAAAGCGTCCTGACGAAAAGGTGGTTTTGACGGGGATGGACTCTTTGCAATATGTGTATGTCTCGACCATGAACCACCTTCATGCACAGGACATCCAGTTCGCCTATCGTTTCAACGGGTCGGGGGATTGGACGGAACTACCGAAGGGCACGAATCAGATTGACATCACGGGGTTGAGGGCTGGCCATTACACGTTGCAGGTGAAAGCCACCGACGAGTTTGGCGTGTGGCACAAAGAGCAGGAAGTGTGCAGTTTTTCAGTTCCATGCCCGTGGTATCTGAGGTGGTACATTGGGTGCATCCTTCTCGCAGGAATAGGAGGGGCAGTGAGCTTCGGATGGAAGTGGAAAAGGGGAAAGGAAGAGGAAAGGGAAAAAGGAAAAGGGAAAAGTGAAAAATTTGCTGACGCAGTGGAGCAGGAAGAAGAGGACGAAAAAGAAGAGAAAGCTAAAGTAGAAAAGGATGCCAGACCGATCAAACACCCCTTCTTGGAACGGGTGGAGACCATCGTCGAGGCACATTTAGACGAGGCTGACTATGGTGTAGAAGACCTCAGTAGAGACCTTGGCATGAGTCGCATGAACATGTACCGAAAGTTTCAGTCCATCTCCGATGTCACCCCTTCGGAGTTTATCCGCAAGTACCGACTCAACAAGGCGGCTCAACTGCTACGGGATTCGAACAAATCAGTCACAGAAGTTGCCTACCAGGTGGGCTTCACTTCTCCTCAGTATTTCGCCAAATGCTTCAAGGACGAGTTTGGAGTGACTCCCAAACAAGCTTGCAAAGGGATGTAAAGTTTACATAAAAAAGATATTCCCACGCCTCACGGTGTAGGAATAATCAGGTGAAATGTTAATATTTCTATTGGGGGAATGGACTAGAGCCTCTCGGCTCGTGGTCGCTCTCGCCAAAATCTTTGGGGACAAAAACACGAGAGCCAGTGTCCAAATAGCATAATATAAGTATGAACCATTATTGATATTGCAAATATACGGCTTTTTTCTGACTCACGATGCTTTTTCCCCCACTTTTTTTCAAAAAAAGGGGAAAAAAGTTGTAAAATAGTCAACAAGGACGTGTTTTTGGCAAATGGAACACGTCCTGAACCTCACGGATGGCTGCTTCGGTCATGCCGTCGGGTTCACTGCCCATGTTGCGAGCACACATATATATATTAGCCGCCTTGCAGAGCACGTCGGTCTGGTCGAAGGCATCCATGATGTCTTGTCCGACGGCCACGGTGCCATGCTTTTCCCACAGCACCACATCGTGCGTTTTGATTTGCTCCAACGTGGCCTCAGCCAGTTCTACGGACGAGGGCAGGGCGTAGGGGACGATACCGATGCCGAGGGGAGCGAAAGCGAGTGTTTCGGGTATCATGCTCCAGAGCACACGGGTCATTTCGTCGCCTCGGAGGAACCGTTGGATGTGGCTCATGGCGACCAACTCGATGGGATGGGTGTGGAGCGTGGCCTTGTAGCAAGAGCCTGTTTCCAACAGATAGTTCTGCAAAGCAAGATGGGTGGGCAGTTCGGAGGTGGGCACAACTGGCTCATCAGCGATGATTTCATAGCTGGAGCAGTCGTCGCAAATGCGCACGATGGATCCGTTCTGCATAGGCCAACGAGCCAAGTCGCGCATCCGCTTTCCCGTACCCTTGCAGTAAAAGTACTTGCCTTTCAACTGTGGCAGCACCATTCCAATCTGCTTCACGGGTGCGATGGCTGGCATCGCCTCTATCTCTTCATCCACAAATTCTGTGACGTTCACGGTGATATTACCGCCATTTCTTTCAGCCCAGCCTTTTTGCCAGAGGTAGCCAGTCACTTCGGCTATCTGGTCGATAACGGCCTTGAGGCCTGGACGGTTGTCTAATATACTTTTCATTTTTCCTTTTTCTTATTTTACAATTTTTCTCCGTATCTCTCTTTCGTGATTTGCTCCAGCGACTTACCTCGTGTGTTGGGCAGACCTATCAAACCCACCACCAACGAGATGACCAGAAGAGCTACCATGCAATAAGCGGCAAGGGTGAATCCTTCGCCATTGTCACCATAGATGAAGGTGAAGACGAGTCCCCATGCTGCCGACAAACCACGCACAATGAAAAACATAAGTCCCTGAGCACCAGCACGGAACTTGGCAGGGAACAGTTCGCTGCCCCACAAGGCATAGAAGACTTGCACGGAACTACCGTTGTTCACTCCCCACAGGATGGTGAAGAGCCAGATGCCTGTAATGGTCGATACGCCTCCTCCGATGATGAGCACCCATGCAGTCAGTGCGGCAACGAGTCCGAAGACATAGAAGAAGCGGTGTGCCACTTTATCGACAAAAAAGGAGATGATGAAGGTGGTCACAACCACGAACACCCAACTCACACAACTCAACATGTTGGCAGTCTCGTTACTGAGTCCTCCTGCGGTCTCGTAGATGTGAGGCATGAAGAAGCCCATCACCGAAGCGACAAGGTTCCAAGTGAGATAGATAGCAGCAAGATAGGCGACAGTCTTCACGGCTATCTTATTGGTGAAGAGAAGCTTGATGTTTTCCACCATCCCCGTCTTGTCCTTCGCCTTATTAGTGGTAAACTCTGTGCTTTCCTGCAACTGACGCTGCAAGTTCCACGCCACGAGTGCCACCACAAAGAGGGTGAAGAACACGACACGCGAACTGAACACCTCCACCGCCACCTGCTCGGCCTCAGCACCGATGATGCTGTGAGCCAACGACTCGACGGGTGCATAGAGGTAGCCACCTGGGGCAAAGAGCATACCAAACAGCAGGATGCACATGGGGCCAACACCCCACGACATCTGAGAGATGCAGATATTACGTCCACGATTGTTCACCTCCGAACTCTCGGAGATGTATGTCCACGAGGCAGGTACACCGATACCCACCGAGATGCCCGTCACCAAAAATCCTGCCAACAGCATGGGATAATTGACCGTAAACATGATGATGAGCATCCCCAACATATAGACCAGCAGGTTGTAGGTGAAGATGAACTTGCGGCCAAACTTATCAGCCAAGAATCCTCCGATGATAGCTCCGATAGCCGCGCCCAGCGCATTGGCACTCAGCGCATTGAGCCATCCCAAATGCACCTCACTCAGTCCGAGGTAGTTCTGCCAGAGCGTCAGTCCGCTGGCACCAGCCACGATAGCTCCAGCATCCAAATAGTTGTTGAGAGACACCGCCAAGGTGCTCTTCAAACTTCCACTTTTTGCCATAACCTTATCTCTTGCTGGTCACATCTGCCACATACAGGTCTATCTCCTTGATGAAGTCCGCTCCGACAGGCACATTGTTCCTCACGCAGAACTCGTCATAAACAGCTTGCCACGGCATGGCCTTCTGTTCCTCGATGAGGGCAAGCACCTTGTAACCCTCGCCAGCCAGCTCCAACTTCGAGATGGCCTCACGGGGTTCGAGCAGGGCACGGAGCATACACTTCTGAGCCGAACGTGAACCGATGACGTAAGCACCGATGCGGTTGATGCTGCCATCGAAGAAGTCAAGCCCGTAATGCACGCGGTCAAGGGCATCGGCACGCACAATCTCGAAGAAGAGGTCTTGTGTGGGGTCGTCCATGATGGTCACGTGGTCGGAGTCCCAACGCACAGGACGGCTCACATGCAGCATCAGCTCCTTCACGAAGGGCAGCACGGCACTCACCTTGTCGCCAGGCATCTCCGTCGGGTGATAGTGCCCCGTGTCGATAGTCAGAATCTTGTCATACTTGGCAGCGTATGCCGTGTAGAAATCGTGGCTACCCACCGTGAAGCTCTCCAGTCCGATGCCAAACACCTTCCCCTCGATGCAGTCCTTCATCATCGGCTGCTCCTTCTCGAAAATCTCGTCCAGCGACTGCTTCAGGAGGTTACGGTACAAAGCATGATTCACACTCACATCCTTGCAGCCGTCATGCACCCACAAGTTCATAATGCAGGGGTCACCCTGTGCCTCACCCATCGCATTGGCAATGTCACGACAACGCTTTGTGTGCTCAATCCAGAAGCGACGGATGCCCTCGTCAGGATTAGCCAGCGAGAGAGACCCACTCTTCGGATGCGAGAACGACGACGAGTTGAAGTCCAACAACGTTTGGTTCTCCTTCGCCCAATCTATCCACGACTGGAAATACTCCACCGTCACCTCGTCTCTATCGACCACCTTCCCCTTGAAGTCGCCATAAATCTCATGCAAGTTCAGACGGTGCGAGCCAGGAATAAGACTCTTCGCCTTCAAGATGTCCATCCGAAGTTCGTCAATGTTGCGGGCAGCACCAGGGAAGTCACCCGTGCTCTGGATGCCACCGCTCATGGCACCAGCCCGCACCTCAAATCCATGCACATCGTCAGCTTGCCAACAGTGCAACGACAAGTGGAACTCCTGCAACTGTTTCAGCACAGCCTCTGTGTCCACACCCATTTCTGCGTAGCGGCTCTTCGCCACCTCATACGCCTTCTTTACCAATTCTTCTTTCATGTTAGTTAGTTAATTTAAATTTTTTAACACGTTATTTCTTTATCACGTTATTTCGTCACTTTCAGATACCGCTCGTAAGCCTTATCCCACACCTCCGTGTCCTGGGGCAGATACGTCCGCTGTTCGATGGAGTCGGCAATCACCCTCCGCATCTCAAACAAGTCCCTCACCACACCAGCCGCCTTCGCCTGCAACATGATGTTGCCGATGGCCGTACCCTCCACGGGACCCGTCACCACAGGCATACCCAAGCTGTTCGCCGCCATCTGCATCAAGAACTCATTCTTCGAACCGCCACCAATCACGTGCAACCGCTCTATCGGCATCGGAGCCAACTCCCTCAGATAGCCCAGCACCTGCCGATACCGCATGGCCAAGCTCTCGAAGATGCACCTCGCCATCGCCCTGTAATCCTGCGGCACAGGCTGACCCGTCCGTTCGCAATAGCCCCGAATGGCCTCCACCATGCTCACAGGATTGGCAAAGTCGGGCGCATCAGGGAAGATGAAACTTCGAAAAGCAGGAGCCTCCATGCTGTTGCGGTTAATCTCGTTCACATCCGCTGGCGCATCCATCCACTCCTTCCTGCAACGCTCCAAGAGCCACATGCCACAGATGTTCTTCAAGAACCGCGTCGTCCCCTCGATGCCACCCTCGTTCGTGAAGTTATACGCATAACTCTTCTCCGAGATAATCGCCTCCTTCGTCTCGATGCCCAAGAGCGACCACGTGCCACAACTCAGATAGGCAAACCGCTCATTCTCCGCAGGGACAGCCGCCACCGCCGAACCCGTGTCGTGACCTGCCACCGCCACCACAGGCACCGCACCCAGCCCCGTCATGCGCTGCACCTCCGCAGTCAGTCTCCCCACCTTCTCACCTGGCTGCACATAACGTCCGAACCGTCCTTCCTCCAAGCCCACCGCCTCCAACAGTTCTGCATCCATCCGCTTTGTGCGAGGGTCGAGCAGCTGACTCGTCGAGAGGATGGTATATTCACACACCGCCTCCCCCGTCAGCATATACGTCAGCGCATCCGGCACAAACAGAATCCGCTCCGCCGCCTCCAAAGCCGAATCGTGGTTCCGTCTCAGCGTCGAAAGCTGAAACAGCGAGTTGAACGGCATCATCTGGATGCCCGTCTTCTCATACACCCGTTCCCTCGGCATCCCCTCGAAAAACGCCTCCATCGCCCCCTCCGTATGTGGGTCGCGGTAGCAATACGGATTGCGCAACACACCTCCATCCCGTCCGATGAAGACAAAATCCACGCCCCACGTGTCGATGCCCACCGAGGCAATCTCAATGCCCTCGTCAGCCACTAACCGCAAGCCTCTCACCACTTCGTCATACAACGCCAGAATATCCCAGAAAAAATGTCCACCCGTTTCCACGATGCGGTTCGGGAACCGCGTCAGTTCCCTCTGCACCAGTTTCCCATCTACGAGCGACCCCAGCACCGTGCGACCACTTGTCGCACCCAAGTCAACTGCAAAAAAATGAATGTCAGCCATTAGTCCTTTTACATTTTACATGATATATTTTACATTCTTTGTATTTTGCAAAGTTAAGCCATTTCGTCCGAACCAACAAAAAACAGACAAGAAACATCCCTTTTTCAACATTTTTTTACAAAACATTTCCTCCTTTCGGCTTTTTTTCGTTTATTTGCACCTCGAAAACCTAACTTCGGACTTTACCGAAACAAGATACACATCTTTTTATTATTAACCTTTTTAATTAACTAAAACCAAACAAACGTATGAAAAAGTTCTTACTTTCTCTCGTGTCGCTGTTTGCACTGACGCTGTTTGCTGTAGCTGGTGAGCCTACAAAGGTTCTCACTTTCCCTGCTGTAGGCGGCGAAAACGTGAACGGTTACACAACGGAGTGGACAGCTACGGTTGGTGAAGACGCATGGGTCATCTATGGCTTCAACACCAACAAGAATGCTGCAACATGGACTTACGTGAGGTGTGGACAGAAGGCTGTTGAACAGACGGCAACCATCACTTCACCTGCTGTCGATGTGGCCATCACTGATGTGGTCATCACGGTTGACAAGACTTCAAAAGTGACTAACGCATCCCTCACTGTCCTGAACGGGACAGAAACCGTGCAGGACATCGACATTACCAGCGACTTCGAGGCTGGTGACGTTGACGTGAAGGTGGAAGGAGCTGCTGGATACTGCTACAAGCTCACCGTAACGAGCGAAGTAGCTGGCAGCAATGGCACCACTCAGATTAGCAAGGTGGCTCTCTACGAGGACGGCCAGTATGCAGAGGTACACATCGCCAACACAGCAGAGACCGCTTACACCGTGGCTCAAGCCATCGAGTTAATCGATGCTGGTCAGGCGCTCACCGACCAAGTGTATGTGAAGGGCATCGTCAACAAGATTGAGGACTACAACGAGGCCAACAAGAACATTACCTACTGGATTTCGGACGATGGCCAGACCGCCGCGTTCGAAGTGTTCAGAGGCAAAGGTTTTGAGGGTGCCGACGTGGAATCTGCCGACGAAATCCAAGTGGGTGCCACTGTCATCGTGACGGGCACACTCACGAAGTACGGAGAAATCTACGAATTTGCACAGGGCAACCAACTTGTGTCTTACGAGGCTCCTGCAACGGTGACCTTCCCTGTCACCATCGCTACGGAGGAAGCCGAAATGGATAATTGGACTATCACCAGTGACGACACGTTCCACCGTAACACATGGTCAACGGAGAATGATGAGTCGGGCATGAAGACACCTTTCATCGAGGCTTGGCGTGGGACTGGCAATATGCTGAACGACGCTACTATCTCTCACACCACCATCGAAGGACTCACACCGGGTTCTTACACCGTGAAGATTTTCGCTCGTGCTTTCAACGAAGGGAACGCGACCGACTATCCTTCTGGTATCACCTTCTTTGCCAACGGCACAGAAGTAGTGATGACAGAAGTTGGTTCTACCTCTCTATTCAATGATAAGAGCACCGTGCTCTATGGTACCCTTGTAGCCGACTGCACCGTGGGCGAAGATGGCAAGCTCGACCTTGGCTTCACCATTACCAATGCCGTGACTGACTGGCTCGCCTTCAAGAATCTTGAAATCATCTATAACGACCCAGTCATTCCGACTGTGACTGCCGCGACGGGCAAGATGGGTGCTGCTGTTGCCGAGGCACAAACGACCGCTATTGCTGCTTTCGAAGCCGCCCCAACTCCAGAGACTTACGAGGCTGCCAAGGCTGCCATTGCTGCCGCCCAGAAGTCTGCCGACTTCTATGCTCCTTTTGTCGCAGCAGTTGACGCACTGGACGAAGCTGGTAAGGCAAAATTCGCTGAAGACGAAATCGCCGCAGCTTACGAGGCTGGAACACTCGACGAAACGACAACAGAAGGCATCACCGCTGCCATTATCGCTGCACAAAAAGCACAAACAACAGCTGGTGCTGACCTCTCATTGGTGGCAACCAGCACAGCTTGGACTTGTCCACAAGGCAATGGTCCAGGGTGGTATGGAGCGGCTCGCGAGACTTACAACACTTCTGCTTACACGGCTGGAAAGGTGATGTACCAAAGGATTGAGGGTCTTGTTCCTGGCACCTACGAAGTGACATTCATCGCCACAGCTAATATGGCATGGATTGGTGTCGCTACAGGTGAGAATATCGCTCAAATCTATGCAAACAATGACACATACGACATCGAGGTGATTGGGCAAACTGCTTGCACTCCTGCAGACTACGAGCGTGTTTACAACGTGGTTGTCGGCGAGGACGGCGTACTCGAGTACGGTCTTCAGAACATCGCTGAAGGTGGTAACTGGTACGTAGCTCAAGCTCTTGGTCTCAAACTTATCGAGGTTGCCCCAGAGCCTGAGATTGAACTTACCTACGTTGACTTGACAGACGATATGTTCCACGAGTGGGACGGCGTTGATGTCAATGCTCAGATTACGGGTAGTGTGCCAAACATCTACTTCGAAAGCCATATTGGCGAAGAAGTTGCTGCTGGTGGTGTCGTTTATGGTACCAGCACCGTAGCTTACAAGAGCTATGCTGCTTTGGCTGAGTACAAGACACTCAAGATTACCCGTACCAACGCAACAGGTGGTCTTCCACGCCTCCTCTTCGGTCGTCTGACGGACGGTGGCAATGAGTACATTGAAATCAGCAATGCCGAAAGCGAGTACATCAAAGCCACAGAGGACGATGGTCTCACATGGATTATCGACCTCGACAAGATTAAGGAAAATAAGGAAGGTTTGGCTAACCTGAACGTCATCAAGGCATCTTGGGGTGGGGCTGTCACAATCGCAAGCATCCAGCTTGGCAAGATTGGCGAAGATGTTCCAGAGATTGCTGACGTGACCGACCTCATCCAGAATCCTGCTTACTTGGAGAATGGCTACGAAGGCTGGACATACACAGAAAATGCCTTCAAGGCTCGCAACTACGAGGCTCCGATGAACCTGATTACCTACAGCGGCAATGCTGCATTTGAGGTGAGCCAGACCATCGAGAATGTACCCGCAGGTCTCTACAAACTGACCGTGAACGCATTCTACCGTGCTGGTAACCTTGAGGACGAACAGGCTAAGGTGGCTGCCGGCACTGAACTGGAGAAGGAACTGACATTCTATGCTGACGTGAAGGACGCTGGCAAGTATTCGAAGAAGGTAATGAACCTCTCCGAGGGTGCTACCGACGCACAAGTGGAAGGCACAGGTGTAGAATTCTCCGAAGGGAAGTACGTGCCCAACAGCGCCAGCGACTCTCGTACATGGTACATCGCTGGTCAGTATCTCAACGAAGTGCTTTTCAACGTCTTTGAGGATGGTGCCGTGACCATCGGTGTTTCCAAGACAGAAGGTCTTCCAGGCGACTACTGTCCAATCGGTGCATGGAAGCTCTACCGTCTCGGCGACGCTGACGAAAGTGCCGCTACTCCAGACGAAGAGCCTGAACCAGAACCAGAGCCAGAGATTGCTACTGTGAAGATGACTTACGTTGACATGGACAAGGCCGATGAGGCCATGGGCGAAGTGACAGAAGCCATGACTGGTTACAACAAGATTGTCAACGGCGAAATCACCATGGCCAACACAGGCTGGGGTTGCAACTGGATTACTTACATCCAAGTCGATGCATCGGCTTTGGCTGGCGATGTGAAAAACGCACAACTCACGATTGCTGCAACAGTTCCAGACCGCGCTCACAACATTGGTGTGGGTTACAACAGCTCTGTTTGGTCTGCTGACATGACCTACAACACCGCAGATAAGTCCATCATCACATTAGGTGAGACACAAACCATTGCCGCCTCCAAAGGCTCTACCGCCAGCGGAGAACTCACGTTCGACATTACAGGTGCATTTGCCGATGGTGCCAAAACTGCCACCATCCTCGTTTACGACCTTGCTGCAGGTGGTACGACCATCACTTCTGCAACAGCTGTGGTTGAAACAGGTGACCCAGAAATCGAAATTGACGGCATCATCTACGCCATCAAGAGTGGCAACCTTATCCCCAACGGTTCGTTCGACGACAACTTCGCTGGATGGACTCAGGCAAATGACTTTGCAACAGAAATCTCTGAAAACGGATTCGAGATTCAGTCTGAAGACGATCACGAGAACTTCCTCGTAGGTACAAAGAACGAAGGTGCTGGTGGTGCTAACTCGCTCGGTACTGCATGGAGCATCGAAGCTGGCAAGACTTACCTCTATTCGTTCGATGTCAAGTCTATCAACGCAGAGTCTGGCCCTGCAACCTACCTGAAGAGTTCTTTGACCAACACCATCGGTGACGAGACATTCGTCCTCGATGTACCCAACGTTACTCCAGGCGAGTGGACTTCTTACCAGAAGGTCTTCACGAACGAGGAATATCAGTATCTGCAGGTGAAGTTCCGCTGGCTTGCTGGCAACTTTGGCCTTGACAACTTCGCTCTCTACGAGGTTGAATTAAAGACTTCTGCAGTCGAGGCTGCCAAGAAGACTGCCATTGCAGCCATCGACGCACTCGCTCCTGTAGGCGACGGTATCTTCCAGTATGCTCCCGACGCTATCGCTACTGCCAAGGCCGCTGTTGAAGCTGCCGAGACTGTAGAAGCTGTGGAAGCTGTGCCTATGCCTAAGTTGACAGCTCCTGCTGCCGACCAGCTTTACATCCTCTCGCTCAAGACTTCCGACGAGGCAAGCCCATTCCAGCTGAGCATCACGACTGAGGGTATCAAGATTGAAGAAGAAGGTACTCCGACCTTCATCGTGGCTCAAGAAGACGGCACATTCGCGCTCTCTAATGGCACCGAATATGTGAACTATGCTGGTGGCGACAAATGGACCATGACGGCTTCGGAAGAGGCTTACGGTTGGATGATTGCCGCTGTTGAAGGTGGCTACACCATCACTGGTAAGAACGGTCTCCTCGGTACCAACACCAGCGACGGCAACGCTGCCGGTTCTCCTTGCTACGGCGATAAGAACACTTCCAACGGCAACTGCATTTGGACGATTGAGAAGGGTCCTGATTTCATCTGGTCTAAAAACATCATCAAGAATGGTGACATGGAAGGCGACGACATCAGTTGCTTCTTCAAGACAGAGCAGGGTGTAGGCGGTCCTTACAACGCTACGATTACTCCTGGTGCTGGCAAGGATGGTACCGCTGGCATCGAAGTACAATCTGGTAATAATCCAAAGGAGGATTGGGACACTCAGTTCTTCATCCGTATGCCTTACATCCTGCCCGACGGCACAGACTTCCTCGTAGAGTTTGACTACAAGGCTGACAAGAACGCCGCCACTGACACGCAAGCACACCATGAGCCAGGTACGTACAACCACTGGGCGTGCGTCGGTTCTCCAGACTTCACCACTGAGTGGCAGCACTACAAGATGGAAGCTACTGTGGCAGGCGACATGAACAAGAATGGTGGTTTCATGACCATCACGTTCAACCTCGCTAAGGAGAAGACAGCCACGAAGTACTCGTTCGACAACATCAAGGTTTATGTACATAGCGACGTGCTCGACACGCTCGAACCTGCTCCTGAACGTTCTATCATAACAGGTATCGACGGCATCGACGCTGCAAGCATGAAGGCCAACGGCAAGTACCTCGACAACAACAAGATTGTCATTCTCCGCAACGGTAAGAAGTACAACGTACAAGGCATGGAGCTGAAGTAATGACTCGCTAAGTGCATTACTGCATGAACTGAAGTCCCCCTGCAAGTTGTTAGCCCAACTTGCAGGGGGATTTTTCACTTTTCACTTTCCCTTTTCCCTTTTCCCTTTCCTGCTTTCGCAAATTTTTCACTTTTCTCTTTTCTCTTTCACTTTTTTATCGTACCTTTGGCACCAGAAATATTTTATTCACAATCAAACCTATTCTATTGACATGAAAAAGAAATGGAACTTTTTGGGTGCTATGCTGGCTATGGCGGCTGGCATGACGGCACAAACGCACTCGCTGGACGTGAATACGTCGAAGGTGGGAGGCGCGATTCCGAAGACGATGTATGGCATCTTCTTTGAGGACATTAACTATGCTGCCGATGGCGGTCTGTATGGCGAACTGGTGAAGAACCGTTCGTTTGAGTTTCCAAATCATCTGGCTGGATGGGACATTTCGGGCAAGGTGTCGCTGAAGGATGATGGCCCCTTTAAGAAGAATCCTCATTACGTGAGGCTTTCTCCGTCGGGACATAACGACAAGCACACGATGATTGAGAATCACGGCTTCTTCGGCATGGGCGTGAAAGGCGGTGAGGAATACCGTTTTTCGGTGTGGGCACGTGTGCCCGATGGCGGCACGGCGAAGTTGTGGATTGACTTGGTGGATAATGCCACGATGGGCGATGACCAGAAGTTGGGCAACACTGGTGTGGAAGTGAGCGGTAAGGAATGGAAGAAATACACCGCCATCATCAAGCCGAAGACAACGTTTGCCAAGGCGCACTTGAGGGTGTGGGGCGACGCGAAGGTGACAACGGATGTGGAGCACGTAAGCCTCTTCCCTGTGGATACGTACAAGGGGCATGAGAACGGAATGCGCAAGGACTTGGCTGAGAGTCTGGAGCAGTTGCACCCAGGTGTGTTCCGCTTCCCTGGCGGCTGCATCGTGGAGGGTACGGACTTGGCCACGCGCTATCAGTGGAAGAACTCGGTGGGACCCGTGGAGAACCGTCCGCTGAACGAGAACCGCTGGCACTACACATTTACGCACCGTTATTTCCCCGACTATTTCCAGAGCTACGGTCTGGGCTTCTTCGAGTATTTCCAGTTGTCGGAGGAGATTGGGGCTGAACCGCTGCCTGTGGTGAGTGTGGGACTTTCGTGTGAGTTCCAGAACGGGTCGAACCGTAGCGATGCGCATGTGCCCGTTGACCAGTTGCAGCCTTACATCGACGATGTGCTCGACCTGATTGAGTTTGCCAACGGCGACCCTGCCACGAACCAGTGGGCGAAGTTGCGTGCCGACATGGGGCATCCTGCTCCGTTCAACTTGAAGTATGTGGGCATCGGCAATGAGCAGTGGGGAGCTATCTATCCTGAGAACTTGAAGCCGTTTGTGGAGCAGGTTCGGAAGAAGTACCCGAACATCAAGATTGTGGGAACAAGTGGTCCCGACTCGGAGGGCAAGGAGTTTGAGTACCTATGGCCTGAGATGCGCAAGATGGGGGCTGACTTGGTGGATGAGCACTATTACCGCAATGAGGCGTGGTTCCTCGGCACTCCTGAGGCCAAGCAGCGTTGGGGCAACTGTGGTGCGAACCGTTATGACAGCTATCCACGGAAAGGTCCGAAGGTGTTTGCTGGCGAATATGCGTGTCACGGAGCTGGCAAGAAGTGGAACCACTTCAACGCGGCTCTGATGGAGGCAGCCTTCATGACGGGACTGGAGCGCAATGCCGACGTGGTGGAGATGGCGACGTATGCGCCGCTCTTTGCACACGTGGAGGGCTGGCAGTGGCGACCCGATGCCATCTGGTATGACAACCTGCGCAAGTTCAACTCCTGTGCTTACTATGTGCAGCAGCTCTATTCGCTCAACAAGGGTACGAACATGCTGTCGCTGACCATGAACGGCAAGCCTGTGGCTGGCAATCCCGACCAAGACGGACTGTTTGCTTCGGCTGTGCTGGACAAGGGCACGAATGAGGTTATCGTGAAGGTGGTGAACACAGGTGACCAGCCGCAGGAGGTGACGCTGAACCTGAAGGGCATGAAGGGTAGCCATGAGGCGCAGCTGATTTCGTTCCACAGCGACAACCTCACGGCGGAGAACACGCTGGACGAACCTGAGAAGATTGTGCCCAAGACTTCGACGCTCACAGTGAATGCGCCACAGCAGAGCGTAAGTATTCCCGCGCGTACATTCTATATATATAAGATTAAAAAATAAAAGCAGACAGACCCCTCTCCCCCGTCCTCAGCAAGAGCACTTGCTTCGGTCGCTCCCGACAGAGAGACATTTAGTCTCTCCGTTCTCTCGGTCGCTACACCAAGGGGAGAAGCAGATACCTTGCCATTGAATGAGGATACTACTTCTCCCCTTGGGGAGGTGAGGGAGGGGTCTGTACATAAAACAACATGAAGAAAAAGCTATTAGCCATCATCGCATTAGCCCTACCCCTTTGGGGCTTGGGAGGCTCCATGCAAGCACAACAAGCGAAGGTGTATTTCACTCAGGAAATTACGCCAGAATCGTTAGTGAGAATCTATGACGCACTCGGTGTGAAGGAGCACGGACGAGTGGGCGTGAAAATCAGCACGGGAGAGAGTGGCGGCAACAACTACCTGAAGCCGACGCTCATCCGCAACCTGGTCGATAAGGTGAATGGCACCATCATCGAGTGTTGCACGGCCTACGGAGGTAGCCGTCAGGACAAGGCGAAGCACTGGGCGACCATCCATGAACACGGCTTCGACAGCATCTTTGCCGTCGATATTATGGATGAGCATGGCGACCTGCGCATCCCTGTCGAGGACAAGACGTGGATTAAATACGACATCGTGGGCGAACACTTGGGCAACTACGACTTCTGCATCAACCTGGCGCACTTCAAAGGGCACATGATGGGTGGCTTCGGAGGTGTGTTGAAGAACCAGAGCATCGGTTTCGCCTCGACAGCTGGCAAGGCTTACATTCACTCTCATGGCGTGACTGCCGACCCTGGTAAGTGTTGGCAGCACACACAGCCACAGGATGCCTTCCTCGAAAGCATGGCTGCCGCCGCACAAGCGGTGGCGAATTGGTTCGGCAAGGGCAACATCGTGTATATCAACGTGCTGAACAACATCTCCATCGACTGCGACTGCGACGCTCACCCTCATGCTCCAGAGATTGAGGACATCGGCATCGTTGCCTCTACTGACCCCATTGCTTGCGACCGTGCCGCCTACGACCTCATCTACAAGGTGCAGAAGGACGACAAGAATAATCCAGACCCTCTGAAACGGCGCATCGAGAAGCAGCACGGCGTACACATCATCGAGCATGGCGAGAAAATCGGCATGGGCACAACGAACTACAAACTCGTATCGTTAGATAAATAACTCAAATTTCTGAAGTAGTTAAGTAGTCAAAGCTTTTTTAAGTCATAGAATTTTAAGAATTATGAAAGAGCTATGCAGGGTGTTCAGAATTCGCCTTCGGCGCTGAGAATTTCAAGACCGTACGGCCAGTTTCCAACATCGCGTCAGCTTCTTAGAATTCTCAGCCGCTTGCGGAATTCTTATTTCTTGAAATCCTTAAAATTCTTTGACTTAAAAACCTAAAAACTTTAAACCAACATGAAAAAGCTATTGGCCATCATCGCGTTAGCCCTCCCCCTTTGGGGGTTGGGGGGCTTTGCGCTGGCTCAGCAACTGGCCTTCCCCGAAGCTCAGGGATGGGGACGTTTTGC
>JAEEGL016781147.1_pt1 | contig 18932 bp, 10 predicted proteins | sample 9134231 | NCBI WGS metagenome assembly JAEEGL01 (sample SAMN16246548, study PRJNA631951) | gut metagenome | biome: gut microbiome; feature: rumen; material: fiber-attached | host: Bos | place: Iran: Karaj | collected 2018-10 | reverse complement strand
TCCTTCACCGGATTAAACTTTGATGATTATATTGGAATTGGTCATGCAATTATCGGTTATCCAAAAGACTATAAATATCCAGAGAAAAAGATAAATCCTGGGAGAGTATTTATAAAGTAAGCATAAAAATAGGCCGGTCACAAAATGAACCGGTCTTTTTTTTATAGAAATTTTTCTGAATTTTAGTGTGATTATGTATCACAATTGTGTTACAATGTTAATGGGAATATTTGGGAGGATATTATGAAAAGCGAAGTAGTGCATGCGAGAGTCGACTCAAAAGTAAAAATGGAATCCGAAAAAATCTTAAACTCAATTGGAATTAGTATTAGTCAAGCTTTTGATCTATTTTTAAGACAAGTTTCTTTAAAAAAAGGAATTCCATTCAAACTTGATAACAAAGAAAATAATGAGTCAGAAATTGAAAAACTTGCATACATAATCAACAGGACGGATGGTGGAGAGCCACTTCCTGAAGCAAAGAAAATTCTCCGCTTGTACGCAAATGGAGATATAGACTATGAGACCGCTAAATTCGCTATTTTAAGGATTACTAAGTCATAAAAAATGAAATAAATATGACTTTAAAAAACATGTGTATAATGATAAAAAAAGGAAGCAAAGCTTCCTTTTAATTTGATAATTTTGTTTGAACCGCATCAATTTGAGATTGAGTTAGTCCTATTGCAAGTAGGTAGTCATTAACTCTACTGCGGTAGTTAGCAGTGAGAAGATTGGTTCTTTAACTTCTGGTTCTTTATTCTTGTTTTTACAACCAGAGAGAGTCGCGGATAAAATGAGGGCTGATAAAAGTGTAATTAATTTTTCCGTGCCGATATTATCTAATAATTAACCTTAAAATTGCACGACTTTTAGTAAATTCCTTATTAAAATTGAAGAATTTTGATGTATAGATAAGTCTACAGAGGTCAGTTTCTATTACTAATGTATATATGAGATAATATACGCATGAGTGGGAAGAAGGACTCAAGGAAGAAACTTAAGTTTTTGATTACTCTTTTAGTATGCACAACTTTGTTCATACTTACTGTTTTACTTGTTATCTGGACAATTCTTTTAACTGATAAAACAAGAAGTACATATGTAAGAAGCGATGCTGAGTCATCTGAAATAATTAATAAAAACTACATTAAAGGTTTTGAAGATATATCTGAAAATGGAGAGTTTTCTTTTAGATTTAGAGAAGACGAGATAAACGACATGCTTTCTGATGGAGTCAAAGCCATTAATGATAAGCATATTGAAAACATTTACTACGAGAAGGGACAAGAAAGATTCCATATCTTTTATGTTGATCTTAAAAAGATGCCTATTAAGACTAGAGTAGTAATTACTACCTATATAAGTGAATGGGACACCGATAAACTTATTTTGAAGATATACACTGCTAAGATGGGCAAAGTTGAATGTTCAAAACATTTTGTAAGAAGAGGTTATCTAACGGAAAGGTTTTTAAACAAGTATCTCGATGCTTGTCATTTACCTGCTACATATGATGAGACATCAAAAGCATTTATAATAGGCGCTAAAGATTACGTATCAATGTTTCCAAAAGGTGATTTCACCAATCTTTTATGGAACGAAGTTTTAGAAACTCCAGATGCTTATTTAATGAATCCAACAACTTTAGGAATCAATGTTTCGTTTTCTAAACTTAGAACGACTTCTGAGCTAACAAAGAAGACATACGAAACAGAACTTCCAAACTTCTATCAAGAACTAAAAGACAACCTTGAAGCGGTGGATTTCTCATCAATGTCAGTAGGAGAATCTAGAACTGCCTATTCAATTAGTCTTGATGATTTTGATCACTTATTAACTGAATGTTTACCGAACACTAAAGAAGAAGTTAACTCTACACTTTTATCTAGCAAGGCAACATTTGAATTAGTGGGTTCAAATACATCGATTAAGAACGATGGCAACCTTGATGTTGCTTATTTATATTCATTAAATGGGTATCTCGTAGATGTTCATCAAGATATTGATTTTGACGACTACTCAACAAGTTATTTCAATGCGGAATTCAGTGTTAAAAATACAATAGAATTCGCTAATAAAAGCAAAGACGAATATAAGAATTTCTTTAGTCCTGTTTTTGAGGAAATATACAAAAATATTCAAGAAAAAGCTCCAAATTTCTTTAATTATTCTGAAACAAGCAAGACTTTAGGAATTGATTTACAAGCAATGAACGATTCTCATGCATCGTCTAGTTTAAAAAACTCTTATAAAAATATTGAAGTTAATTCTACAACGAATTCATTTGATTTTATTGTTCAAAAAACGGTTTAGTAAATCTAATAAAAAAGTTGTCATTTTTGATTTGGTTGCTGTTGTCATAACCATATTTTTTTGACTACAAAAGTTGTCGCTAATGACTACTATTATTTTTAGAAGGTGATATCATATTAATAAGCAAAGGAGGACAACAGCATGTCTGATTTAAAGAAAAACATTGATAGATATATGGATATTAAAGGAATTAGATTCTATTCCGATTTATTAAGATTAATTGCTAAAGAACTTGGTGAGAATCAATATGACTTTCCTGAAAAAGAAAAAGGTAACTTTTCAAAAATGTTAAAAGGGGAGAGGCCTCTTAAACATGAGTTCATCCTACCATTAGAAAAAATATTTGGCGTTTCTATGGCAAGACTTGAGTGCGATGAAGCTTATTTAATGCCGTTAGATAAAGAATCAATGCCGTTTATAAAAGGATTTAGATATTACGCATACAAAGACGACATGGATTTATATGAGAATGAATTTGAAAGAACAATGATTACAAATGAAGGCTATCCAACAATTTGTAATAGTGATGAATTCAACAAAACATTTCTTGATTACGTAATAGAATATAGATCAATCAATGCACTCCGGTTTTTAATTAAAAAACATAATTTAAAACCTTATTTCAATTCAACAAAATCGTATTTTATTGATGAAAGGTATTCATTAAATGCTTCATTAGATACAGAGCTATTTAATATGGTGATTCAAGAAGACGATCCTGATGTTTTTAGTTTAATATATAATCCATTTGAATCATGCATTATGTATCGAACAGCTTTTGAACAGTTGCCGTTCTACCTAATCACCTATGAACTTATTTTGAAGAGCACAAAAATTTTTAATTCACTTTTTGTTCCTAAAGAATTCAGTTTTAAGGAGTTTAATAGAGGAATCGTTGGACATGATGACAAAAAGATTAAATTATTAAATCCTTTTATTAATGAATGTTTAGACTACGCCTTAAATAATCTAGATAAATATCGCGATAAAGCACGGAAAATTCTTGAGTTTGGAATTGAATATAATAAAAATGCAATTAAGCAAAGTGGTGAAAACATAAATGATTTAACTGTTAGAGAATATGGCAACGTTTATTTTGGAAACGGACACGAACTAGTAACTAATATTATTTTCCCTGAGTATCCAATTGATGATCCCGAACTGAAGGAATTATTTAGTAAGTTGCTTCTTCCAAAATATATTAAGAGGGCATAATTATGTCAATAAAATCACTTAATCAAACATTAAGCAATGCATATGCGACCCCTGATTATGGAACAAAACTACTTAAGGCGAACTTTATAGAACTTTGTAGCGACGTTGACAGGTACTTTAGAGTTACATTTAATGTAGATATTTATAAAAAAGTCACCTTAAATCAATTTGAAAAAATTCAGTACATATTCCCTAATTTTAGACATATATGTCTAGAACAATTCAATAGACTCTTGTTCACCTTTATAAGTATAAGGGACGTAAATGCTCATCTATATCTTCGAAAGAAAATTTATATTGATGAAGATATTGAAACATTTATTAAAAATATAATTAATTCACCTTATTCAATTACAAGCAACAAAGAAGCTACAATTTTTGGTTGCATTTGTGTTTCGTTTCTATTTTCACAAGGTTATCAGTTACGTACATTTGAAACAAATGCAATAAGACACAATATATTTATAGAAGTTCCAAAAAGTGCAATGCCTGATTTTCAAAATAAATTTCACGACATGACCCGTGCTTTAGTTGGAAATGGTAAGCCAACATATCCAAAACAACAATCGTTCTTTTCAAAAATGGACATTAATAACTTCAACGAAGAGGTAAGAAAAAATCTGACCAGACTATTCTTTGACCTCGAGAAGTGTTCATCAAGAGAAAGAAAAATGGCTAACAAAGTTGAGTCTATTAATGAAATGCTAGATAAGTTTGACTGTTTAAAGGGCAATCAAGAATTAATAGTAAAGATTACAGAATTAAGAAATACGTGGCTCCATGGTTATAGATTATTTGACAACATTAAATCAATTCGTGGCGAATATATCTTTGATTTAGAATACTTATTCCAACTATTGTTGGAAATGAAGGATGCTTTCGTTAAAAGTGGAAAACATATAGAGATTGTAGAAGACATTTCTGAAGTAGGAATTGGAATGATTGATTTCTATACTTCTAGAAATTTAGAAGTAACCTACAAAATTATTGATAAAAATCTTTTCGATGAAGAAAAACTTTCTGAAAGAGTAGCAAATTCTGTTAGAGCTTATGAAAGATGTATGGTTCCAGATCTTTCTTTTTATAACGGAGCTAAGTCACTGATATCAACTAACGAAAAAGAATGGTATTTGGCTGCCGGAAGATTTAAAGACTTTATTGAAAGAACTTATGTTGGAGAAAAGCTTGTAGTAATCGAGTTTGAATCCAAAAATGGTTTCTGCATAGGTGAAACACATATTGAAAATAATGAAATGATACTTTTTATGATTGATCTTCCTAAAGAAGAACAACTAAAAATCAATGGTAAGTATCTTAATGAATATGTGGTTCAAAAACATGAATCATATAGTTTCTTTGATATTTACAATATTCAACTATAAGAAGGAAAAACGATATGAAGGAATACGTGAAAAAATGGTGGAATACATTTAAAACCTTTGATTGGAAAATGTATCTCGCCTTATGTTTATTGGCTTTAGTGCCAGCAATATATCAAACAATTATAACTGTACTTATTACTACGAAGACTAGCGCAGGCAGCCTTGATATTGTTGGTCAAATGGAATGGTTCGATCTTATTGATGAAACAATTTGCGCTTTTCTAATCATTCCGATGTATTCTGTTCTTAGCAAAGCTAAAAAGACCGAATCATTTAGTAAAATTGTGTTTAAATTAGGAATAATTGTCATTTGTTTATATGCATTATTCTCAATCGGAACATTCTTTTATGGCATTCACTTAGTTAGATACATGAATCCTAATGAAATCGATATTGGGGCAGCATATAGATATTTAAGTCTTGAAACAGTCTCTTTTATGATTGGTATTGTGTTTAGCTATGTATCAGTAGTTTTTATTGTTATAGATAAAGCTAAGTATATGTATGCTTTCTTGGTCGCAAAAATTGTATTAGCATTGCTCTCTGATTTTGCTTTAGTTCCGTCAATGGGCGTTGACGGCATCGCATTGAGTAACATTATTGCAAACACAATCATGGGTGCTCTAGGTGTTGGTTTACTTATCTATGGTAAATACTTAACTGTTGGAAGATATGACAAAAGTGATATCCAATATTTTAAAGATTGGGGAAGAATTGGTGTTTTTGCAGGTGGTCAACAATTCTTAGATAACATCATCTATGCATTAATGATTGTAAGAATGGTAAATGCTGTTAGCGAATCAGGAAACTATTGGGTTTGTAATAATTTCATTTGGGGATGGTTATTAATCCCAATTACATGTCTGGCAGAAATTATTAGAAAAGATGCAGGTGAGAACGGATATAATCTCAAACAGATTAATTATTATTCAATTACTATATTTGCATTAGTGGCATGGTTTGCCTTAATTCCAACTTATCAATGGTTCTTCGGATCGATTGAAAAATTATCAAATCCAAAAGTTATCTTTGAAATTGTTGTGAAAAACCTAGGCTTTTACGTATTTTATGCTCTATCTCAAATTCCAGATGCAATTTTTGTTGGAATGGGAAAAACTAAATACAATGCTATTAACTCAGTGTTCTGTAATATTGTTTATTACGGAATCTGGTTTATTTTATACCAAACAAAAGTTGTCACAATGTCAATGGATATGATTATTGTTATGTTTGGGTGCGGAAATATTACACACTGGATTGTATCTATTATTGAAGAGAAAGTCTTCTTAAAGAAGGAATTATCTTTAGAGGTTTGCTGATGAAATATTTATTCTTTGATTGCGAATTTGCATCGAGTCTCAAGCGTAAAGAAAAAATCTGCGAATTTGGTTACGTGTTAGTTGATGAAAAATTTAACGTTTTAGGCGCAGGGAATTTCATAATGAATCCATATATACCTAACAATGAATGGGACTGGTATGCGCTTAAGCATGTCTTAACGAGAAAAAAGGAAGAATATTTGTCTAAACCTAACTTCCCATATTTCTATAAGAAAATATTAAATTTATTAAATGATGCTGATTTAATTCTCGGCTATTCTGTTTCTGCAGATGTTCATGCAGTTAATTGCGAGTTTGAAAGATATAAGTTAACTCCAAAAGATTTTATTTTCTTCGATATTAAAGATTTATATAAAGAATTTGCCAAACTAGAAAAAATTGTTTCGTTAGAAAATGCATTGAAGGAACAAAAGATATATGGAAATCCGAATAATCACGATGCAGAAGCCGATGCATATAACACTATGTTGTTGGCTGAGTGCATAGAAAATAAGTGTGATAAATCTTTATCTGAATTGTTGGACTCTTGCCCATCTTCTAAGGATCAAACAACGAACCTTACAATTGCTTCTTTGCTTCGCATAGAACAAGAAAAAGCTGAAAGAAAAAAGCAAAAAGAAGCTAAATAAAAACACCCGCGATGTGTCAAAATCACATCGTGGGTTTTTCTTATTAAAAAGTCAAATTTATTAATGATTAAATACCTTAAAAGTTGTAGAATTATTAATACACCATTCATAGTCACAAGTTGTCAAAACTTTAGTGTACTTATTTATAAATAAAGGAGGAAATAATATGCCAGAATTAAAGTGCCCACATTGTCAAAAAACATTTGTCATCGACCAAGATGATTATGCTTCACTTCTTTCGCAAGTAAGAAATGATGCTTTTGAGAAAGAACTCAAGGAAAGACTTGAACAACAAGAAAAGAACAACCAACAGCAAAACCAAATTAATTTACAAAAGGCTAAAGCTGAAGACGAAAAGGAAATTAATAACCTTAAAAATAACATTTCTAATCTTGAAGAAAAACTACAAGCTGCTCATAAAGAAAAAGATACAGCCGTTACTTTAGCATTAGCAGAAAAAGATAAAGAAGCTAGTGGTCTTAAAAATGACATTTTACTCCTTAAAAAAGAATTAGAGGCTGCCAAAAAAGAAAAAGAAACAGCAGTTACTCTTGCATTAGCAGAAAAAGAAAACGAACTCATTAAATTAAAAGGTGAGCTAGATACTGCCGAAAAGAATAGCAAACTTGAAATTAGCACCCTTAATGAAAAACACTTAAATGAACTTAAGGTGAGAGATGAACAAATTGCATTCTATAAAGACTTAAAAGCAAAAATGTCTACAAAGCTTGTTGGAGAAACTCTCGAACAACATTGTATGACTCAATTTAATCAAATCAGAATGTCTGCATTCCCAAATGCATATTTTGAAAAAGATAATGATATCTCAACTGGTTCAAAAGGAGACTTCATCTTTAAAGAAAAAACTGAAGAAGGTGCAGAACTCATTTCCATTATGTTTGAGATGAAAAATGAAAATGATACAACTGCAACAAAGAAGAAAAATGAAGACTTCTTAAAAGAACTTGATAAAGATAGAACTGAAAAAGGTTGTGAGTACGCTGTATTAGTGTCATTACTTGAAGCAGATAGTGAATATTACAATGCAGGTATCGTTGATGTTTCATACAAATATCCAAAGATGTATGTCATTAGACCTCAATGCTTCATTCCATTTATTACATTAATTAGAAATGCAGCACTCTCATCTTCATCATATAAGAATCAATTAATGGTTATAAAAAATCAAAGTCTTGATGTTTCTCATTTCGAAGATGATCTTAATACATTTAAAGAAAAATTCGCGTATAACTACAACCTCGCAAGCGATAAGTTTAATAAAGCAATCGAAGAAATTGATAAAACAATAGACCATCTAAATAAAGTTAAAGAAGGATTAATTGGCGCAGATCGTAATTTAAGACTCGCGAACGACAAAGCTCAAGACCTCACAGTTAAGAAGTTAACTAGAAACAACCCAACAATGAAAAAGGCGTTTGAAGAAGCCGAAAAGGTTAAAGAGACTGACGTTAAAAATATTGAATAACCGAAAAATTGCCTAGAATTTCTAGGCTTTTTTTCTTATTGAACCTCATCCATGTATTTGAGGTAGATAAATGAATCGTCTGGATGAACAATGATTTCTTTCTTTTCGTCTTGGTTTTCATCAAGAAGGTTAATTTGATCATCTTGGATTAATCCAATTAAAATACGTGTGCCTTCAAATGTGTTATAGAACGTTCTTAATAATTCAGCTTTAGATTCAAACTTGAGTTCTTGATCAATAACAACTGTTCTTTTAACTCTATGAATAATTAAATCAAAGTCACTTGCTCTATGAGAAGTAGAGATTGTTAAGATTTTTTCAAAGAAACGTTTTGATTTCTTATTTAATGCAAGTTGGGTAATTAAAAGTGACATCATCTTATTTGAAATGATGGTGTTTTGAATGTTAAAGTCCTTAACACTTGCGAGGTTTCTAGAGTCAAGAAGCTCTGTGGTGTATGAGATGTCCTCGGAAGTAACTGGAAATACTTTAGAAAGTTCAATTAAGGCTACGAATACGTTCGCATCATAACTATCTGATGTAACTTTATCATCGGAAAGAATAAGAATCTTTTTTAAGCCTTCAGTTGCTTTTACATCTTCAATAAGTTTTTTAGTATCAGTTTTTCCATAATGTTTAAACTTAAATTCAACATCTGAAGACTTTTGCATTCTTTCTAAAGAATTTAGAAGGAACTGTGTCTTGGAGTTTTCTCCAATAATAAAGATGGAGATTTGGGCTGATCCTTTCACCATATTAACTTCTAATTTACGAGGTGAGGTGTATTCTTGTTGTCTCTTATCATTTAGTTTTTCTTCGCCTGCTGCAAGTACGAATAAATACTTATCTTCTTTATATACAGGAATAGATTGGTTATGGCTCTTTAAATAACTTTCAATCTCATCATTTGATTCAATGGAGTAGAATTCTGATCCTTCAAATGAGAAGAGTTCAGAATAAAGATTACTCATATGAGGCATGACTAATGATTGAGCAATAATTTGACCAATCTTTTTATTAAATGAGATTGGAGTAATATTGAGTTTCTTTAAAGTAGCAATCTTCTTAGATAATCCTTCAATCTGCGCCCTAGTTTCGTCTGATTGAGTTTCTACGACGATTTGGCAATCATTCTTGAGTTTGAATGAACCGAGTTTTAGGACAATCTTAAGATTGAGAAGATCAGAATTAATGATATTGTCGTCATCAACATCAATCATATCTTCTCTTGCCATGACACAAATTTGAGAAGCTTCTTCGATTGAAATATCCTCTAAGTTACCTCTAAGTAAGGAATCGCCTTCCTTAATAATGAGGTTTGCTTTGATCTTGGTGTGAACTTCATTAGTTAAGAATAATGATTTAAGTTCTGCTTCAATATATTCTTTGTTTCTATCTGAAAGAATAACAATATTCTTTTTAAAACCTTTAAGCATTAAGTTATAAATCATCTCAGGGACTTTTGAGTTCCAGTTAAGAATTACAAAATGATTGTTAACAATAATCTTACCTTTAGCTTTAGATTTCTTATCGATGAAGGTACGTAAAGCGGTGGTAACGGTCGCGATAATGGCGCCAGAGAATAAAATCATTCCCAAGATAACAATGATAATCGCAAGAACCATCATCATTCTATTGTCGCCAACATTTAATAAAGTTAATGAGTTAGGGGAAATCATCCATCTAGCATTTGTGATAAAGGCAGATAAAAATGATTTATCAAAAAATTCATAGTTGTAATAAACTCCATCGAGCACTAACGCTAAAACGGAGCCAATACATAAAACAGCTATATTAATTAATAAAAGAGTTACTAAAGTAACCGCTAATGGTCTTTGATAGGTTCTAAGTGTCTTTTTTGCTTTTAGTTTTAAGAAGAATGATTTCAGTTTTTTCATAATACACACCTACCTGTATCGATTAAAAAATGTCTCTTAAATTATAAGCAATAATCTAATAAAGATATATAGCTGGATGAAAGAAATTTTTTAGAAAATAAGTTAATTTTGGAACCTTTTTAACAATTTACCCATTCAGATATGTAAAAATGTATATAATATTTATATAAATGAAAGGATTTTATTCTATGAAGAAAATCAAATCTTTATTAGCCCTATTACTTTTGGGTGGTCTCGTAGTGACAGGATGTGAAAAGAAAAATAATAACCCATCCGACTCCGGTGGCTCACAACAAAATAGTGGCGACTCTCAATCTGGCGATTCCGGCTCCGGTGGCGGAAACCAAGGCGGCGAAGGTGGCGGCCAACAAGGTGGTGGCGGTCAACAAGGCGGCGAAGGTGGAGGCCAACAAGGCGGAGGCGGCCAACATGGTGGCGGCGGCGAAGGCGGCGGAGGTGGAGAACTCCCTGTCAACAGCCAATTTGTTAACAAAAAGTTTGTTTTCGATTCAGTAAGCTATCCTGACAACGCAACTATTGAAACTGCTCTTAATCAAAACTATCAAGGCGCTTATGCTTCATTCTTTGATAGTGGAAAATTTGAGTTGGTTTCGGTTGTTAACACATACACAATGGCATTATTAGGTAACTACACTGTTGCAGACGATGACTCATATGCAAGACTTGATGTTCTTAAAGAATATGATGGTGAATCTGAAGCATATGACTATGTAACCAGCGGCACTTTTGTTACTAATTTACGTTGGAACGAAGGATTACAAAAATACGTCTTACCAATGAGACAAGAAATAAATCATGGAATGGTTAATTTTGATGTTTATTTGAATCGTTCCAATGATTTGCCAGAACCAGCAAATCTTCCAGATGATCCAAATGGAGAGACATTTGATCCTCAATATCAAGTTTATAAAGATGTTTGGGATCGTTTGTTTGTAAATCGTGGTTTGCTCCACTCTTCTGCTTCAAACTTCATAGTAACTCACGATACAACAATTTTTGAAATTGATAATCACGGATCCGATGTTAGCAGATACTATTTGCACTATACAGTTGGAGCGCCAAACTCTGGTACATATTATGAAAGAACATCAATTGAGGGAAATTCTTACAATTATAATTGTACAATCGTTGCTGGAGGCGAAGTACAACCAGCATCTCCAGTTGAGTATGGTGTTGATTTCTTTGATGAATATGTTGGCTTAGCTCCAATTCCTTTTAACTGGATGCAATACAATTCAACTGGTCACTATTATTTTAGAAATTCATACACTTATCAAAACAGCTGGTCTGGAAGTAGAACTGTAAATCAATACAGAGTTTATTTCGGCTCAAATTATAGAATCCAAAAAATTACATATGAAAACGATTCACATGTAGCATTCGAATTTAATTTTAGCGGTTACAATACAGTTGAAATTGATATTCCTGAAGCCGGTGGCGGCGGAGGTGGCGGAGGCGGCGCCAATAATCCAGATGACTACTACACAACAGTCGGGAATAAGATTTATGAATTTGATAGATTGGCTGGCGATAGCTGGTCCGACGAAGAAAGAACTGCCACATTAGAAGTTTTCGATGATGGTATTGTTCAAGCCTTTACTGATGGCACAATTGAAATGTGCACACAAAAAACATTTGGCAATATGGGTGAAGTTGTAAATACACCAATGGTCCAATATGGCACATACGATTTAGATCAATATAACCCAGATTACCTTCGTGCAACATCAACATTTAATGCATATTTAATGAATGGTGAATATATCGAAATTCCTGCAGGTTATGAATCTGTTTATTACATTAGATATTACTTTAGTAATAGTGAAATTAGAGTTCAAGTTGATAGTGAACAATATTTATATTTCACATTAGCTACAGGTACCCCAACTCATACCGATCATCCAGCACCTAGTGGTGGTGGCGGAGGAGGCGGCGAACCAGCTGTCTCATGGCCAACACAATGGGTTAGTGATGCCCTTTCTACATGGGGTATTCTAAATGACCCTGTACCAACAGTCGATTTAACTGGAGTAACTAGTATTTCTACCTACCCACTTAATGATGTCAGTGATAGCGATACCTATTTCTATATCTCTCTCATTGGAGCCGATAAAGAATCTGCTTATGTGTCTGCATTAACTACTGCAGGTTATCAATTATTTACTGATGAACTTAGTAACGAAGTTTATGTAACTGATCATCGCGAACTTGCAATTTCTCTTTATGGAAGTTCAAGCAGCTTAATGATTATGGTTTCAAGAAATGTTCCTGCACTTCCAATGACATCATATCCTGCATCTGACATTGCTTCATACTTAAGTGGAACAACAGATTCTTGCATCGACTTTACTAACGCCTTTGCAGAAAGTTATACACTTCAAAAAGCAAATCCTTCCGCAGGTATGTATTATGACTACTTATCAATTAATTTTACTGAGGATGCATTAGCTGATGCTGGTATAACCTTTGTTGACATTTGTGATGCTTATGAAAACTTCTTGTTTGATTTAGGTTATGGATATAAATCTGAGCTAAATTATTATGGATATATTTTAGTATCTCCAAATCGTGAAATTGGTATTGGACTTAATTATTCATTAAGTGAGTACGCTGTTAAGGTTATGTTTATTAATTTCACAATAGCTGAAAATGAACCTGATTTCTACGTTGATTATGTATTTAAATGGACAGGAACTGGCTATGACCTTGATTCCCCAGAATTCTATGCATGGGTTTGGACAGGAACAGGAGAACATAAATGGATTCAACTAACCATGCTTTGGAACGATGAAGAAAGTTACGACTATCTTGTCTGTCAGGATTCACTTAGTGATGCTTATATTGGTATGAAGATTTTTAGATGGGATCCAAATGCAGAATATAAACCAACACCTGACGAAGAAGAATTTGGTTTTGATGAAGCAGATCCACCAGCAGGTATTTGGAATAAAACTGCCGATATTGATTTAAGCGACAATAAGACAACTATTACATTCTCGTTCACATCATAGTTTATCTTATTAACTATAAAGGCTCGACTGAAGTTGAGCCTTTTTTCTATACACGTTCACATTATGGTTTATAATATAAACTGAAGTTTTATGTATTACTTTGGAGGTAATTTGCATGAGTAAGATTACAAAGAGTGTTTTCTTATTAGCAGCTTTCAGCATGGTATTAACTGGCTGTAAAAAGAATAAGAAAAATAAAAACGAACAGCCAAATAACGAAACCCCTTCCGGCGAAGTTGTTCCTTCTGGTGACCAAGATGGTGGCCAACAAGGTGGCGGAGACACAACACCTACCCTTTTAGATGAAACAATTACGTTATCAGTATCTGACAAAGTTTATGATGGGCAACCAATAAATGTTATAGCAACCTCCACAAGTGGCAGAGCAGCAACTCTAAGTTTTACTGAAAATCTAGATGGTGCTTCTGCAAGTCCTGTTGCACCTAAAAATGCTGGATCATATACTGTTTTAGCTTCTTTAGAAGAAAACGAAACATATAAATCTGCAAATGCACAATCATCTTTTGTTATCTCTCAAAAAACTATCGAATTAAATTGGACTCAACCAAATAATCTTGTTTATGACGGAACAGCAAAAATAGCGACAGTAAACGCATCAGCAAGTTCTGTTGTTGAAGGAGATGAAGTTAATGTTGAAGCTGTTTTAAGCACAGATAACGACAATGTTAATGCTGGAACATTTACCTTCCGAGCAACATCTGTTTCAAATTCAAACTATAGGTTACCAGAAAATGTAACATCTCCTGAATACACAATTACACCAAAAGTTGTTGGCTTACTTTGGACTGCACCAGCCGATTTGATTTATGACGGGACTGCAAAAGTACCTACAGCATCTGTTAATCCAGAAGATATTATTTTAGGAGACACAGTTAACGTTACTACCGAATTAGCACAAGGTAGCAATGTAAATGCCGGATCATTCTCATATAATGCGACTGGATTATCTAACCAAAACTATGTTTTAGGTCAAGAAACATCCTCACCAACTTATACAATTGTAAAAGGAAATCTTGAACCTAGACTTTTACGTTTAGAAGATATCCCATATTCACCAGGATTAAAGCTAAGTAATGTTAATTTACCAGAAGGATATGTTTGGGATCAAAACGCTAATCTCAATGATGAGTTAGATAGTTTAGGAACATATGAATATGACGTTGTTTTCACTTCTGAAAATCCAAACTACAATCAATTATTTACCATTGCATCATTTAAAGTTGTAAAAGGAACCCCAACATATGAGATTCCTACAATTTTATCTGCTAAATTTGGCGAAACATTAAATGATGCTTTTGTCGGACACGACGACCTTAAGGCAAACTGGTTGCCAGAAGTTTCTGGTGAAACCATTTTAAATGAAGTTGGTCAACCGACATTCTTAATGACATATAAACCAAGTGACTCTAGATTCAAAGCAGTTGAACACATTCAAGTTCCTGTAACAGTCACTAAAGGCGATAATAGCGTAGTTGACGTCACATTTGAATCAAAATATTATGACGGAACCCCTATTGCAGAGCCTGTAGTCAACATGAGTTATGCTGAAGGTGCTGTAAAAACATATGCATACAAAAACAATGCTGTGTTAGATGATGAATATCATAGTGGACTTCCAGTTGATTGCGGTTCTTATACTATAAAAATTATGTTCTCTGAAACTGAACATTGCCTTGCATTTGAAACCACAGCAACTGCAACGATTTATCAAGCAACTGGTCATATTTCTTTTGCAGACAACACTCCAACTGAATATGCAAACGCTAGTGAACTACAACAAGGTTTAGAAAGTGGCATAGTGACCAATTCAAGTGACACACCATCTTTCGAATATTATCAAATAAGTGCATACAATGACGACGGAAACGGTTCTTATACATCTGGTTTACCAACTGCAGATGGTGTTTATTTAATAAGAGCAAAAGTTGCTGACACAAATAACGTTGGTGCAGCAGAAACAACCATCTCAATAACATTAGGTAGTTTATTACCAGAATGGAATTTTACGTTTGAGAATCTTAGCTTGTTTAATAGAAACGTTGGAGACCCAACATCTACACCTGAAATTAAAGTAGGAAACGTGACTTTAGACCCAGGTGCAGGAGAAGTTAAATTCTTTTATAAAGAAGAAAATCAAACTTCTTGGCAAACCGTAATGCCTGCAAAGCACGTTGGAAAATTTACAATTAGAGTTTCAATTCCAGCTGACGGTGATCACAGATTAACAATAAGAGAATTTAATTACGAGGTAAGTCCTGGTGATCCAAGCAACGTTTTACTTCTTCCAACTGAGGCATTTAGCAATGCTCATTATGGTCAAAAATATAGTGAATTCCTTGGAAATTCTGTAGATTACATCCAAACTGGTGGTGCTGGCGGAACTTCTAAAGGAGCTGGTCGCTGGTACTTTGTTGATCCACTTGATACCCAAATCACTAGTATCGGTGAAAGGACAATCACAATGCACTTTGTTCCGGACCCAATTTATGATAACGGAAGAAACTATTACGATTATCTTGAAATCGACAAACAAGTAACATTTAGTGTTAGAAAAGCCACAGTCACTGAAGCAAAACCAGGACCATTACAAGCAAAAATTGGTACAAATATTAGAAACGTTCCTCTTCCAGAAGGTTGGGAATGGGTAAATCCTAACGGTCTAGTTTCAGGGGCGAATATGACATCCCAGAGTGAATGGGCCCGATATGTTGGCGACGATCCAAACATCCTTAAGGATGAAAACCCTGCCAACAACGAAACAACTGTCATAATTCAGAAATTAAAAGCAGATCGTACTTCTATTGAAATCAGATCACCTCACTTAGATGAGACTGATCCAATGAATAAAGTTATTAATTTGCCTTACACAAATAGCAACATTAGAGTTCGTGTCTTTGATAAAACATGGCTCAGCTATACTTGGGACAGTTTTTGGAATAACTATGATATTGCTGTTGGTTATGACAATCTTCAAAGTCAATACAAATTACCGACAATTAAAGTTGAATATAAGGGATTAAATGAAAGTGATTTTGAATATACAACAACATCTCCAAGAGAACTTGGGTCATATGTGATGCGTGTTTCCTTTGGAGAAGTTGAAAAATATAATGCAACTTCAGCAACCATTCGCCTTAATATTGTCCATCAACCTGTTAAATATACTTTTGTTGATAGCGAGCACAACAAAACATATCTTTTCTATCAAGATAGAGTTGTAACCTATTACCCATACGATATTTATGGTCATGTAGAAGTTTACTCTCTTATTGGGAAAACAGCTGAAGAATTATGGGAATATTCAGTTTCTGAATCATATTCATATCAATCCTTAACAGAGTATAACAATTTCCTTGAAACAGAATTATTAGTTGTTTTAGACGATTATTCTAACCCTGTTGATTTCATTATTGTGAGTATCAACGAAGGAACTGTTCAATTATCAAGAATGGGTGAAATGGTAGTCAAATACGTTTTCTCAGAAACTTATTTTAATGATGGTGATAGCAAAGATCACATCTACGTAGATTACTTCATAACAGTTCAAGGATTAAAATATACAAACCTTATCGCATATCTAGATATGCCATTAGAAGATTACGATCCGAATGCTGCTATGTCATTCAATGGTTTAGAATTCCCATTAATTTGGGAGGAGAACGCAACTCAAGTATATGCAATTAATGCATATACCGGTTTTACAACAATCTTTATGAAGGATGAAAACAATGTCCTGACAATGTATACACTTACTAACTTTGAAAACTATTATACTGATGACTCCTCATTAATTGTCGTGCAAGAGGTTGGCGGAGAATTGTTTGTATTCTGGTCAAATGATGGCAACGACATATTAGATGTAGACAACTACTATTTTGATGCATATAAGTGCACACAATACCAAGTTGGTGATGATGTTGTCATCAGAAAAGATTGTAATGGCGATTACTATTGGTATGTATTACATAGTGACCACAAATTTGAAGAATATGAACCAGATCCAACTGTGCTTGAACTTGCTAATAATGTCGCGGGAAATATATGTGAAGTATATCTTTATGTTTATCCTGACGGATCTGTATATGGTTATTTCCTTTATGACCATTCTTCTGATCAATACATTGATGTAATTTCATATAACGAAGCTACTAATACTTATACCTTTACAGTTATTAGTGGTGGAGAAGAGTATATAAACGATTACGTTGTTGATGAAAACGACAACAGTAAGATTTATTACGTATTCGCAGATTTAGCATTTACTGGTGTATACGTTCATAGTGAGTCGACCACATATTACTATTACTTCTTAGAAGATGGCACATATCTATTGTTTGACTATCTTCCAGATGATTACACAAAAGAAAGTCCTCTCGATATTTGGAATTATGATTATGATGAACAAAATGGAATCGTTACTGTTGATACTGGTCGTTACTCAATTGCTCAGGACGGTACTATGACATTGATACCTTAGGTATAAAATCACGACGAAATTACTAAGAAAATGGGGTTTTTGAAAGGCCCTATAACGTCTAGGGTGGTATGTTCGCAAGAACGTATCACCTTTGTTTTTTATAAGTGAGAATTAGCATTACTAGTGCTCTAAATCTTTTGAAATTTTTATATCTCCATCAAAATTGATGTCTGAAGCTATCTTTCAGTGTTGCACTTAAGATTACAATTTACTTATTCTCTTTAACATCACGATATTGCCGTTTATTGAATTTTAGACACCAGAAGAAATTTCATTTTTTAGGTAGAATAAACAAAGTTTATCTTACGAAAGTTGTTGTGCATGGCATTTTATTTTATCGATTAATTCAGTATTTTTCCCAAATTTATACCGAATTAACTTGAAAGGGCTTTCACTATGCGAGATAATAGTGATACGCGAGGTAAACAGAAAATGAAAATGTTTGACTTAAAAGGCGCTGTGCTGAAGCTAAATACACCTAGCATTGTCGCCTTGCTCAATTCAATTGAGCTTTACAAAGGTAAGACCTTGCCTATTAAAGAGGTCAAAAAAGTCGAAATTTTGAAAGACATGGCACGTCGTAGTGCAGCGGTTATGAGCAACCAAATTGGTAATGTTTATATCCCTGAAGAACGCGAGAGTGCCCTTTTTCATAAAGACTCACATCCAGAAAACTTACAAGAATATATGCTTCAAGGCTACTACAATGCCATTGATTTAATCGACGAAGTATATAAGTACCAAACCCTTGATAGAAATTTTATTTCTACACTTCACTACTACATTTATAAAGACTATAATCCAGAATTCGGTGGTCGCTACAAAGATTCCATTAACTACATCCAAGAAAGTGGACCAGATGGAGAATTCAAGACAATCTTTGTTACAGCAGCACCTGAAAGAGTTGTCCAATTATTAGATAACCTTATTTATCAATTTAATATGTGTGCACAGGATGAAGAAGTTAACAAGCTTTTGCTCATCGCTACATTCATGATGGACTTCATGTGCATTCACCCATATAACCACGGTAATGGTAGAGTTTCACGTTTACTCTTACATTACTTCTTAAAGAAGTATGAATATGATGTTGATGATTACTTTGCAATCGCATACTTAATGAAACAACATCTTGG
>JAEEGL016776337.1_pt1 | contig 18932 bp, 10 predicted proteins | sample 9134231 | NCBI WGS metagenome assembly JAEEGL01 (sample SAMN16246548, study PRJNA631951) | gut metagenome | biome: gut microbiome; feature: rumen; material: fiber-attached | host: Bos | place: Iran: Karaj | collected 2018-10 | reverse complement strand
TGTGCCGGTATTGGTCAGGGTCGCGGAGCCGGAGGCCGGCACGACGGTGAGGTTCATGCTGTCGGAATAGATCACGGAGTTTTGGTAGACCTGGTTGGTGGAGAGGTTCGCGAGGGTCAATGTGCTGGTGGCGGGATCGAAGATGGCGGTGCCGCCGTCGTTCAGGACGTCGTCCTTGTTGCCGCTGGTGACCTGGACGCCCGCGACCCAGAGATCATAGTACTGCACGCCGGTGATGATGGCGTGGGTGGCGGCGGTGCTGCCGTCGGACTCGGTGACGGCGTAGACCTGGCGGGTGTACTTGCCGTCGGGGAAGGACATGGGCGCCATGCCGATGACGCCGCCCACGGGCAGCTCAATGACATGGTTTTCGTCCAGCTCGATGCCCTCGAAGGCGCCGAGGGCGCTGACGCCGCCGGTGATGTCCCAGGTGCCGCCGGTGATGTGGATCGTCTTATAGCTCATGACGCCGCAGTCATTGGTGCCGGTGACGGTGGCGTCTCCGCCGATGCTGACGTCGCCATAGGCCTCGATGCCGTCATAGGAGGCGGTGACCACGGCGTTGCCGCCCACGGTGACGCCGCCCTGGTTGCAGAAGACGCCGGTGGAATAGGTGCCGCCGCTGCCCTGGACGGTCAGATTGCCCTGGACCTCCAGGCTGCCGGCATAGACGCCCGTGCTGCCGTTGCCCTGGACGGTCAGATCGCCGGTGACCAGGATCGCGTCTCCGCTGCCCAGGCCCTGGCCCTCGGTGCCGGTCAGGTTTGCAGAGCCGAAAATATTCACCCGGCCGGAGGCCCAGATGACGCCGCCCTTGGCCACGGCGTTCACGTTGACGCCGCCGTTGGCAGTGCTCTGGATATCGAGATTGCCGCCCCGGACCCAGATGCCCATGCCATCGGGGTTATTGATGTTCAAGCCGTTGGAGGCGACGATCCGCAGATCGCCCAGGGTGCGGCCCGCGTAGATGGCCGCGTTGTAATTCGCGGTGTAGCCCCATTCGTCGGTCTCGGACCAGCTGTAGGAGCCGGTGATCTGGGCCCCGCTCAGGGTCAGGGTCCTGGTGCCGACGTCAAAGTACGCCGAACCGTCGCCGAAGATGTCGGCGCAGTTCTGCTTGGTGACACGGACGCCGGATACCCACAGCGGGAAGATGGAATCCTCGATCACGGCGTGGGTCGCCTCGGTGGTCCCGTCGGACTCGGTGACGGCGCGGTAGGTGGTGCCGTTGATGGTGACGGTGCCGATGGTGCCGTTCGCGGGCAGAATGATCTCGGCAGAGGGCGCGCCCACGATGCCTTCTTTCGCGAGGATGGCGCACTCGGACGCGGTGACGTCGGAGCGGATGCCGTCCAGATACACCTTGTCTCCGGCGAAGATGCCCACGCAGGCCACGGCGGTGACGGTGGCGCCGCGGGACAGAATGACGCTGCCGCGGGAGGCGATGATGGGCGTGCCGTTGGCGAAGGGGAAGAGATACTTGCCGGCGGGCTCCGGTCCCTCCGTAGTGCCTACGGCGCTGACGTCGCCGGAAACCTTGACGTCTCCGAAGCCGGAATAGAGGCAGGCCGCGGTGCATTCCGCGTCCACGTCGCCGAGGAGGGTAATGTCCTGGGCGGCAAGGATGCCCCAGCCCATGTTTCCGGTTTCTCTGGTGCAGCGGAGATATACGTCGCCGTGCGCCGTGAAGGTGCCGTAGTCACTGTCGCCATCGTATCTGACGGCGTATGCGCCCATCTCGCCGCCGGTCTCGATCATCAGATCGCCCCAGATCGTAATATTCCGGGCGTTGAGGTCGGCAATGGAGACGGCGCCGTCCGGGTTGTCCATGGTGTAGTTGTCGTAGATGGTGATGTCGCCGTCTTCACAGAACAGCGCGCAGTTGGTCACGTCGTCGGAAACGTAGATGTTGCCGGCCTCGACATACGCGTATACGCCTTCGGCGGCGGAAAGGCTGCAGCCGACTCTGAGGGTGCCGGAGCACCGGATGCCCTTGGCGGAGGCGGAAGGATCCGCGGGGCTCAGCCGCACGTTCCCGGTGGTGTCGGTGACGGTGAGATCCATGCCGTCGGCGTAGACGGCATAGCCTTCGCCGTCCGTCCAGGACCCGTCGGTAAGGCTCCGGTCGTCCAGGTTCAGGGTGTTGGTATCCGGGTTGAAGCTGACCTTGCCGTCGCCCAGGATATCGTCCTTGTTGTCCAGGGTAACCTGAACGCCGCAGACCCACAGGGGGAGCTTGTTGCGCTCGAGGACCACGTGGGGGGCCGGGGTGGAGCTGTTGGCGGGGGTGACGGTGTAGAAATCGGTGGGAGTGCCGTGATAGGGGATGTTGACCGTGTTCACGACGCCGCCCGTGGGCAGGGTGATGTCGTCGTCGGTAAAGTTGACGGTGTTCATCGCCAGAATGGCGGCCTCGTCGGCGGCGACGTCGATCCGGCCCAGGCCGAGAGTCAGAGAATCCCCGGCAAAGATGCCGACGTTGCCCGCGGCGTTCACGGTGACGTTCCCATCCAGCTCGCCGTTTTTGCAGATAATGGCGGTGCCGTCGTTGTGGAGGTTGTAGCTTCCAAATTTTCCGATCTGCCAGTTGCTGGCTTCCATGGTCGTGGTGACGTCCACGTCGCCGGCGATATGCAGGGCATTCCAGGCGCGGATCACCATGTTGGTGCAGACGCCGGTAAGGCTGCCGTCCACCTCGATGTCGCTGGCGTAAATCCCCCGGCCGCCGGCGGGGCAGGTGTTCTCCAGGTCCACGTCGCCGTGCAGGAAGACGCCTTCTGTGCCATAGACACAGGAATGCTCGTTGGCCTTGGCGGTCAGATCGCCGTTCACGGAGATCAGGCCTGTGCTGTACAGCGGCGCGGGGCCCCAGTCGCTGTGGTTGCCGTGATAGTTGGTGGAAACCACGTCGACGTCGCCGTTCACGCGGATGTCACTGTAGATCGCATAGATCGTGCTGTCGCCGCAGCGGCCGTAGAGATCGCCATCGACGGTGACGCTGCCGTTTTGGACGTAGACGCCGTATTCGCGCAGTTCCGGATCGACGGTATGGAACAGCCGCACCGTGCCGGAGGGATCTGTCAGGGTCAGGTCCATGTCCTCGGCGTAGATGAGGGCGTAATGGTAGTAGTTCGCCACATTGAAGGTCCCGCAGTTGTCCGCCGACAGCGGCCCGTTCAGGGTCAGAACGCCGGTATCCGGGTCAAAGCTCACCGTGCCGTCGCCGAGAATGTCGGCGCAGTTGCTTTCGCAGACCTGGACGGAGCCGACCCACAGACGGAGCCCTTCGGAAATGATCACGTGCTTCGCCGCTTCGCTGCCGCCGGGGGCCACGACGGTGGTCCAATAGTCTCCGTCCAGCGGAACGGTGGTGACGACGCCGCCGGCAGGAAGCGTGATCCGGGCGTAGTTGGAGAGGCCGACGCCGCGGAGGCCCACGATGGCGCCGTAGCGGCTGTCCACGTCCCAGGTCCCGTCGCCGACGGTGACAGACTCCGCCCAGACGCCGAAGCCGTTGGTCGCCTGGATGGTCACATTGCCGCCCGCCTTGACGCGGCCGCCCTGGCTGAGCAGGCCGCTGCCCGTCGTGACATGGATCGTCACGTCGCCGTCAACGGTGACGTCGCCGTCAGAACAGATCGCCGCCACGGCAGGCGTGCCGCCGAGGTCAGCGTTGCCGGTGATATGGACGCCGTCCCGGGCCCAGATCTGGCACGACTCGTCGGAGGGAGTGAATACGCTGCCGTTGACCGTCAGCTCGCCCACAACCTCCAGCAGGTTGCCTTCTCCGGAGACGAGCTCGGTGCCGTCTTCCAGGAAGCCCACGTTGCCGTTGATGGTCAGATCGCCATCGGAGACCCGGATGCCGGAGTGGGTGCCGGCCAGCAGGCCCAGTCCGTCCGGCGCTTCGACGGTCAGGTCAAAGCCCTTGGCGAAGGCCAGATACTTGTTTGCGTAGAGGCCGATCTCGTCCTCGTCCAGGACACCGTAGACGGTCAGGACGTCGGTGATCGGATTGAAGGAGAAGCAGCCGTCTTCCAGGATATCGCCGCAGTTGGCCGGGGTGACCTGGGTCTGGCCGATCCAGAGCGGATAGCTCCTGACATACCGGATCTGTTCCGGTTCGTTGCCGTCGGCGTCGAGGACCGTGTAATAGGAATTGGCATTAGGCTGCTGGATGGAGCCGCCCTCGGGAAGGATGAGCCGACAGTCTGACTCGACATTGATGCCTTGGAAGGCTTTGATCAGCGTCCAGCTGCCACTTCTTTGCAGGTCCAGGAAGTCACAGTTGATATTGAGCTCGTTATTAGCGGTAATCGCGTTGTAGGGGGCATGGATCGTAACGTATGCGCCGGGGTTCAGGTTGATCGAGCCGATACCGGTGAAAAGGCCGTCGTAGAATACGTCCGCGTCTCTTTCCTCGGGGTATCGGATGGTGAGGACAGAATTCGCATCAATGTTGCTTTGAATGGAACGGACGCCGTAGCATGCGCCGCAAACGATGCTCATGATACCGTTCAGCTGGACGTTCCCCACGGCCATGACCGCCGCGTGATCACGTCCGGTGGCCTCATTGTAGCGGTGTGTCGCGGTTATGTTAAACACGCCGTAGGTCTGCAGATTTCCGCTGCAGTAGAAGCCCGTGCCGCGGGTGGTAAGGTTCAGATCCTCGGCATAGAGGTCCAGAGAGCCGCCCTTCACATAGACCGCGGCCGCGTCCAGGACCTCGCTGCGGACGGTCACCTCGCCGAAGTCGATCCGCAGGTTGATGCCCTCGGAATAGATCATGGCGCTCAGTTCCTCGTCGCCAAAACCCTCGTCCGTGAAGCTGTGGACGCCGCAGCTCAGGTCCCCGTTGACGGTCAGGCAATTGGAGGCCGGATCGAAGCTGACCGCGCCGTCGCCCAGGACGTCATTGCAGTTGTCCTCGGTGACCTGGGTCTCGCCGATCCAAACGGGGTAGCCCCAGGAGGGGAAGAGGTCCACGTCCGGGCTCTCGAGGCCGGAGACCGTATCGGGATCGAAGCGCTGGGTCAGAGCCCGGTCCGTGTACCAGGCAGCCACGGTCAGGCCGTTATGCTCGAAAGCACGGAAGGGGACCGTCTCACCGTAGTAGACGTTCTCCGTCACGGGGGTGGTTGCGGTGGAGGACGCATACATCCGGGCGGTAAAGTACGGCTGCATGATCATAGCTGCCGGAGCGGTCCCGTCCTGCCCGACGATATCGCCGTTGAGGACGCTGACCGGCGCGCCCTGGACAAAGCACCTCTCCCGGCTCATGGCAATGCCGTTGTTGAAGCCGCTGACGGCCTTCGCGCCGGTATCCAGGTTCAGAAGGGAATGGTCGAGATGCAGGGACGCGTGATTCGAGGTCCCGCCGCGTACGCCGTATTCCACGTTCTCCGCCTGCAGTGCCGTGTTGTAAAGCCGCAGCCCGCCGTAGCCGTCGATCAGGATGCCGTTGTAAGCGCCCAGGCCGCCCAGCTTCAGGGTGTGGGGGCCGGTGAGGGTCAGATCGGTGGCAGTCTCAATGTAGGCCTCGGAAAGGCCCCAGCGGTCGGTGAGCTCCACGTCGTCCTCCAGGACGATCCACAGGCCCTGGAGATAGGACTGGATGCCGCAGCGGCTGCCGCCGATGTCCAGGCTGCCGCCGTGGATGAAGAGGGTGTCGGTGGAGGGGTCAAAGGAGAACATGCCGTCGCCCAGCACGTCGTCACAGTTGTCGTCGGTCACCGCCACGTCCTTGACGTAGATATCCGACCCCGCGTCGTTGTTGCGGATGACGGCGTCCTTGACGAAGGTGGTCCCGTCGGATTCCACAAGTCTGCCCTCGGAGGTGAAGTACGCGCCGGAGGGGGACGTCACCGCGCAGCCGTCCAGGGTCACGCCGTCGCGGAAATTGCTGACGGCGATCGTCCCCTGGCCACTAAAGCGGAGGACCGAATCCCGGATGACCAGGCCCGTGTATGCCATGGTCGCGCCTTCGATGCCGGTGCTGCCCTCCAGGAAGGTCAGCCTGGCGCTGTCCAGGGTCAGGGTATAGTGCGTGCTGGAGGAGCCCCTAATCATGCCGATGCCGATGCCGTAGGTGACGCCGGGGGAATACAGGGTCAAAAAGCCCTTGCCGGTCATGGTTGTGCTCCTGGCGAAGTAGAAGATGCGCTCGGCGGCGGCGTTCCCGGAGGCGTTGGTCAGCAGAGAGTCCTCGGTGACGTTGACGGTCAGGTCCGGGATCTGGCTGTAGACCATGGCCTTCGGGTTTTTGGCGCTCTGGCCCACGTCCCAGGCAAAGTCGCCGTGGACGTAGAGCACGTTCTCATCCGGATCGTAGGAGAACACGCCGTTGCCCAGGACGTCGTCCTTGTTCAGTTCATCCACCTTGACGTTGGCGATGGTGAGATCATAGGCCGGGACGGCAGTCCGGACCGTTTGTGCCCAGGTTCCGTCGGCGTTGCAGACAGTACCGTTCTGGATCAGGGCGTTCTCCGGGGTCGTGACGGTGCAGTTCGTGATATTCACGGTTTCGAACAATGCGAGCGCGCCGTTCAGGTCCTCTGTGGTCAGCGCGTCAAGGCTGAGGACCGAGTGATTTACCGTGAGCGTCTGGTGCAGGGCAGGCCCGCGGCCGCCGACGCAGGACAAAAAGCCGGAGCACTCGAACATGGCGTTGTCGAAGGTCAGGTTTCCATTGGACATAAAGATGCCTTGCGCGCCGCGTTCTCCGGGGCCTGTGACCTTCAGCCTGCCGGGGCCGGTGACGGTCAGGTCGCCGCTGCAGCGCAGGAAAAACAGATTGTCGTGTGTGCCGTCGAAGGACAGCTCGGCGCCTTCTGACGGCACGTAGATCGTCAGCGCGGGCAGCCCGCTGTCGATCAGCGTGCCCAGGATCGTGGCGTCATAGCTCCCCTTCAGGGTCAGGGTGGCAGTGGTCGGGTCATAGGAGAAGACCCCGTCGCCCAGCACGTCGTTCCGGTTGGCGGAGGTGACCTTCGTGCTGTCGATCCACAGGGAGTAGTCCGTGGAAATGTCCAGGACACTGGCCTGTGTATTCGCATCGCTGTCCCAGATAGAATCGTTTTTGATTTCCCAGTTCGCGGGATTGTTGACGAATACGCCTTCCAGCGCAATGCCGTCATTTTGAAAATGCCCCACTGCAGTGACAGCGGAATTGATATAGACCTGGGAATCCCGGATAACCAGATTGCCGCTATAATTTCCCAGGATGCCGTAATCCGGGCCGTCGATCCGGACGTCAGCCTTGTCCAGCGTAAGAGTGCCATTACCTTCTACATGGATCGCCGCGCTGCTATCAGCCAGATCGGTGCAGATTAGCTGCAGCTGGCCGGGACCGGTGATGGTCATCTCCCCGGCATAGCTGCGGATGATTCTGCTGGAGGTCGTGTCGGATGAACAGCGGATCGTCGCGCCCTCCTTCTCGGTACGGATCGTCAGAGCGGGGATGCAGTTCGTGATCAGACTGCCGCGGAACGTGTCCTTGAGCTCGGAGCAGTAGGAGCCCTTGAGGCTGAGCACATTTTCCGCCGGATCATAGGCAAACACGCCGTCCCCCAGCACATCGGCGCAGTTGGTGTTGGTCACCTGGGTGCCGTTGATGTACAACTGGTAGCATTCGCTCGGGTCGCCGGCTTCGGCGATGAAGACCACACGGACCGTATCCCAGTCGCTGTCGAGGGATAAAGTCACGGAATTCCCGGTGTCCGTCGAATCGTTCCACACCTCGGTTTTCGATGTCCCGCCATATCCGATATTGTAGATTCGGAAAAGCCGATAACCGGGATTGGGATGGGCAGTCACGGTGACCTCACCGTCTGCAAAGGTGTTGCTCAGCGTCACTGTGCCGCCGAGACCGAACTCCTGCTCTGTCAGGTCCGCCGCGAGGGTACGGACCTCGACGGAAACAGGAACCTGATTCTCCGCCCGGGCAGTCATCGGCAGGACCGAGAGCGTCAGCACCAGGCAGAGCAGCAGGGCCAAGGGCTTTTTCATGTGTTTCATGGGATTGCCTCCTTTGGTTTGTTGACAGGGTATACTTCTCCTTTTTTATTCTATCAAATTCATTTGGAGATTACCCTATCAGAAATGATAGTTTTTTGGATCCTCTGCAGGAAAATCTGAATATTGAAAAAACGGCAAAATTATCAGAAATAATAGGGACAAACGCCGGAAAATGATGTATAATCAGTTCAAGAATTCTGCAGGAAAGGCGGTGCAGGCATGCGGCGCAGCGGGTGGGTCACGATGGGGATATTTGCCGGGCTCTTTCTGCTCTGCGGCGCTCTGCGCCTGGCGGTCTACAACCGGGACCTGTTCGATGGCTTTTCTCTGCTGTTCTGCGGGGCACTGCTGCTGCTATGGGCCATGAGCGTGCAGACCAGAGTCACGGACCGACGGCTGCGGCGGTTGATTCTGGGAACCGCCGCTTCTCTGCTCGGATTTTTGATTCTTCAGATCTTCCGCGGCAATCTGGCCTGGACCCTTGTGCTGCAGCGCTATTGCTGGTACAGCTATTATATTCCCTATCTCTTGACGCCTCTGCTGCTGTTCTTCTGTGCCTTGGCGGCCTGGCGGCCCCCGGACAAGCCATTTCCTCGGTGGGCTTGGGCCGTGACCGCAGTTGCGACCGCGCTGATCGGCTGCGCGCTGACCAACGATCTGCACCAGCTCATGTTCCGTTTTCCCGGCGGTGTCTTTACGGATACTGAGGCCTTCTCTCCCGGGCCGATCTTCCTCCTATACTTCATCTGCTACGGCGTTCTGCTGTTGGCCGGCTTCCTCATCGCCCTTCAGAAGGCCTGGAAGATCCGACGCAGGCTCAGCTTCCTGGTCCCGGCCATTCCACCGGTGCTTTTGGGGATCTGGATGATCCAAAATCTGTACCATGCAGCACCTTCCTTCCGGGGTATGGCGATCTGGAACCAGAGCGACTGCTTCTGCTTTGCCTATGCCGCCTATTTGGAGCTGTGCATCCAGAGCGGACTGATCCCCGCCAACACCGGCTACGGTCCCCTTTTCTCCCGGATGGAGCTCTCCGCCGCGATTCTGGACAGCAGCGGCGTCCCGATCCGGCAGAGCGGCGGCCTGTCCTTCCCTTTTTCCGATTCGGAGTCTCTTCATATCTCCCAAAAGCCGATCCGGGGCGGATCCGTCAGCTGGGCTGTGGATTTGAGCCGGGTCCTCTCTCTGAACGAGCGGCTGAAAGAGACCGCCCGGCAGACAGAGCAGCGCAACGCCCTGCTGATCCAGGAGGGCAGCCTGAAAAAGGAAATGACAGAGCTGAAAATCCGGAACGACCTGTATGAGCGGGTTTACAGTCTGATCCAGCCGAAGCTGGAGCGGATCGATGCGCTGTCCGGCGGAGACGACAAAGAATTCCGGGCAAATTTGCCCAGGATCTCCGTGCTCACTGCCTATATCAAGCGGCGTTGCAATATGGAGCTGCTCTCCGGCGGCGGGACCCTCCCGTTGGCGGAGCTGGCCGCCGCTCTGACGGAATCTGCAGTCTATCTGCGTCTGTGCGGCGTGGACGCCGTCGTTCGCGTCCGGGGCGAGGGCGAGCTGCCTGCGGCGGTAATCATCTCCGCCTATGAGCATCTCCAGGCCCTGGCGGAGGAGTGCCTGGATACGCTGGAGGCTTTGCTGATTCAAGTATCCTTTGGGGGGACCGGGCGTGATCTTGAAATGCGAATCCTGCTGCGAGCCGAGCGGCTGAGCTGGGATTTCAGCCGGAACGACTACAGCGGTGCCGGCGCCCATCCCCAGATCCGCGTGAGCAAGGAGGGCGGTGACCTGGTGGTCCTGCTGCGCTATCCGGAAGGAGGTGCGGCCTGATGGATCCCGCAATCCGGAACCTTCCCATCGCTGTGTGGGAGCTGCTGGCTCTGGCGGCGATCTGCCTCTTCTTCGCCGCGGTGGGCTTGACCTTCCTGTGCATCCGGTATCGATGCAAAGGGACGCTGGCTCTGTGCCTCGTCCTTGTGCCTGGGTGCTATTTTCTGGCAGAGGGCTTCCTGATCCTGCAAACCAAGAAAAGCGCCCGCGGCGCCGCGCATTTTGCGTTGAAAAACTTCTTCCTGAATCTGCCGCCCTGGGTACTGATCCCGGCAATACTGGGGCTGATCGCGATCATGGTGCTGCTTCTCCGGCGGACGCTGCGCTTCGGAGGCCGCAACATCACTCCCGGCTCGGTCAAGGAGGCCGTGGACAGCCTGCCCGAGGGGATCTGCTGCTTCCGGCCTTGGGGTCGGATCGTCCTGGCCAACACAGCCATGGAGGCGCTCTGCCGGAGGGCTACAGGAGAGATTCTGACCAACGGGCGGGACTTCCGCGAGTCACTGGCGTCAGGCCAACTGCGCCCGGGCTGCCGCCTGACGGACAACGGCGGCGAAACCCTGCTGGTACTTCCGGACGGCTCCGCGCATAGCTTCCGTGAGCAGAACTTCGACTGGGAGGGAGAACCGCTGACCGTGCTGCTTGCAGCCAACGTCACCGAGGCCTACCGGAAGACCCTGGCTCTGGAGGAGCAGAACCGGCGGCTCACCGAACTCAACCGACAGCTTGCTGCCCGCAACCGGGAGATCGTGGACCTGACCATCCAGAGCGAGATCCTGGCTGCCCGGGTGCGGCTCCACGACGCCATGGGCGAGGACCTGCTGGCCATGAAAAAGCTCCTGCTCGAGGGCGATGAGCCGGAGGCGACAGAGACGGTCCGCCGCAGGCTTCGCCGCAGTGTGTCCTTCCTGCGGGACAACTCCGAATACCAGGCGGCGGATGAATTTGCGGTGCTGATGCAGACCGCAGAACGGCTTGGCGTCCGTGTTGAGCTGGAGGGCGTCCTTCCCAAGGAGGAACCCTTTCGCCGGGTGGTCGCCACGGGCCTGCACGAATGCCTGACGAACCTGCTGCGCCATGCCCACGGCAACCTGCTGCGCATGGAGCTGCGTGCGCAGGGGGACAAGCTCACTGTGATCTACACCGGCAACGGCGAACCGCCCAAAGAGCCTGTCCGGGAGACCGGCGGCCTTCGCATCCTCCGCACGCTGACAGAACAGGTCGGAGGATCCATGGCAATCAGCACCGAACCGAGCTTTACCGTGACCCTGACGCTGAACAAGGAGGCATCCTATGGGATATCGCGTATTGATTGTGGACGATCAGAGACTGACGCGACAGCTGTTTGAAAGCATCGTTTCCGCCGCTTGCCACTACACGGTGACCGCTGCCATCGAGTCGGCCTTGGTAGCCGACGCCTGGTGTGCCAAAGGCGATATCGACCTGATTTTGATGGATGTGGTGATGAAGGATGGATCCAATGGCCTGGACGCGGCGGCCCGGATCAAGCGTTCCTATCCGAAGATCAAGATCATCATCGTCACCTCCATGCCGGATCCGCTGTTTCTCCGTCGGGCCAGGGAGATCGGCGTGGACTCCTTCTGGTATAAGGAGGTCGAGGCCGAACCCATGCTTCAGGTCATGGACCGCACCATGGCGGGAGAGCAGGTTTGGCCGGACATTCCACCCGAGGTGCGGCTGGGCCGGGTCTGCAGCACAGACTTTACGGATCGTGAGATCGAGGTACTGCGGCTGCTCTCGGAGGGACTCACAGACCGGGAGATCGGCGACCGCCTCATGATGAGCGTCGCCGCTGTGCGCTATCATGTGGGAAATCTGATCGGCAAGACCGGCTTCGGGTCCCGCACAGAGCTTGCCGTAAACGCAGTTCGCAGCGGCCTCATCGTCCCCGGGATCGGATAACCGAAACAGAAAACCCAAAACATAAAACCCCCTTCGCGGTTCTGATATCCTCCCCCAATGATGACAGGATGTTCTTCTTTCCCTGCCTCTCATTGAGGAAGCATATCAAAATTGCGAAGGGGGATCTTTTTTTCAGCGAACCGATCTGCCGCGGCGGAGCGCGGGGCAGGCGCTCTTGTTGTCTTCCGTTGGATTCTTGCGGATATCTTCTCGGTGGTTTTGCCCCAAGCGGAACGGAATCTGCCGGGGCGAAGGGTCAGAGGGCCTGCCTGTGCCGGTCCGGGAGGCCGGCGCGCATCCTGCGCCAGATGACCCGGTACATGGTGAGGAAACAGGCCGTGCCGCCGGTGAACTGGCTGATGAGCTCTGCCCAGAACACGCCCTTCGCCCCCAGCCCCAGGCTCGGCAGCAGCAGCGTCAGCGGAGCCACAAGGAGGATTTTCCGCAGCAGGGAGAAGAACAGGGCGTGCCTGGGATAGTTGAGGCCCACAAAGGTGTTCTGCCCCGTGACCTGGAAGGACATGAAGGGGAAAACGCCGAAATAGATCCGGGCACAGCGCACCGTCAGCTCCGCCAGCTCCGCGTCGTCGGTGAAGATCCGCACCATGAGCTGCGGGAAGAGCATCACCGAGGCCCACATGAGGACGTTGACGGTCAGGGTGCCGAGCAGGATGAACCGGATGCAGGCCGAGACCCGCCGGTACTGCCCGGCGCCGTAGTTGTAGCTCATGACGTTCTGCCCGGCGACGGTGATGCCGGAGGTGGGCAGGCTCATGATCTCCCGCATGGAGTTGATGAGGCCCATGGCGCCGATGTAGAGCGTGCCCAGCGGCCCGCCCCAGGCCTTGAGCATCACGTTGACGATGGCCTGGGTGACGCTGTTGGTCACTTTGAAGGTAAAGCCGGTGACGCCCAGGCCGACGACGTTTTTCAGCTCCTTCCAGTCCAGATGGAGCCGCTTCAGCCGCACCGGCGGCCTGCTGCCGCGCAGAAAGCGCAGCACCCACAGCGCGCTCACCAGCTGGGAGAGCACCGTGGCCAGCGCCGCCCCGCGGACGCCCATATCCAGAGCGTAGATGAACAGCGGGTCCAGGCCGATGTTCAAAACCGCCCCCAGGATCACCGTCATCATCCCCACCCGGGGGAAGCCCTGGGCGTTGATGAAGGGATTCATGCCCAGACTGATGAGGACGGGGATCGTGCCGGCCACGTAGATGCGGAAATAGGCCAGGGCCACGGGCAGGGTCTTATCGTCGCCGCCCAAAAGCCGCAGCGACCAGGGCGCCGTGAGGAAGAGCCCCGCCGTCAGCGTCCCGCCCACCAGGAGGAGGAAGGTGAAGGAGGTGCCCAGGATGCGGCCTGCCCGCTCGTCGTCCCCCTGGCCCCGGGCGATGGTGGCCAGCGTCGCGCCGCCGGTGCTGCACAGATTGGCAAAAGCGCCGATCAGGGTGATCAGCGGAAAGCAGACTCCGAGACCCGTCAGCGCCTCGGTGCCGCCGTCGGGCATGTGGCCGATGTACATCCGGTCCACGATGTTGTAGAGCACGTGAACAAGCTCGGCCAGCATGATGGGCAGACCGAGCCTGACGATCAGGGAAGAGATCTTCCCCTGGGCGAAATTACCTTTATCCGTTCGCATGACTTCTCCGTTGTTCGCCGGGGACCGGGCCCCGGACGGGGATGTTTACTCCAAAAAGCTCTTGATGACGATCTCCAGACCGATGGCGATGAGGATCACGCCGCCCAGCAGCGAGGCCTTCCAGGACAGGCGGGTGCCCGCCTTCCGGCCGATGGCCAGACCCCCCAGGCAGACGACGAAGGTCACCGCCGCGATGATGAGGCCGGCGAGATTGGCCATGTGAAAGCGGTACTCCGCCAGGGTGAAGCCCACGGACAGGGCGTCGATGGAGGTGGCGACCCCCTGGATCAGCAGATCGCGCAGCGGCAGGCGGCGCTTCTCCGCCTTGTCCTCGGGGGCTTTGCGCTCCCGGTAAGCCTCCAGCAGCATCTTGCCGCCGATATACAGCAGCAGCGCCAGGGCGATCCAGGGGATCCAGCGGCGGAAGGAGGCAAAGGCCTCCGCCACCGTGCGGACGCAGACCCAGCCGATCATCGGCATGGCATACTGGAACAGCGCGTAAACCCCTGCCATGGCGCAAGCCCTGCCGCGGGACATTTTGGGCTCGTGCAGGCCGTTGGCCAGGGAGACCGAGAAGGCGTCCATGGCCAGCCCCAGGCCCAGGGCGGCGCTGTTGAGGAAAAACATCAGGTCCAAGGTTTGCACTTTTGTTCCTTCCTTCTATCGGGTTCGTAAGATCAGCTCCGGCCGTTGCTGAGCCAGTTCAGCAGCTCCCGCGGCGTGCCTGGCCGGCCCACGGTGTAAAACACGGTGCGGCCGGGGACCATCTCCGCGTCGTCGTCGCTCTCGGCCCAGGTGACACGCTGGAGGATGTTCTCCCGGCAGGCCATGAGCCCCTCCTTGGGGACCTGGCGGTACTGCAGCAGGATGGTGGCCCTGCGGTTGTCGGAGGTCCAGCGGCCGAAATTCGTTGTGGGGCTCTTCCAGATCCACTGGGTCCGGTCTCCCCCGCCCAGGCGCTTGCCCTGTTTGAGATAGCCCTCCCGGATGTCCTGCACGCAGCGCATGAGCCAGACCACATGGTAGCCCGCCTGCTGGAAGTGCTCGCAGACGTCAAAGAAGGACGCCTCCATCAAAAGGCCGTCCTGCAGCATCATGGCGAAATGGTTGATGCAGACGAAGGCGATCTCGGTTTTTCCGTTGACCGTGACGGGCACGTTCCGGCATTCCGGGGGGACCAGGCTGCGCCACAGCTCCCGCCACTGCTCCGGCGAGAGGATGGGCTCGGCCGGCTTTGAAAAAAGGCTCATTTGTGTTCCTCCTGCAGATCGATGGGTTCCGCGCCGGAGGGGACGGGTCTTCCCTCCCGCTCCAGCCGCAGCAGATACCGCTTCCGCTCCGTCCCGCCGGCATAGCCGGTCAGGCTGCCGTCGGCGCCGACGACCCTGTGACAGGGTACGATGATGGAGATGGGGTTATGCCCCACCGCGCCGCCCACGGCCCGGGCGGACATGCGCGGAAGGCCCAGTTTCTCCGCAGTCAGGGCTGCAAGGGCACCGTAGCTGACCGTTTCGCCGAAGGGGATCCGCAGCAGCAGCTCCCACACCGCCCGGCGGAAGGGCGTGCCTTCAAGGCGCAGCGGCGGGGAAAAGGAGGGAGCCCGGCCTGCAAAGTAGATCTCCAGCCAGCGCTCGGTCTGATCAAAGACCGGGCAGGCGGCGAAGGCTTCCCCCGGGGCAGCGGGGCAGTCCGGCTGATCGGCAAACCAAAGACCGGTCAGCGCGCTGCCATCCGCAGCCAGCAAAAGCGCACCCAGAGGCGAGGGAAGACGGCGATAGATCGTTTTCATTGACGGTTTCTCCAATCAAATTGCTGCCTTCGCAGCGGAAGAACGCGCCGCCTGCCCGATGCGGTTTGGCAGGCGGCGCGTTGTGCCTGACCGGATCACTCCAGCTGGCGGCAGATCTCGGCGACCCTGGTCTGGACCTCGGCCTCATTCTCCCGGAAGAAGCGGGCGTGCGTCTCACACTGTGCTTCCAATTCCCGGATCCGGCGCACCCCTTTGAGGAAGGTGGCGTTGATGATACCGATGTGGGTGACCTTCGTGACGTCGCAGAAGCTGCGGGACAGGATTACGCAGCTGGAGCCCAGGCGATAGTGCTCCTTGATGATGTATTCCGAGGGGAGCATGCCGTTGCCCAGGGAGGCGATGCCGCCGAAGCCGTAGGGGATCCCCTTTTTGCGAAATTTGAAGCAGAGCTGCTCCACTGTTCCGTCTGAGAGCAGTTCAAACATGAATTTTTTGCCGTAGCCGAGGCTCAGATCGTTGAGACCGATGTGGATCTCGTCGATGCCGGGGATGGCCAGGATCTCATCCACCCGGTCCACCGCCTCCGGCGTCTCCAGCAGCAGCATGGTCTTGGTCCGGCCGCCCACCATGGTCAGGAAGGCGCTGACCTCCTCCGGTGTTTTGAAGAAGGGCAGCATGATGATATCTGCGCCGGCCTCCACCGCGGCGTCGATCTCCTCCCGGGAGCCGGGATAGTCCGGCAGGGGATCGTGGATGGGGTTGACCCGGACAAGGACCTCGGCGGACTCCACGGCGGCCTTGATGACAGAAATGTCATGGAAGGTATGATGGGACTTGACCGTGTCGAGCCCCTTCTGCCTCTGATCCTTGCCGATGAATTCCATGTCCACAAAGATCCGGTCCGCGCCGGCCGTCTCGGCGATCTGCGCGATCTCAGGACGGTTGGTGATGTACATCAGTTTTAACATGGCTCCGCCTCCTTGCAAGGACGTCAGTCAGAGGAAGGACCGTCGTCCTTTTTCAGCGTTTCTCCGGTGTTCGCGTTGTCCGCGTTGGAGAAAACCTTGAAGATGGTGAGGAAAAAAATCCTGAGATCCAAAAGGAAGCTCACATGCTCCACATACCAGACGTTCAGCTCGATCCGCCTGTGCCATTCCACGTCCTTGCGGCCGTGGGTCTGGGCCCAGCCGGTGATGCCCGGACGGACGTCGAACATGTGGCGCTGGAACTCGGTGTATTCTTCGATGGGCCAGGGATGGTAGGTCAGCGGCGGCCGGGGGCCGATGAGGGCCATGTCGCCCTTGAGGATGTTGATGAGCTGGGGCAGCTCGTCGATGGATGTGGCCCGCAGGATGCGCCCCACCTTGGTGACCCGGGGGTCGCCCTTGCCGCTGTAAACGCCGGAGCCGGTCTTCTCGGCGTTGACCACCATGGAGCGGAATTTGTAGAAGTTGAACTCCTTCCCGTTCCGGCCCAGCCGCTTCTGGCAGAAGATCACGGGGCCCCTGGAGGTCGCCTTGACCGCCACTGCCGCCACCAGGATGAGGGGGGACAGCAGGATCAGCGCCAGTACGGAGATGAAAAGATCCAGCCCTCGCTTGACGATTCGGTTGTAGACGCCCCGGGCACCAGGCCGGGCCAATTCGGTAGTCTTCATAAGCCGCCGCTCCTTGCAGGGACCGCGCCGCACCGTACCGGTGCTGCGGATTCCCGTTCGACTGTCCTTGCTTGACAGCCTATTATATTTATTATACAATCAGATATACAGAAAAGCAATATACCTTCTCCAAAAAATCGACATTTTTTACCGATTTCGCGTTTTTTTCGTGTCATTCGGGACAAAAATGCGCCGTTATCGGGCAAAGGCCTCCAGGTTGGAGAGGATCAGACGGGTGAGCCGGGCGGCGTTGCCCTCCCCCACGAAGCTGTTGTGGGGCGTGAGCAGGACCCCGTCCAGGTCCCAGAGCGGGCTGTCGACGGGAAGGGGCTCCGTTTCGAACACGTCCAGCACGGCGCCGGACAGGCGGCCGGAGCGCAGGGCCTCAACCAGGGCGGCTTCCTCCGCCACCCTGCCCCGGGAAATGTTGACCAGGACCGAACCGGGCTTGAGCAGGGAGAAAAAGCGGCTGTCCGCCATGCCCCGGGTCTGCGGGGTGAGCGGAAGGGTCAGAACGACGACGTCCGCCTCGGGGAGGCAGCTTTCCAGCCGGGACAGGGGCAGCACCTCGGCGAAGGCGGGATGGACCACGGAAACCGGATCCAGGCCCACCACCCGGCAGCCCAGAGCCGCAAAGCACCGGGCGCAGGCGCAGCCCACGCTGCCGCAGCCCAGGATCAAGACCGTGCTGCCGCACAGCTCCCGCAGGCCCCGGTGCTTTTCCCAGCGGCGCTGCCGCTGGTTGTCCCGGAAAAAGGCCGCCTGCTTATACAGCTGCAGCACCCCGCAGAGGGCAAACTCCGCCATGGGGACGCTGTAAACCCCCCGGGCAGTGCGCAGGGCGATGCCCTTTTGGTTTACATAATCAACATCCACCCGGTCGGTCCCCGCGCTGGTGAGCTGGAGATAGCGAAGCCGCGGGAAATCGGCCATGGGATGGCGGAGAAACAGGCCGTTGCAGACCGCGCCCTCGACCCATCCCGGGTCGCAGGGCAGAGACTCCGCCTCCTGCTGCAGGAAGGCCACCCGGTGGCCCATGGCCTCCAGGGCGGGAATGTGGTCCCGGGCCTCGGCCCAGGCGCCGGTGATCAGAAGGTTCATTGGCTCCTCCCCTTTCGGATCTGCGCTGACCGTTTTCGGCCCGGATCCTGACTGTATTATACACCCCGCCGCGGAAAAGGGCAACTGCTTTCTTTCGGCCCGAAGGATTCTAAGGTGAGATTAAGGCTGCCTCTTATAATAATGAAATAACAGCAGCGAAAACGGCCGTATTGGAGGATCATCCATGAAAAGGTTTTTGAAACGATTGCTTTGTCTGGCGCTGTGCGCGGCGCTGTGCCTGTCTGCAGCCGCCTGTTCCGACAAGACAGACGACGCGTCGGAGGAAGGCTACGCAAACACCCTGTTTGATACGGGGCGGGTCCACACGGTGAACGTCGTCATCTCCGAGGCGGATTGGGCGGATCTGCGCGCCAACCCTCTGGAGAAGACGAAATACAAGGTCGACGTGGAGATCGACGGCGAAACGGTGGAACAGGTCTCCTTCGCCACCAAGGGCAACACCAGTCTCTCCTCCGTGGCCGGAGACCCGGACAGCGACCGCTACAGCTTCAAGATCAACTTCGGCAAATACGTGAAGGGCCAGACCTACCGCGGGCTCAACAAGCTGAGTCTCAACAATCTCTACGCCGACGCCACGTTCATGAAGGACTATCTCAGCTACGAGATCTTCCGCAGGGCGGGCGTCAACGCCCCCCTGGTCAGCTACGTCTGGCTGACGGTGAACGGGCAGGACCACGGCCTGTACATCGCCATCGAGGACATGAGCGAGTCCTATCTGGAGCGGACCGTTCAGGGCGAGGGCGTGCTCTATAAGCCGGAAACGGAACAGCTGGCAAACATGGCAGAGCCTCACGACGGGCAGCCCGGTCAGGGGGGACCCGGTCAGAGGCCCACGCCGCCCGAGGGCGGCACGCCCGGAGAATCGGGACAGATGCCCACGCCGCCCGAGGGCGGCACGCCCGGAGAATCGGGACAGATGCCCACGCCGCCCGAGGGCGGCACGCCCGGAGAATCCGGCCAGGGCGGTCCCGGCGGCCAGGGAGGCCCCGGCG
>JAEEGL014278656.1_pt1 | contig 18932 bp, 14 predicted proteins | sample 9134231 | NCBI WGS metagenome assembly JAEEGL01 (sample SAMN16246548, study PRJNA631951) | gut metagenome | biome: gut microbiome; feature: rumen; material: fiber-attached | host: Bos | place: Iran: Karaj | collected 2018-10 | reverse complement strand
GGCTGTCAAGATCGTTCGGAAGGCCAAGTAATGCACGAGCTGGGAACCATCTATTACGTCATCGACAGGGTTGAAAAGCTGATGGCGGAAAACGACCTTACCAAAGTAGCTTCCATCACGCTGGAGGTCGGTGAGGTCAGCGGTATCGTTCCGGAATACCTGATGGACTTCTGGGAATATGCCAGAAAGAAGACGGAGCACTTTCAGCAGACCGAGTTGAAGATCGAAAAGCTGGAGGCCGTCACCTATTGTCAGGACTGCGGCAAAACCTACTCCACCATGCAGTTCAAAAAGATCTGCCCCTACTGCGGCAGCGGCAACACCTTTCTTGTCACCGGAAACGAATACAACCTCAAGGAAATCGAAGCAATGTAAAAGAAATCGCCCTGCTCAAGCAGGGCGATTTCTTTTTCGGTTTTACTCGGTCCGAAGCGCCTCCACGGGATCCTTCTTTGCAGCCAGGCCAGACGGAATCAAACCGGCTATATAGGTTAGTACCACGCTGATGGCCACCAACGCGGCCCCGCCCAGGGGCGGAAGTGTGGAATTGAGCGCCATGATACCGGTCAGATCATGCACAATGATATTGATGGGAATATTCAGCAGCAGCGTCACACCGATGCCGATGACGCCTGCCGTGAGACCGATGATGAAGGTCTCGGCATTGAACACCCGGGAAATGTCCCGCTTCGATGCGCCGATCGCCCGGAGAATTCCGATCTCCTTGGTACGTTCCAGAACACTGATATAAGTGATGATCCCGATCATGATGGACGAAACGACCAGGGAAATGGCAACGAACGCAATGAGCACATAACTGATCACATTGATGATCGTGGTAATCGAACTCATGAGAAGCGCGACCACATCGGTATAGCTGATTTGGTCCTCTTCTGCAACCGAGTCGTTGTAGTGCTCGATGGATTCCCCAATGCTGTCTTTATTTTCAAAAGACGAAGCGTAAATATTGATGGCGCTTGGCGTATCAAGATCGACATAGCCCAATTTTTTCAGCGTGTCTTTCAGGGAACTGGTGGCATAGACCGGAGGCATGGCGTTCTCGTAGATCCAGAGATAATCTTTTTCTTCCAGCGCCAGAAGCTGAAAATCCTCCGCCAATTCTTCATCGGAGAGCTGCTCATACATTGCGCGCATCTGCTCCGCATACTGGGCCTTGGCCTGCTCGCCGATCATCTGATTCATGTAGCTGTTAAGGGTCGCATCGTCCATCTGGCTGAGCATGGCGGCATACTCCGGATAAGAGGTCAGGACAAGATTCTCGATATCTTCGCGGGTCGTGCCTTCCATTTGCTCATCGATCAGCTCCTGCAGATACGCTTCGTCCGGCTCGCACATAAACTTGACGTAAAGCTCCGCCAACTGCTGGGTATCGGCTGCGGCAATGTATTCCCGGGCAGCTTCCGCCTTGCGGGCTTTGGTCATCGCTTCGTCTTCCCTGTCCAAAAACGGGAGCCCGGAAAAGACTTCGTGCTCCGGATCGTCCAGCTGGCGACGGACCAGATCCTTCTTCTTGCTCTCATCCGCGATAAACTCCACCAGCGCGTGCGGATAGCCGACAGAGCCGGAAAGCATGCCTGAGAGCGCGTCCCCGCCCTTGCGGATGATTCCAACGATTCGGATCTCAAGGCCATTGTTGTAGATCGTCCGCAGACCAATCTCTTCCTCGTAAAGATCCACGTACTCCCCTGTTTCCTCATTATACTGGAATTTATCGGCGGGATAGATATAACGAAAAGACTTGTCGCAGATTTCTTCGTAGCTCCAGCTTTCCACGGTGGCGTCCAGCTCCTCGGCGGTCACCACGGCGTTCATGCTTTCGGCGATGGAGTCATTGGATTTGAGGCCCAGCGAATAAAGGACCAGGTCGGAAACCTCATTGTTTTCGTTCACGATCAGAACGACTTCGTTATGGGCGTCCGGCCAGCGGCCGTACAAAACCTCATACTGCTGCTTCAACAAGGGGTTGATCAACTCTCCGTGCTCACCGGGGAGCATTTCCTGCCAAACGTCCAAGGTACTGAACATCTGCCCGTAAGTGGAAAAATAGGATGAATAATCGCCGCCGAAACTGGCCGACATGGCCGTTTGAATGATCTGCGCCGCGTCCGTTTTCCCGATATGCCCGTTTACGTCCTCGGCATAAGGCGTCAGATCGACATCGTAGGAATACTGGACAGAGCTGATATACTGACGGATCTCACTGTCCTCCGACTCCAGATAATCCCGGAAAGCGGCAAGATTGTTTGATCCGCCGCTGGAGGCAAACAGATTGTTCACCATGTTGTACAGCACGGCGCTGGAATAGACCGCATCCTTCTCGTGCCGGAAGCTCGTAGTTTCGGCCTGCGCACCCATCATGGAGGTCATCATGGTCATCATATCCATGTTTTCCGCTTTGATGGTAATGGGGTAACTGGAGAGCGTGTCCTCCTGAACCTTGTCGATGTAATTTTGAATACCGTTGGAGAGAGACATGATGAGCGCGATGCCGATGATGCCGATGCTGCCGGCAAAGGCGGTGAGCAGCGTTCGCGCTTTCTTCGTCATCAGATTGTTCAAGGAGAGAGAAAGCGCGGTAAAAAAGCGCATAGAGGTCTTTTTCCCGATTGGGCCCTTGTTCTCGGCTTCCTCCACCAGAAACGGATCGCTGTCCCCTACAATCAAACCGTCCTTCAACCGGATGATCCTGCTGGCATAATTGCTGGCAAGTTCCGGGTTGTGCGTGACCATGATGATCAGTTTGTCTTTGGATATCTCTTTTAAGATCTCCATGATCTGCACGGAGGTTTCCGAGTCCAGCGCGCCGGTGGGCTCGTCCGCTAAAAGGATATCCGGATCGTTCACCAGCGCGCGAGCGATAGCCACACGCTGCATCTGCCCGCCCGACATTTGATTTGGTTTTTTATTCAGCTGATCTCCCAGGCCTACTTTTTTCAAAGCCTCGGCGGCTCTGGCACGACGTTCGGAAGAGCCAACGCCGGAGAGCGTCAGTGCAAGCTCCACATTAGCCAGGACTGTCTGATGCGGAATCAAATTATAGGATTGAAATACAAAGCCGATGGAGTGATTGCGATACGTATCCCAATCGCTGTCTGTAAAATTTCTTGTTGACTTCCCGTTGATGACCAAGTCTCCGGAGCTGTACTGATCAAGGCCGCCGATAATATTCAAAAGCGTGGTTTTCCCGCAACCGGAATGACCGAGGATCGCAACAAACTCATGCTCCCGAAAGCCCAAATCAACACCTTTGAGTGCATGGACGGTAAAATCCCCGACTGTATAGTCTTTTTTGATGGAAACCAGCTTGAGCATGGCATTTCCCTCACTTGACAGGTCAAATAAACTGCGGTAGAATGGCAAAGCTGTCACGCCCACGTAGCTCAGCAGGATAGAGCGACCGCCTCCTAAGCGGTAGGTCGGAGGTTCGAATCCCCTCGTGGGTGCCAATAAGCCGCGCCGTTGTGCGCGGCTTTATTATTGTATCATATAATTCCCCGTTTGTCTTGTTTGCTGAAATTTTTTATGCTCTGTTCACATTTCATTTATTCGTTGCCTTTTTCAATTTACAGTATACTTGCGGAATCCTTGAAATCGTGATAATATCTAAAATCAAAGGAGGGATAAACAATGAACAAGAAAACAATGATTATTCTGTTTGCCGCTCTGATTTGCCTTGCCGTCCTTCTGAGCGGCTGCGGAAAGAGCAAGAGCAGCGATTCATCCGCGCCGAAAACAGAACCGGAGATTGTCCTCCAGATCCCTGAAGGCGTCTATGTGGAAGAGCTCGCCCATCGCGGCATGCTTTTTGTCAGCTCTGCCGCCGGGGACGTTACCGCTTTCCGGATCGAATGGCCCAGCAGCGCGTTCGAACGCACGCGCTGGGAGATGACCGGCACCTATGACGCGGCAAAGAACGCGCTTGTCTATTCCGATGCGGTTCGGGTTGACACGATCTACGACGACCAGGGACGCGGAACGGATTCGGTGGTCTATACGCATGGGACCGGCTCCTTCAGTCTGACAGACAACAAGATCGTCTGGACAAACGACAAGGGCGACCAGGCCGAACCCAGCACCTTTGTTTACGAGATGTCCCTTGACGAGTATAACCGCAGTCAGTCTGCGGATCCTCAGCCCGCAGCTTCGGACGCGCCTGTCATCACCCCCAATCCCACCGAAACGCCGACTGTTCTCCCCACGCCTTCTCCGGCCCCAACATCCGCACCAAGCCCCACGCCCACGCCGAGCAAGCTGCCCATTATCAAGAAGCATCCTACCGACGAAACGGTAAAAGCCGGCGGTAACTGCATGTTCATCGCAAAGTATGAAAATGCCATCTGGGCAGTATGGCACTTCCTCAGCCCCGACGGCAAGACCGACATCGCATACGACGCGATCAACAATCAGTTCCCCACGCTGGAAGTAATCAACGGTATGTACAGCACGATGACTTTGCGGAACATCCCCTACGAGCTAAACGGATGGAAAGTCTTCTGCCGCTACTCCAACAACGATGGCTATACTGACACCAACGCCGCACTGATTACCGTACAGCCAGGACCGACCCCGACACCCACTCCCGCACCCACCGCGATTCCAACTCTCGAACCGACGCCGGAACCCACCCCCAACCTTGGTCCCGTTGTAAATGAATGGAAAGATACGGATTCCATTATTGAAGCGACATACGGTGCAGGCTTCAATTTCTCGCCGCCGGTTGATCAGGCAATCCCCGAAGGTCTCACGCTGAAGGGTTATCGCTATCGTGTGGGCACTCTTGAAGCGGATTACGCCGATGCCGATGGAAATGTCAAGCTGATTATCCGCAAGTCCAACACGGACAGCGGCTTGAACCTGGCTGGTGACTACAACACCTATTCCAAGTCCTGGGATCACACGCTGAAGGGGCTCACTGTTCACTGCTGCGGTGACGGCGAACGCTCCAACACTACATACTATGACGCCGGAGACCTGCACTTCAGTATCAGCTACAACATGGGCAAGGAAGGCGAAGGCCTGACTTTGGACGAAATCAATTCCATCGTCAACTGCATCCAGTAAACCGGATTCTTTTTTGAAAACAGGCAGGGAAACGTCCCCTGCCTGTTTTCCGCTTTGAGCTTTAGATGGAAAAAGTTGTTTCTTGCGCAAAAAACCACCTCAGGATACTATGGATCCGAGGTGGTTTTTCATGAAAATGAAAAAGACGGTTTGCGGAATAATGAAAATGAGCGAACCGGCCTGGAAGGTCCTGCTGTGCTCTCTGCAGATGAGCTGTCTTCTGCTGCTGGGTTCGCTGGTATTTTTCTTTCGGTATGAGCAAGACGGCTCACTGGACCATCTGAATACTACATATCTCCTTCAAGATTTATCCCAACTCAGTCTGCTGATCGCAGCATTGGTTCCGGTTTGTCTGGAAGATTATCTCCGGCAAAGCGGAAAAACTCCTCCCGACTCATCAAAGCGTTGAGCACGTCCAAAAGGGCATCCGCACTCAGATGCTCCGGCAGATCCAGGGAGCTAATCAGCGCCAGCCGTTTCTTCCGGCTGTCCTCTCCCCCGCTGAGCCCAAGCCTGAACAGATCCGCCTTGGTGATGCGCTCAATGGGTCTCTCAAGCTGCTCTTCACCGAGGAAGCTTGCGCCTGCGGCACGGAGAGCATCCAGCAAAACCTCAGGGCGCATGCCTTCAACACCGAGTTTTCCTTCCCGCGAGGGAGACGTCTTTCGACGTTCCTTCCCGTAGACATCCGGAATATAGGCGTGCTTAACTTTCTCCGGAGGAACACAGCCCTTGATGAAATTTCGGATGACAAAGCCCGCTCCGTCAGAATCCGTCAAGACGACAAGTCCTCTTTTTTCCGCAAGACTGCGCAGGAGCCTCTGTTTCTGGCGGTCGTGAAAGATCCCGAAGCCGGAAGTCTCCAGGATTACCGCGTCCACGACCTGGCTTAGGGTGTTCTTGTCATAACGCCCTTCCACAAGGATGACTTCCTTAACCGCGATCATCGGCTTCTCCTGACGCGATGCGAACGACCAGTTCCTTGAACAGTTCCCGGTCATCCTCAGAGCTGCTTTTCAGCTTGTAATCCGTCTCCGCGCACAGTTCAACCGCCAGTTTGAGCTGGGACAACGTGTACCCGCGAGCAGCCTGCATCAGCTTCGTGGCCTGGAAATCATACTTGCAGCCGCAGGCATCCAGCACATACTTCATGCCGAGTCCCTGCTCCTGGGCAAGCTTCGCGCCATAAAGCCGACGCATTTGCAGACCAAGCATGCCAAGCATGGCAATGGGATCATTATTTTTATCGGATAAAAGCTCGGAAAGCGTGGCAAGCGCGTTGTTCAGGCTCTTTTGCGAGATCTGATCCGTCATGGTGAAAATGACCGCCTCGGGAATATGATGGGCAACGGCCTCTACATCAGATACAGTGACCTTTTCCCCTTTGGCATAGGCCGCGACCTTTTCGATCTCAGGGATCAGGCGGTTCATCAGATCTCCGCTGATGAAGATCAGCCGCTGGGCAGCCTCCAAATCAATGCTCTTTCCCAAGGCTGAGAAGCGTTTGGCAATCCACCTGGTCAGTTCGCCCTGATGCTGTTGGGTAAAGACGATCTCTTCCGCCATAGATCTGAGCTTCTTCACCTGCTTCATCCGTCCGTCCGGCTCAAACTCCGCACTCTGGACGAAAACGACGGTGCAGTACTCCGGGATATCAGACAGGACCTTCAGGATCTCATCCGCGTCCTTCAGCCGGTTGAGATCTATCCCCCGCAGCTCCACAAAGCTTCGGTCCGCAAGAAAGGGAATCGCATCAACCGCCTGCCGCAGTTCCTGCGGATCAAGATCCGGTCCGTCCAGCCGCTTGAAGCTGAAGCTGTCTTCCCCATCGGGCAAACACGCGGATTTCAGCTGCGAGACGAAATGCTCCCGCAGATAGTCCTCCGGACCCCAGAGCAAGTAGAGGCTCAGCGGTCCGTTCTCCTTCAGTTTGCGGAGGACGGCTTGATAATTCAGTTTTTCCTCGTTCTTTTTAGCCATTATGTTTCCCCAGGAAGATTTCTATTGTTCCATTCAGATCGGTCCGATAAATCGTATAGCCATAGGCATCCAGCCGCTCCAGCACCTCGTGCGTCGGATGGCCGAAGTTGTTGTATCCCACGCTGACCACTGCGGTATGAGCGCCGATGGTCCGGAGAAGCTCTCCAGAGCTTGCATAGCGGGAACCGTGATGCCCGACGATCAAAAGCTCCAGATCCCGCAACGAATAATGGGAAAGAAGCTCTTTTTCCACGGTTTTCGAGGAGTCACCGGTAAATAGCATATCATAACTGCCGATTGAGACGACGCCGGTCATGCAGCGCTCGTTGACAGAGCCCCCGGCGAAGGGCATGAACAGGCGAAGGCGGATCTTGTCAAAAGTCAGCTCCGCGTCGCGGTCAAGAAATTCGACCTTCGTCCCGTGCTTGAGGGAGGCTGCCATGATCTCCTCCAGCAGCCCGTCTTCATCCTCCAGGCCATCGGCAAGATACAGCTGCCTGACCGGAAGCATTTCCATCAGCATGGTCACTCCGTTGCAGTGATCCGCATGAAGGTGCGTCAAGAAAAGCGCGTCGATATGATCTCTCCCGCAGGAAAGCAAATAAGATCCGGTCACCTCTCCAGCGTTTTCAAGCGAATATATGCCGCCGCAGTCGATCACGAGCGTCTCTTCGCCGGAAAGAACGGCGATGCTCTGTCCCTGGCCGACATCCATGACCGCGATCACGCCATCGCCGCTGCGATATCGGCCGCGTGCGCTCGCGAGCATCAGCGCCAGCATGAGCACTGCAAGAAGGAGCGGCATCACCAGTTTGAGCCAGGTTCGCAGTCTACTGAAGGCAAAAACTGCAGCGAGGGCATATACAAGAAGGACCCACAGATAGGACGGGATCGAACGCAGATACAGCATGGCGGAAGGGATGGCGGAAACAAGGCGCGCAACGAAAAAGAGATACCGCGCGACCCAGGAGACCAGCCATGCCACAGCTGTTCCAAGCGGAAGAAAGATCAGGGAGAAGAAGCAGCTCAAATACCCGCCGACAAAGCAAAAAGAGACCGCCCAGAGGCCCAAGATGTTCGTAATCGGAGCAAAGAGTGAAACGGATCGAAAGTGCCAGACCATAAACGGGACCGAGAACGCCAGCACAGCAAGAGAACCGGCAGCAACGGAGATCGGACCGTGCAGAATGGACGCCCATCGCTCCGAAAACAAGGAAGAGATGCTTTTCGAAAGGGGCTCCGATAGGCAGAGAATACCCGCCATCGCTGAGAAAGAAAGCTGGAGCCCGATGCTCCCTGCCGCGAAGGGATTGGAAAGCAGGATCAGCGCTAACGCGGCCGAAAGCGAGGTCGCCGGGTCGTTCTCCCGGTTTACCATGGGCGCGGCAAGCAGAAAGCTTTGCATGACGGCTGCCCGAACAGCGGAAGGCGCCGCACCGGTAACGGCAACAAAGAGCCAGACAAGGACAAGACAAACCAGCGAGCTGCGCCAGCTCTTTCCGAACAGGAGCTGGATCAGGCCAACGAGAAAGGCGACATGCATGCCCGAGACAGCAACGACATGCAGAAAGCCCGCCCGGTTCATGGCAAGATAAAGGCTCTGATTCTGATACAGATCCGATTTGTCCCCCAGCATCAGGGACTTTATGAAGGCTGCCGTATCCACCGGGAAAAGCCGATCTACCCGATCCGCAAGCATTCGCTGAAAGCGGACGGGAAGATATCGAAGGCCGGAGATCTCACCGCATTTGACCGGAAGGTCCTTCGCGTTTCCAGTGAGATAGATCCCACGGGAAAAATAGGAATCGTAGCGTTCCCCGTAACGGATATCGGCGCGCTTGAGTTTTGCCGTGCAGGACAGAACATCTCCCGGAACAAAGTCTTTCAAGGAATCTCCGTCCACGTAAAGAATCAGCTTTCCTTTCGGAAGCTCGCCGCTTGACAAACGAAGCTCAAGGCGCGAATAGTCCTCATAGACCTGCGGAAAATCGCACACTTCTCCGCGGATCTGAAGCGTTTCTCCGTCGAGCTTGGCCGCAGGGACCATCGTCATCTGCGCGTGGAGGAAAAAGCACAGGAAGCCGCAGGAGAGCGCGAAAAAGGCTATGGTAAAGCCCAGAAGCCAACGCTGCCTGGATCGGGAAAGCAGAAGGCCGAGAAGCGCGAAGGCCGCCGCGAGCCAAGGCAAAAACGCCAGGGGAAGCAGATAGGCGCATGCGAATACCGCCGCTGAGAAGGCCAGCGATGCAATGGCACATTTTCGCAAAGGGACCACCACGCTTTCAAAAAACCGCAGAGTATGGGCTCTGCGGTTTTATTGTGATCAGAGGATCTTCTCGGAGAGCTTCACGCCGCCGATCAGGTGAAAATGAAGGTGCATGACAGATTGACCGCCGTCTTCCCCACAGTTGTTGACAACGCGGAAGCCGTTCATCAGGCCCTCTGCCTTAGCGATTTTCGCGATCGCCTCGAAGCACTTTGCCACATAAAGAGAATTGTTCTCATTGATGCCGCGGGCGCAGCAGATGTGCTTTTTGGGAACGACCAGAATGTGCACCGGAGCCTGAGGGTTGATATCGCGAAACGCGAAAACATACTCATCCTCATAGACCTTCGCGCTGGGGATCTCCCCGGCGATGATTCTGCAAAACAGGCAATCCTTATCCATGTTCTATCCTCCTTAAATCTTTTCGCTGACAAAGCTTTCAACGGCGGAAAGCGCATTCTGAAGCTTGCTGACGTCGTTGCCGCCGCCCATGGCGGAATCGGGCTTGCCGCCGCCCTTTCCGCCGGCAATGGCGGTGATATGCTTGATGATGTCCCCGGCGCGGATTCCCTTTGCGACGGCGTCTTTACCGCAGACACACTGGAAGGTGATCTTGTCACCGTTCACAGCGGCGATAACGGCGACCACGGCGCCGTCCTTGTCCCGGAGGGCGTCGCCAATCTTGCGAAGGCCCGCCGCATCACATTCACCCTGGCTGCAGGTGACTACGTGAAGGCCGCCGATCTCCCTGGCGTTTTTCAGAAGCGCGTCGGCTCCGCCAGCAGACTCCTTGTCCTTATACTGCTGAAGCAGACGCTTGGCCTCCTTCAGCTCAGCGGTCTGCTGTTCCACTTTCTGAAGCATATCGGCGGGGTTGGCTTTGAAGATGGCAGAGACCGCGGAGATCGCCTCAATGTCTTTATGGAGCGTCTCCAGAGTCCGGAGGCCGGTGGTCGCTTCGATCCGGCGAACACCGGAGGCAACGGAGCCTTCGGAGCTGATGTGGAACAAACCTGCTTTCGCGGTGTTGTTCAAATGCGTTCCGCCGCAGAGTTCCACACTGTAATCGCCCATGCTGACGACCCTGACTACATCGCCGTATTTCTCCCCGAAGAGCGCGGTGGCGCCGCACTTGCGGGCTTCGTCGATGGGCATTTCCTTCGTGTCTACAGAGAGGCCGGAAAGGATCGCCCGGTTAACGGCGGCTTCCACCAAACGTAACTCTTCCGCCGTTACGGCAGAGAAGTGGGTGAAGTCGAAGCGCAGGAAGTCGGGCTCCACAAGAGAGCCTGCCTGATGGACATGATCGCCCAGCACATCCCGAAGAGCCTTCTGCAGCAGATGGGTAGCGCTGTGAGCGCGGGCGACGGCAAGACGGCGATCCGGATCATAGGAGGCCGTTACCGTGTCTCCGCGTCTCAAAACACCCTGCTGAAGAACGCCGGTGTGCATGTATTTGCCGCCCTTGTTCTTCTGCACGTCGCTGACCGTAAAGAGCAGGCCGCTTTCGCTGAGCTGGCCGTGATCGGCCACCTGACCGCCCATCTCCGCATAGAGAACGGTGCGGTCCAGGACCACGATGGCCTCGGTTCCCGCAGGGATCTCGTCCCGCAGTTCCCCATCGGCCACGATGGCAAGCACTTTTGCCTGCACCTGCGCCTTGTCATAGCCCTCAAACACCGTCTCCGGAATCTCCTTGCCGAAGCTGACGCCGGCCCAACCCAGGTCGCCAAGCGCGGCGCGGGCCTCTCTGGCCCGAATGCGCTGCTCCTGCATCAGCTGGCGGAAACCGTTTTCGTCCACGCTCATCCCCTCGTCGGAGCACATTTCGATGGTCAGATCAATGGGGAAGCCGTAGGTATCATAGAGCTTGAACGCGTCCGCGCCGGAGAAGGTGCTCTCCCCTTTCGCCTTGTGCTCGGCAAGCATATCCTGGAAGATCTTCATGCCCGCGTCGATGGTCTTGGCAAAATTCTCTTCCTCGGTTTTCACGACGCGCGTGATATAGCTCTGCTTTTCCCGCAGCTCGGGATACTGGCACTCGTTTTCCCGGATCACGGTGTCGATCACCTGATACAGGAAGGGCTCGTTGACGCCCAGAAGCTTCCCGTGGCGGGCGGCTCTTCTCAGAAGGCGCCGCAGCACATAGCCCCGGCCTTCGTTGGAGGGCAGCACCCCGTCGCAGATCATGAAGGTGGAAGAGCGAATGTGATCGGTGATGACGCGAAGGGAGACGTCCATCTTGTGGCTCTTGCCGTAGAAAGCGCCGGTGAGCTCGCTGACCTTGTGGGTGATGTTCATCACGGTGTCCACATCGAAGAGAGAGTCGACTCCCTGGCATACCACGGCTAGACGCTCCAGGCCCATGCCGGTGTCGATATTCTTCTGTTTGAGCTCCGTGTAATGTCCTTCTCCGTCGTTGTCAAACTGAGAGAAGACATTGTTCCAAACCTCGATATACCGGTCGCAGTCACAGCCCACGGTGCAATCCGGCTTGCCGCAGCCGTACTGCTCGCCGCGGTCATAATAAATCTCCGAGCAAGGACCGCAGGGGCCTGCGCCATGCTCCCAGAAATTATCCTCCTTGCCGAAGCGGAAAATACGCTCTGGCGCGATGCCGATCTCCTTGTTCCAGATCTCGAAGGCTTCCTCATCGTCCACATAAATGGAAGGATAAAGCCGATCCGGATCGATCCCGACCCAATCCGGGCTGGTCAAAAATTCCCAGCTCCAATGAATGGCTTCACGCTTGAAATAATCTCCGAAAGAGAAATTTCCCAGCATCTCAAAATAGGTGCCATGGCGGGAAGTCTTGCCGATGTTCTCGATATCGCCGGTGCGGATGCACTTCTGGCAGGTGCAGACGCGCCTGCGGGGAGGCTCCTTTTCCCCTTTGAAATAGGGCTTCATGGGCGCCATGCCGGAATTGATAAGCAGAAGGCTGGCGTCCCCCTGCGGGATCAAAGAAAAGCTGGGGAGGCGAAGATGCCCCTTGCTTTCAAAAAAGCTGAGAAACATCTCGCGAAGCTGATTCAGGCCGTATTTTTCCATGTTGATTGCTTCCTCTCAAAAAAAAGATACCCCTGTCCCAAAAGGAACAGGGGCGAAAGATTTTTCGCGGTACCACCCTGATTCGCCGGAAAAACCGGCCTCTCAAGCGTCTTTAACGCAGACTTACGCTCCGGTTTCCCGAAGGGGCTCCGAAATGGCTGCCGGTTGGGAGGCTTGGGACCTCGCACCATACGGTCCCTCTCTGAAAAGCTCCGCGCCGACTCGTTTCATCAACGCCGAATAACGCAGTTAGTTTATCACAAAGGCCGCTTTTGTCAAGGGTTTTCCGTCAACTTCCGCACGACAGCCTGCTCCGGAGCGGGAGCCGGGAGTTTCATGCGAAAAGGCATCATCGCCCTTCTGGTATCCGGGATAGGATTCCCTTCCTCGTCAAAAAGCGCGGGAGCGGCAAAGGGCAGCGGCGGGCCCTCCGGAAGCAAAAGCTCCAGCGCGTCCCCCGGGAAAATCTTGTTGCGCTGGGTCAAAAGCGCATTCCCCGCGGCGTCACAGTGCTGCACCACGGCGGCGATCTCCGCCGTGGAGGAGTAACTGGACTGATCATAATGCTGACCCGGCTCGCCGAAATAAAAGCCCGTGGTATAGGGACGGTGACTGCACTTTTCCGTCTCCTTCACCCAGATAGGATCGAGGACTCTACCGGAAAGCGCTGCGTCCAGCACATGACGGTAAGCATTCGTGATAACGGCGGTATAATAGGCCGATTTCATCCGGCCCTCGATTTTCAGGCTGCTGATTCCGGCATCCAGCAGTTCCGGGATATGCTCGATCATGCACATGTCCCGGGAATTCAGGATAAAGGTCCCGCCATCCTCCGTGATCTCAAAAAGCTGGCCCGGGCGTGTTTCTTCCACCAGATGATATTTCCATCGGCAGGGCTGGGCGCATTGACCGCGATTGGCATCCCTTCCCGTCAGATAATTGGATAGCAGGCAGCGGCTGGAAAAGCTGACGCACATGGCGCCGTGCACAAAGGCCTCCAGCCGAAGCTCTCGCGGCGTATTGGCCCGTATCTCGCGGATGTCGTCAAGCGGCGTTTCCCGCGCCAGAACCACCGTATCGGCGCCGAGATCGAACAGGGCGCAGGCAGCCGCGCTGTTGATCACGCCGAACTGGGTGCTGACATGCCTGGCAAGCCTCGGCGCATGCCGTTTGGCAAGCTCCAGGACGCCCAGATCCGCTATGATCAGCGCGTCGGCGCCGGCATCCTGGAGAAACTCAAGATAACCGGGAAGCTCCCGCAATTCATCCTCCCGGGGAAGCGTATTGCAGGTCACATAGATCTTGACGCCCTGCCGATGGGCATAGTCGACCGCCCAGCGAAGGTCCTCATCGCTGAAGCTTACGGCGGAGGAGCGCATGCCGAACCGGCGGCCTGCCAGATACACCGCGTCCGCACCGTAAAGCACCGCCATCTTCAATCGCTCCCGGTCCCCCGCCGGAGAGAGGAGCTCCGCCTTATCCGCCATAGCTCTGCGTTGCAACAAAAGCGTTGAATTCATTGATGTTGGTAAAGAACCGGTGCGTTCCTGTTTCGGCGTCCAGGGCATAGTAGTAGTAATTGGTGCTGGCAGGATTCAAGGCGGCACGGATCGACGCCAGGCCCGGGTTGCAGATCGGCGTAGGCGGCAAACCGACTCTGTCACGCGTGTTGTAGGGACTGTCTTCCGCCAGCATGGCCGCGGTGGGCGCGCCTTCATGCTCCGGATGGACGTAGAGGATCGAGGCGTCAATGCCGAGAGGCATGCCGGTATTCAAACGATTGTAAATGACGGAAGAGATCAGAGCCCGTTCCTCATCGTTGGCAGCTTCCTTTTCGATCATGGACGCAATGGTAACGATCTCGCGAATATCATGCCCGTTGTTTTCCAGCTGGATCTGAAGATCGTCGTTGAAACTGTAATGGAAGGTCTCCAGGAACTTGTTGATGGCGCTGGCCGGCTGCATATTCACATAAAACTCGTAGGTGTCGGGGAACAAGTATCCCTCCAGCCGCGTGGCATCGCCCTCGTCCTGCTCCTCCAGGAAGCTGTATTTGAACTTGTAGTTTGCGGCGGCTTCCATCAGATCATCGAAGTCGCTGACGCCCTTCTCCTCCAACAGCTGGAACATCTGGCGCATATTCATCCCCTCCGGGAAGGTGACCTTAACGGTCAGCGCACCGCCGGAATAGGGCGTCATATGCTGGATCAGGGCGCGATAATCATAGTAGGAATGGAGTTCATACTCGCCCGGCGCCAGCTTTGTATCCGCGTGAGAGAGATTGCAGAAGGCGGTAAAGAGCCATTTGTATTCGATCAGGCCGGCGTCCTTCAGCGTATCGGCCACATAATTCATGTCCGCATGGGTGATCCGCTTTGTACCGTCCGGATTGCCGTTTTCGTCGTATTTTACGACGGTTTCGGACTCAAAAATATTCATCGGCAGTGTGACGGTAGCCTTGAAGTCCTTCTTGTTCAGCGCCAGCATATCGCTTGCCGCCATCCAGCCAAGGCAGGCCAAAACAACGCTCAGGCAAAGGACAAACAGAAAATACATCAAGCCGCCTAGGCAGCCGGAACGATACTCATGGCTCTGACGGATAGGGCGGTAATCCCGCTCAGATTCCTCGTCGCCGGTATAGTTTGCGGCCTCCGCCTTTGACTGCTTCAGCAAAAGGCGATCCACGGGATTCTTCGCGGCAGCCTCTCCTCCCTGGGAGCCCTCGCCGGGGCGCAAAGGCATCTCCGGCTGCTCTGCCAGGTGAGACTGCAGTTCGCCCTCATACAGTTCGTATTGCTTTTCAAATTCTTCGCTCATGGGTGACCTCCTGAGGTCAAATCGACTGGTAACGGGAAAAGACGCGGGCGCATAGGATAGTCTGAACGGCGGGAAAGCCCTTCCCAAGGCCGGATCGCGCCGCTGTCCGACAGCGGGAGCGGCGCATCATCCAATCCAAATCGTGGAGAAAGGAATCTGACTATGTTCTGCAACAACTGCAACAACGGCGTTTGGATCATCATCCTGATCATCCTGCTCTTTGGCTGGGGCGGCAGCGGATTTGGCTGCGGCTGCGGCTGCGAGAGCAACAACTGCGGCTGCGGCTGCAACTGAGTTCTGACAGCCAGGGGGCCTCTTCGGAGGCCCTTTTTATTCTATCGCAGCACGGATGATCTGATAGATCTCCGCGTTCTTCTCATCCACGTCTCTTTCCTGCCCGTCAATCTGGAAGGGTATGCTTGTCCATCCGTAAAACTCCGCGGCGCGCTGAGCGGTGTGCAGGCAGCGGCGCAGATAATCGATATCCTTCTCATGAATATCCGCATGGGTATGGTTTTTGGCTTCCCGCCGACGCATGCGGGCCAAAGATGTCTCGATATCCACGTCAAGATACAGCACCAGATCGGGTCTCGGAAGACCCATCTTGTTGTATTCCAGATCACTCAGCCAGCGGAAAAAATCCGGCAGCTCCGCATCGGAGAGCTTGGAGCCCTGATGGACTGCGTTGGAGGTGGTATAGCGATCCGACAGAAACAGCCCCCCGTTTTCGTAAGTGGCGCCCCAATCCTTCTTATATGAGGCAAAACGGTCCACCGCGAAAAAGGTGGAGGCGGTATAGGCGTTCACATCGTCCGGCTTCGTGCCGAACTCGCCCCCCAGATACATCCGGATCAGTGCGCTGCTCTCCTGATCATAACGGGGAAAGACAATATGATTATAGTCGATCCTGTCCTTTTCCAGTCTGGCGCAGAGACGACGAAACTGAGCAGACTTGCCGCTGCCGTCGATCCCCTCCAGGACGATCAGTTTGCCCTTCTTCATGTGAACTCTCCTTATACCTGGCTGAATACGTCTCCGATATTTGCGTGAATGACAAGATCCGCGTACCCGTCGTAGGGCGTGGCGCTGCGATTGACAAGGACAAGCTTGCTGCCGCGATAGTAGTTGATGAGGCCGGCGGCGGGATAAACATTCAGCGAGGTGCCGCCAATGATCAGAATATCCGCCTGGCGGATGTAATGGATCGCCTCGGACATGACGTCCTGATCCAGCGGCTCTTCATACAAAACGATGTCGGGCCGGATCACGCCGCCGCAGCTGCAGCGGGGAACGCCTTCCCCGTGATTCATCTTTTCCGCGGGATAAGGCTTATGGCAGCGGGAGCAGTAAGCCCGCAGGATGCTTCCGTGAAGCTCCAGAACCTTTTTGCTGCCCGCGGCCTGATGGAGCCCGTCAATATTCTGGGTCACTACAGCGCGCAGCTTCCCCTCCTGCTCCAGCTGGGCGAGCCGCTTGTGGGCGCGATTGGGCTGGACGCCGTCGATGACAAGCTTGGCGCGATGAAAGCGATAATACTCCGCCGGATCATGTTCAAAAAAGCTGTGGCTCAGAATCGTCTCGGGCGGGTACTTCCATTTCTGGTTGTAAAGCCCGTCCACACTGCGAAAGTCCGGGATCCCGCTCTCCGTGCTGACGCCTGCGCCGCCGAAAAAGACAATGTTGTCGCTTCCCGCGATCCACTCCTTCAGCTTTGCGATTTTTTCATCCATAGCCTTTCCCATCCTTTCCTTATTTTTCATGTTATTATACACCGGCAGCCACCGCTTGGCAAGTAAACAGCCTGTGAAGATTTCTTAACAGCAAAAAGCCGCCTGAAAATCAGACGGCTTTTCGTTTATGCTTCGCAGCGCTGGATCACGCGCTGATAGAGAGGGAAGATCTCCTCCCATTGCAGCTCGTTTTCTCTGCGGATCACATAGCGGCGCGTGTCCTCGATGCTCAGATCGCCCCAGAACACGCACACGCGCATGCTGGACCGTACAGCGGCCAGGGCCAAGTCAGCACTCTCTGCGCAGATATGCTTAGCATCCGGCGGGCAGAGGGCAGTCAGCTCCTCCAGAAGCTCCAGCTCCTTGCTCATCATACATACGATCTCACTGCAGACGGCGCCGGCCACCTGGGTAGCGGCCTCAATCTTCCGGGGGTCGCCGTCCTTGCTTGCACGGCGGTAAGGTCCGCGGGCCTTCACGTCTTCATCGATCAGGTTCACCATGTAGCCGCGGAGGATCTCCGCATTGCGGACGATGTATTCCACGCGCTCATGGGCAGGCAATTCAGCCTGGGTAAGCTTGGCCGCGCGTTCCAGCAGCGCCGCGGAAACGGCGGCCGTCATGGCAGCGCCGCTGCCGGTCTGTGCCCGGCTTTCGGGATCGGCCAATGCTTTGGTAAAATCCTCCGCGTCCTTTTTGCGGAAGATCTCGATCTGAATGGATTCTGCCATAAAGGGTCTCCTTTCTCAGTCGCGGTTGAATTCCCGCAGGCGCAGGCCTTCGTTTTTCTGCAGCGCCCAGTTGATGCACCAGGAAGACGTGAAGAGCAGAAGATTGTTCCCCTTGAAATCCTGGACCCATTTGGTGTCGCTGGTGAGATTCAGCTTGTGGATATCGAAATCCTCATTCTCCACCCACCGGACCAGCTCATAGGGCATGGCGCGGCGGCGGATATCCACCCCGTACTCGCTCTTGAGCCGATACTCCAGGACTTCGAACTGCAGAACACCCACCACGCCGACAATGACCTCCTCCACACCGGTATGCGGTTCGTGGAAGATCTGAATCGCGCCTTCCTGGGCGATCTGCTGGATCCCCTTCTCAAACTGCTTGCGCTTCATCGTATCCACGCGCTCCACCGAGGCAAAATGCTCCGGCGCAAAGGTGGGGATGCCTTCAAAGCAGAGGCTCTGCCCTTTTTCGCAGATGGTGTCTCCGATGGAAAAAATGCCGGGATCAAAAACGCCGATGATGTCGCCGGCATAGGCCTCGTCGATGATGGCGCGCTCCTGGGCCATCAGCTGCTGGGGCTGGGCAAGGCGCAGGGACTTGCCGCCCTGGACATGATAGTACTCCCGGTCACGCTCGAACCTGCCGGAGCAAATGCGCATGAAAGCGATCCTGTCCCGGTGGGCCTTGTTCATATTGGCCTGGATCTTGAAGACAAAAGCGGAAAAATGAGGATCGAAGGGATCCACGATCTCCTCTCCGGAGAGGCGCGGGAGAGGCGGCATGGTCATGCGCAGGAAGTGTTCCAGGAAGGGCTCAACGCCGAAGTTGTTCAGGGCGGAGCCGAAGAACACCGGGCTCAGACGGCCTTTCCGCACTTCTTCGATGTCAAATTCATAGCCCGCCCCGTCCAAGAGCTCGATGTCGTCCGCCAGGGTCTCCCGCAGGCGATGACCGATGAGCTCGTCCAGCTTTTCCGTCTCGTCCAGCGTGCACTCGATGGCCCGGATCTTGCTCTGGCCGCGGTGAAACTCGTTGAAGGCCAGAATGGCCCGCTTCTCCCGGTCATACACACCCTTGAAATCCTGGCCGCAGCCGATGGGCCAGTTCATGGGATAGGTCCCGATCCCGAACTCGTTCTCCAGCTCCTCCATCAGCTCATAGGGGCTGCGGGCCTCCCGGTCCAGCTTGTTGATGAAGGTGAAGATGGGAATGTGCCGCATGGCGCAGATCTTGAAGAGCTTGCGGGTCTGGGGCTCGATGCCCTTGGCCGCGTC